>Ga0116229_10000868_pt1 | contig 44518 bp, 26 predicted proteins | sample S1TSphgellanicum_3_FD_87313 | JGI IMG/M metagenome (GOLD analysis project Ga0116229, IMG submission 87313) | Host-associated microbial communities from peat moss isolated from Minnesota, USA - S1T2_Fc - Sphagnum magellanicum MG | ecosystem: Host-associated > Plants > Peat moss > Unclassified...
TAAGTAATTTTCAAAGTGTTAGTTTGAACCCAAATTAAGATTCTTTGGTTTTCAATTTCAAAAATGGCTTGAAAATTGAATGGGTTAGTGATATTCACCGAACACTACTTTTATCCCCAATGCAAATTCATAAAATTTCATGTTTTTTGTTTTGAAATTCCAAAGCACACAAAAGGAATAGAAGGTGTAAATAATGCCAATATTTGATATATATTTTGTTTTATGTTTTGAACTTAAATTTGTGTGCTTTGCATGTAAATGTTTTTCTTATTTCATTGGGTGACTTTGTTAGTTTTGATAATGTTGAGCATTAATCCCCTAGCACATGACATGTACCCAATTTACATGTTATATAATTTGGTGTCATCCTTTAATATACCTTCACAATGTGGTACTTTGATATTATTTTAATTGAGTTGTTGAAGAAATTCAAAATTTGGCCTCATAGTTCAACATGAATCCATTAAAAATGAGATTACATATTAACTCTAAAGGGCCTTCCCAAGACATTGTTAATAAAAATACTTAAAAGATTGTGAAGATTTTTTTTGTAAATGGAATAGAGTTAAAGAGGTCTAGTTCACTTATGAAAAGAATTAAGAAATTTATCTCAAATTTTTAGCATTTAGGATCAAATTATCAAAAATCAATTAGAACGTCATAACTCATTAGCTTTTACAAATTCAACCCACAAAAGTAATCTAAAACCAACACTTACAATTTGCATGCAAACTCCATGAGAGATATTCATAACAAACATGGATACCTAATGTTAGATATGTGAACCTAATTTGAGAAAAAAGAGGTTCAATGTAAAGCATATATCCTCTTCAAAAAGTTGGTAGTTAGTGGTTAAAGTGGGCATGTAGATGTGGAGGGAGCTCCATCAACACACAAAAAATCCATAAAAAGATTTTTAAATGCAACAAAAACTAAAGGATGTGTTTTTGCTTCCATCTTTAATTTGGCAGCACAAGGTAAAACTTTACACCTCCCATTTCTTTTACTTCAAAAACTAGCCATTACAAAACATCCACCTTTCCAAGAGGATAAACACTCTCCAACCTTAGGCCTCAATCTAGAATATGACACAAAGGCAAGACAACATTGAAGTGACCATTGAAAATATCTTCAAAGAGGTCAATAAAAAACTAAATAAGTAAGTAAACCCCCAACCATCTACACCAACAACAAAATCCTCAAGATAGAATTTTTTTTTAAAAAGTAGTTTAAAATAGAAAATTCACCTATTCCATTACCATTACATGTATCAAAAAAATTATAATCATGCATCCCTAATGGAAAATTTTGGAAAACAACAACACAAGAAACACCAAATACATAACAACAATAGTATTTCAAGAGGATTTAATGTAATCTTTCACTATCTTTCAAATCCAAGTAGTTCAAGAGAACAAGGCAATGCAAGTAGTATGCAATAACACAATTCATGCATAACAACATCGTCTTGGTCACAACCCCAAGCTCTAGCCCTAAAAACTATTGAAGAGGAGGTGAACAAGAAAACAAACAAAGGGATAGGAGGGTGAATCTCCTTCCTTTGAGGATTTATAACCTTCGTAGTCCAAAGGAAGAACACCCCATTTGTGTATCCTAACCCATTGTCACAAACTAGCAAGAAGCACCAACATCCCCATAGGGTTTGGACGTCCTCCCCTTATAAACCACTAAGTTGCAACCTACAATTACTCATTGGTAGTTACTCCCTACTCAACCAATTATCACTATGTCACGACAATAGGCACTCAACCAACCCATGTGTAAAAGCAAACACTTGCAACAATTTGTGACTTGTTATGAGTGCATGGTACATGAAGCAATAAAAGGATGATTTGGCTATTCAATAGGAAGGGCGACTGGCAATGTAGTAGCAAGGTGGTAGATTAGAACATATGCAGCTAATAGGCACATGTTGAGAAATTGCAAATTGCAGAAGCTTAACTAACCAACAAGTGTGTGTCTTTTAAAATTACAAAAGAATTGTTTGAATTTGAGTTTAAATAGGAAGTATAAGAGTTACAAAAGGAGATCAACATGTTGACATGTATTGTCATCAAGTTAAAGACTCAAGAACCATATTTTGCATGCTACAAGTTGCAAGAATATGAAGACTTCAAGGTAAAGAATGTTTTTTTTAACATGTGTCATGAAACATTGGGTCTATAGGTAGGTGAGTTAGCAAAATGGTGGGAGGAGGTATGTGATATGTTTGAAGTAGATTTGCAACATGTGCTATAAGAGATATGGGTTGATGAACAACTTTACTAACATCAAATTCAAGCATACATGATCACCTTTTCCAACTTCCAATACATTCCACCAATATTGATTCTGGAATCACCACCAAGTAACCTTTACAATCAAGTAAGTCCTAGTGGTATTCAACTAGATTCACCATTGGGTGACAAAACTAAGCAGGAGGTGCTAGTACCTATTACTATACACACACCAACAAAATTCAAAGGTGGTGGTGTTTTTCCTAGCATTAATCCAATTTTATAAGAGGAGGATTTGGAGGGTCAAAAGATGTCATCTCAATCCATAGAGTTCATTATTCCGTTACATGACTTGGAACAATCTACATAAGAGTTGGAACATGAACAAATGGCAAAACTTATATTGTTCCCTTCTCAAACACCATTGGTTGATGTTCCATTTGAGATGAAAATACATATTCTTGATTCCCACCCAGTACCTAGAATGACAAGAGGTTGAAATTGATCTATTACAAGATGTTACACAAGTTTATTAGCAAGAATAGATGTTTAGGCTTTGTAATAATTATTTCTCTTTCACATAGCAAGGATTTCAAGGATGGAATCCAAAGTAGAAGGGGGGTAATGCTAGTGGAACATGTAGGTAGCATAAGGACTAAACATGTAAAATTTTTGACAACTAATTCATATTGAAACATGAGGTAGGTTTTGAATTTTTGTTGTTCCAAATGGGGTTTTGGAAGGAAATGGAGCAATATTTCCTCTCCTCCTTTATTTGGTTGTGTATCATTTTTGTGGGCAAGTTTTGGAGGTTCTAAAGAGCATTGAATTGTATAATAGAACATGTACAGGTTGAATGTAAGAAACTAAAAACAATTAAGGTTTACATAACAAGAATTATTCAGTATTTGTAGGTAGTGAACATGTGAAAATTGTATGGAAATATCATTTGTAGATATGAAAATTAATAGTTTATCCATCATTTTTCATACATGTTTTTAAAATATTTTGCATATAACTAGAAGTTAGTATGTACCAATATGTGTTGAAGAAGTTTTAGGAGTAACGTTTTGCAACATCAAACAAGAATGAAGGTACAAAAAAAGGCAAGGTTGTGAAATGCACAAGGGATTGGTTGTGTTTGTGGGAGGGATCAAAAGGAGGTGTTAGCTTGTTGGGTCTAAGCATGGTAAATTAAATCACTCGTGTTATTTGCATCATAAATGGAAGTAGCCACTAAGTAAGCTTTGATAGATTGAATTTAAAAATATTATTTAACACAATGTTTCATAAAACTTTTTTTTTGATTTTGTTATGATTGTATTTAACAACCACATGTTTAAAGTAGTTACAAATAAAATTCATCAAAATATAGATAAAAATCACAACTTACAAAGCAAATTGCAAACAACATCCAAGTACTTAACCAATGTTTCTCAATGCATTTATTTCACATGTTTCTTTCACATTTTGTTGTACATTACAAGGTAGGTTTTTAAGAAAAATATTAACTTATAGGTAGGTAGGTAAATTGGAGGTAGGTTGTAAATAGGTAGGTGTAAATTGGCATACTTCCCTATTACACCCACCTATCTATTATGTACCTAGGTATGTTAGGAAAGTAACTTACAATACTTATTTAGTAAAAAAAATATTTTGACTTAACCTAGATTCACCTACCAATCTACCTAATATTATGTAGGAAAATAATATGTAGGTAAGGAATAATAATTGCCTACTTAACTTAAATAACCTACTAAATAGGTCTAAGATAATTGCCTAATTTAACATGTACTAATGAAGTTTAAGCCTAGGTTCCTTGACCTACATTGACATTTATTTAATGATGCACCCCTAGGTTTATCAAGTGATATCAAAAGTACACAACCTATTGATTTTTGATTTTGTAGTGAAATGCAAACCCAATGCAAACTTATTAGTTCTTAAAAGAAAATGGAGGAATGAAAACTCTATGATAGAATTAAGATGAATTCATGAACGTGAATTCAAGGCAAAGTCTACATGGTCACTACAAAGTGAAATTAAAATGGTGCACAAATTAAATGACTAGAAACACACATTCATATGATTCATCATAACCCAAAGGAAGAGTCATTACTTTCCTTCCTACGATACACATTGTGGATGGTGGCAAGGCTACATGAAAGTGGCAAACAATTTTAGAATTTTGAAGTGTGAGTTTTGAAATTGCCAATTAAATGGAATGTTGTGGGATTTTAACTTCCACATATGGATTTTGATGTAGGGATTTTCAAGGGAAAGGTTGTAACCCTTGAAAAGACGTTTCCAACAACATATCGCATTTTACCCTTGTATCAAACATTTTAATACCCAAGAGTCAAACTATCAATTTGACTATTGGCCATTTTTTTGGTCATAATGTGTTTTAAATATCCAAATGGGAAATGTGACATCACTTTAAATATAATTTTCTTAGGAGCTTTGTAGTGGTCTACCAAATGCCTAATTTCAATGCTTTGGTCCCCAAACCTTGTTCCAAATATTTGAAACACTATAGGATTTCAACTCCCAAGTTGGAAACTCATTTAAGAATGTTGAGACTCATTTTTCCACACTTGTAAAAGTGTGCTTGAGTCCCAAACACTCTCTAACTTGCTTCCTCTTTCATGTTTTAGCCTTAGTTGTAAGTTGAATGATAGGGTCAAAAAAAGATGTTTTGTTTGAATGTAATACAATCAATGATATGCATGGACAAGAGTGATGTCAACACTACGGTTGTTGAGTTCTTGCATATTTGATGAGTTTTTTTGCATTAGATGAAGTGTTGAGTGTTAACATGTTTGTGGAGTTGGACAAAGTTTTGGGTGTTGAGAAACACATTAAAGTCCCCCAAAATTATTGTCACATAATGCAATTTATTTGCATTTCAAAAGATTGACAAGATGTGTACACCAAACTTGATAACAATATTTTGAACTTTGGGTAGATTTGAAAAGTTTGGAACTTGACTTAATCAATTATTCAAAGAAATTCAACAAAAGAGGAAGCTTTGTTATGTGATGAGTATATTTTGACCAAAATAATACTCGTCACAAAGTATGTAAAATGAAAAAGTTTAATATATGTCAATTTAGTGAGGTTATGTGTGATTTTTTCTATGAAATTTCAAGTGAAAAATGAAAATGGTATACTAAAAAATAATCCACCAATTTTTTTGACAATTATTATTATTATTTAAGCACTTTGGTTTTTTAAAATCAATGTTATTAAGCCATGAAAATTTTATTATTGAATATTTTATTGACAAAAACATGTCAAATGAATAAAATGAGGTTTTTAAAATTGGGCATAATTTTATTTTTTTCATTTTGTTTTCCTTTCCTAAAGGAACATGGCACCCAAAATGACACCCTATGATATTTTTTCCTTGCTAATGAATTCATAGGACTATATGAAATGTCAAATGTTAGGTAGAAGTAGGTGTGCATTAATTGTGAATGGTCAACTTTTAAAAGTCATTCAATATTGTAGTATAGTGTCATGAGGGCCCATGAACTAACTGCATGCATATTGTTATAGTGTTCTTATTTTCATATTCTTGTTGCAAATGAAGGTTCTTCTACTTGATTCATTTTCTTCTCCAAGATGGAAGTGAACACAAATGTTTTGTCCCAATGCCTTTGTCATCTACCATTTTGATTGTTGTGGATGTGTTATTCCAAGTGATGCACCTATGTGTTTCAAGGAAACCTACTCCTTTAACATTGTGTGCACATAGCCCACAAGGTCCATGCCTTCATGTTCCATGGTTTACATGAACATGTCATACATTTTCCACAATAAAAAAATAGAAAATAGATAATCACATTGCCATGTTGTTGCCAAATTTACAATTTTAAATATTATGATTTACACTTTCAAAAAATGTCATGAAGTGTATCAACTTTTCATAATCAACAACATAAATTCTTAAAACCTTGAAATGTTATAAGAGAATCTATAAGGACTTGCACATTGTGTTAGCCTCACAAAACTAATGTTACCTAGGAGTGTGCACTTTTCATAAAGTGTCAAGTTTGTAAACTTCATAGGAACATAAAAGCCACATATCAAAAAGTGATGAACATAAAAGGTGCACATCTTCCAAATGAGTCTCCTAAGTACATTCCAATTTAATTAACAAATTTGTTAATGTAACACAAGACCAAATTATAGCACAAGGAGAAAAACAAACTAATTGTGAATCTATTGCATGTTTGAAAAGTCACAAAATAACTTTTAACATAATGTAATTGATGGCAAATCACTGTGAATTTATTGTGTTTGCTAGTTGCACCATCTTTGTACTTCATGGATTTTATGTGACTATTAAATGCAATTATTCAACTTTTGAACCTTAATTCATAATTGTTGCACTCAAGACCCACCTACCTATGAACAACAACCCAAAGTTCTTAATATCAAATACCAAGCACCAAAAAGACCAACATATTTGTTTTTTTAAAGAAAATTTGAATGATTTGCCATCACTAACAAATAGGGCATAAAAAAGGAAAAGTAGCAAGTTGGAAATATTTTAGCAAAAGTAAAAATAAGTGAAATGACAAAAACTAAGACATGATGAACCTTGTGAACCTTAATTTCAAAGCCAAGCCAATGAACAAAAACCCAAAATTCTTATTTCGAATACCAAGCACCAAAACCCTAACACATTTGTTATAAATAGAGGCTAATTGATTAGCCATCATTAGGATTCAACACGAGATAGAAAATCAAAAGCAATGACTCGGCAACATTATGCTAGGAGATGTTTTTATAATAAAATGGAACATGGAGGATAAGAAAGGACAAACCTTGCAAAGTTTGGGATGTGCAACCTAATGTATTAAAAAATAAATCCATAAGACAATATAATTACCTTACAATAGAATGTCACCTATTGTACTTACTATTATAACAACATAGGTGGCAATGGCATGGTGCTAATGCTTGAATTTCAAATTCATCTTACCAATCTTTAATAACAAAATCTATAGCTTCTACTACTTGTTCGCATGTGAAGTACCTTGAAACTCAATTAAGAAATGTGAAACCCTCTATTTGATGTTGAAAATTTTGCCATAACTAGTGATTCTATGGGTAAACATGGCAAACATGACAACTCTAAGGTTGCAAGATCTAACTTACTTGTAAGGGTAGACAAGAAATCTACATCTAGGATTAATGTTAAGAGTGAAATGACCAAGATAGCTTTAGAAATAAAGCACATGGATTAAACCCTAAGCCAAGCTGCCAAAAATGATTTTGACATTGAACATTTTGACTTGTGATAAGAGTTTTTTGGCCTGGTTAGAATCATTTTTGGCATTGGTTTAAGGTAAAAGTCTTTTTTCATATCTTGGTTTAGGGAATGAGCCACTTTGGTATAGTTTTAAAGTCATGTCATGTATAGTTTTTTTTGGTATTCTAGACTTTTACAATCCAATGCATTTTGGCTTGTGGTATGAGAATTTTGATGTGTGGTTTAAGCACTTTGGCTTATGGTTTAAACATTTTTGCCTTGTAGTTTATGCATTTTGGCATGTGGTCTAAGCATTTTGATTTTGTACATTAAGGTTATAATATTCTTAATCATTTTGGCTTATAGTTTAAACATTTTTGACTTGTAATTTATGCATTTTGGCATGTGGTCTAAGTGTTTTGGTTTTGTGAACTAAGGTTATAATATTTTTAAAGAATTTGGTTTATGGTGTAAACATTTTTGACTTGTGGTTTAAAGATTTTGGCTCATGCTTCAAGCATTTTGGCTTATGGTTTAAGCATTTTTGACTTGTGCTTTAAACATTTTAGCATGTGGTCTAAGCATATTGGCTTGTGGCCTCACACATTATTACTTGTAGTCTAAGCATTTTGGCATAAGGTTTAGACGATGAATCAAAGTATTTAAGGCTAGAAAAGAGACCACTCCTCTAAAACAATTGACCATGGAACAACATAAATGACATAATTTTTTTTAAAAAACATTTATTGTGGTATTAGACAAACGTCTGAAGATTTGAAAAAGAATATTCCATGGATCATAAGAAAATTACACCATACATATTTTGCACAACAATACCAATGTATTGATCATCGTAAAAAAAATGTCCTTGGGTGTAATAAATACCCAATGATCATAGGTTTAAACACATAAATATTTGAAATATAAATACAATTTTAGGATTGTGTAATAATTAGTTTTTTCTAGCTTGATGTTCCAATTTAGGCCAAAAATTTCTATCCAAAGACAATATCAATGTTTTGTGCCTTAGCATTTTGGCTTAAGGTTACAATATTTTGAAGCACTTTGGTTTATGGTTTTGAGCATTTTGGCTTGTGGTCCAAGCATTTTCAATTATGATCTAAGCATTTTTAGCTTGTGGCATGAACAATTTTAGATTCAATGAATTATTGTTGGTTCTAGGTATTTCAAAAACTTCAAATAACCACTAGGTTTCATGAAAGAACCGACCAAAGGCCTCGCGGTTCTTAGGTGGACGTTTGATTTTTTCAAATTTAAAAAAAAAAAAAAAACCCCCAAGGCTATATATAACAATTGGGTATTTGATTTTTCAATATTGGGTATTTGGGAAATTTTTTTGGGGGATAATAACCATGATTATCAACTTTGATACCCGACTTGATACCCATCAGGGGTATACCAAACCAAAGTCAATACCAAACCAACACTGGTTAAGAGTTAAAGACCCTTCATTCTTTCACATAATTTCAATACCGTTTGGAAAGGGTAAAGGGACCCACAGAGTGAACCAGCGTTCACCAGCACATCATCCACTGGATGACTCAGGTGTGGATGAACCTCAACTTGAGTTAATATTTGGTTTCACCTTGGTAAGCAATTTCTGTACAGAAATAGGTCTCATATATAGGTAGGTAGAGAGGTAGGAAAATAGGTAACTAGTAGGTAAGTAGATGGTTTAGACAATAGGTAAGGGCTAATTTTATTACCTACCTACTAACAACTACCCACTTGTGAGTTGTTAGTAGGTAGGTAATAAAAAACCAAGCACTGAGCTGATCACCATGGTTATCTAGGGACCTAGAGACCCAACAGAAAACTGTTTCCTGACCACTTATCATCCATCCATCCTTCAGTGGGTGCTGGTTCACTGTGGCCGCCTGGTACGACATGGTAGACACCAAAAAGGTTTATTTATTTATTTATTTATTTATTTAAAAAGAACATTTTCAATACCCACTTGCAGGTTTTTTTTTAATTATTAAAAAATTTCGATATAAAAAATTGGGGATTTTTTTTTCCAAAAATTAGCAAAATTAGTCTAATTTAGACTAGAAATTTTTGAATTTCCCAAAAAAAAAATTCAAAAAAGAGGATTTTTTTAATAAAAAATTTCAAAAAAATTTCAAAAAGTTTCCCAATTATTTTTCAAAAAATTGACAAAAGTCGTCGGAGAAAAAACTGTAGTCTTCTTCACACGAGCAGTTTCATGGATGAGAAATGGTGGCGTTCACACTATCGTGCTCTGCGCCTGCAGTCTGTCGTGCTCTAGCGGTTTTCGTGTCGTGGAGCTTCGGCGTTTTTGAGATTGTGCCCTGCGTCCTCCGCGGCTGGCGGATAAGCGTCGCGTCGCCCCTGTCTTGCTGCTGTTGCTGCGGTTGTGAAGGGAAAGCAAGAGCAAAAGAAAAGGAAGGCTTTGAACTCCGCTTATTTTTTCTTTTTTTTCTTTGGCGCGGGTATTTTGTGCGAAGAAAGGCGTGTGGAGTGATGGCGTCATTTGCCGGCACACAGCAGAAGTGCAAGGCGTGCGATAAGACTGTGTATTTGGTGGAGCAGTTGACAGCAGACGGTGTCATTTACCACAAGTCTTGCTTCCGATGCAACCATTGCAAGGGCACACTTAAGGTCAGTCTTTCGTTTCCATATCTGTCTCCCTTTTCTTCTTCTTCTTCTTCTGCCTCTGTAGCCATCTGCCGCGTCAATCTGTATGAAAGATAAGCAAAGATAAGCAAGTCTCAGTGACCGGAGGTGTTGCACCGTATCCACTTCGGTTCGCCATCCCTGTTGTCCCGGACTAGACAGTGGTTTTGAAGTCTTTCTCTCGAATGTTGCAGTTCGTAGCTCCTCAGGGTATGGTGGATCCCGTGGTTGAGAAACAACCGGGGCAACGATCCTAGCGTTTGATGTGCGATGGATGCTTACTAGAGGCCAGATTTGTGAGAGCGTCAGAAGAATGTGATGTCACATCGTGTGAATTGTTGGCATCAGAAGTGATTTTCTAGCTAAGAGCCTGCAGATTTGGCATCATCTTAACATGATCGAACTGTTACTGGAGTGTTGATGTCAGATCTGTTGCCATGCTGTTGTAAAATCAAGGAAGCATGGTTGTATAGTTGATGTCATGCATGACGGAACCCTGTAAAGACATTCTGTTGTGAATCTACCAGGAATGGATGTTATCCAGTTCCAGAGAAATGGTGACTGTACTACATGTGGCAGTCCTACATTGGTGTCAGTGCATTTTGTTGCATGTGTTGAACTCAGTTTGGTGCAAACTGAGTGTGTATCCAGTAGGGGAGTCACGAGCCCTGAGTGTTTAGTCAAGAGGGGGAAGACAGTATTCTCCTTGTTTTAATGAGGTTGTGGTCTCCTGTGGCTGTTGTGAATAACACTGCAAAAGTGAAATTCACATGTAAACTCTCAAGTTGCAGAATGACAGATATTTGAACACTCATTTTGGGTGTGTTGGTTGCAGCTTGGAAACTATGCCTCATTGGAAGGTGTTCTCTACTGCAGGCCTCATTTTGAACAGCTCTTGAAGACAACAGGGAGCTTTGAGAAGAGCTTTGACAATAAAACCGGCACTGAAGGTTTGTATTTTCTATGACAACAGAATACTTCAATCAAGATGATATTATTTCCCATGGCTACTGTTGATGTATGCATCCAAGTAGTTACCCAGTGGTGTGCTTAAAGGATATGTTCAGGGTGCAGGAGGGTGCCTAACCACTACCATCTGCATAGGCCTCTCTATGCACTCAGATGCTTGCTCCACTAGAATGAAATCAAGCTTAACCTTGTAAGCTTGTTGCAGCTTTTATGTGGATACTTCTAGTTTTTAAAATTAGTTTTGCCTCTTGATTGCCAATCCACATCATGACCAAGTCTTTCTTTTGTACCAGAAGCTGAGGATACATAATTTTGTAGAGTTGTCTGCCCTAAGTTTGATTAGACATTTATACACTAGTTACATCCACTGTTTGGAGCTGATGAAGGTGAAGTCATTAGGGAGTAATAGTAGTGTGTCATTGGCATGCATGATGAAGGCGATGGTTGTGGAGACAATCACTGGGTTATGACTGTGCTCATGATTGTCATTGTCTTGTTTGTTTAGAACTGACTGAACATTTAATTAGTCACATTGCTGTTTTTGTTGGATTTTCGCTCTGCAATCACATTGACATTCTCTGATAAACATGTTGATAGTTGGAAGGTTTCCAATGCAGAATGCCAATGAATTCTCTTTGCTGATTGCAGTAAACAATTTTAAAGTTGCAGTGAGGACATTTTGAATAGTGGAAGCATGTTTGGAGTATGAACATCTTTTAGGGTTGTCCAACTGACAAATTTCAGCATGTATGTGGTGGAACAGCATTGAAGAAGCTCCCATCTGACAAGCAAGAGGTGCGATCTACTGAACACTGCCTAATGTGCATGCCCTTAAGTCAATAATGTGAGATATTGGACTAGCTAGTGGAATTTCAGAATCAGCAGTCTGATATAGTCACAGAGGGGAGAATGAAAGCTGTACAGAATGGGAGGAATAAGGGCTGAAGGTGGTGATGGGAATCATTTTGTGTTCTCATTTTTTGTGTGCTTATGCAACAGCACAAGGCACCCACAAAGGCATCATTGCTGTTTGCGGGGACACAAGAGAAATGTATTGCTTGCAACAAAACTGTGTATCCAATTGAGAAGGTATGAATTGTGTCTTGTCTCTGTCTCTCTTCCCCTCCCTATCTCACCTACGACATTTTGTTCCAGTAGTAGTGGACACCTTTAAACCCTAAACCCTAAATTCTCCATTTTGTGGTCAAGGATATAGCAGGAGATAGAGTGTGCAGATCTCCCTGTGACCTGAAGGAAATATGTGGGAATTTTCCTACTGTAATTTAAATCACTGTCAAATCTGAAATCTCATCCATGCATCCTTTGAAGGTAGTTTTAATATGGTCAGTAGTTAGTTTTCTGTCACCAAAACTGGTGCCCACCATTGGAAACTATGATCTGCCCTGTGTTTCAGAGGAGAATCTCCCATCACTTTGGTTGAATTGATGGCACCCGGGTGGGTGGCCTAAGGAGGCAGAGGATCACAGAAGTTTTGAAATTGCTTAGACTTCATATCCCAGACATCCTGATTTTTAACCTTCAACCTGCAGAAGTCCTAATCTGCCAGATGCACCAGCATTTGGAATAGAAATAATATTGCAGCAGCTGTTTTTTGGCCTCTCTGCAAAGTCGCCCTTTATAGCCTTGTGGAGAGGTATTGCATTGTTGTGTTCTTCTGGATGCCCTCCCAAGCAATGAATGAGAAGAAGGGGAACTCAGAACACAAATTTGAGGAGTCATTTTCTTAGTACCTGGAGTGGTATCCTACTGGGGCAACTGCTGGGGCATCAAGCCAGCCAAGTGGTTGGAACCTGTAGCTGCCTTGCAAGTGCTTGCAGGTTCAGTTCACCCTAGACCATACATACCATAACCAACTCAGCTATATCGGTTGTTATTTGGTTGAGGGTTCACTGAGAAACCATGTGGGTACCTGAGTGTGAAACCTTTGGAGATGGTTGGGCAAGTGCATTGGCTCATGCCCCCATTGCAGCATTTAGAAAGTGACCACCTCTGAAAGGAGGCAGTATGCTTGAGGATCAAGGGTCATGCTACATTAGTTTACAAACTAAGTATCTCCTTTTGTAAGGATTGGTACGGTTCAATTTCTTACGCAAGAGGGTTTGCTATTGTTTCAAGTGTTAATTTAGGTGCAACTGTGTAATCAATGTGGTTGTCTGTGATGCAGACAAGTGTGGAGGGTCTGCCATATCATAAAAACTGCTTCAAGTGTATCCATGGTGGTTGCACAATCAGCCCCTCCAATTATGCAGCTCTGGAAGGGCGACTTTACTGCAAACATCACTACTCCCAGCTCTTTAAGGAGAAAGGAAACTACAGCAAGTTCAACAACACCCCAGCATTGAAGCCAACTGGTAGCAATGCAAGCACTGAATCCTAAGATTCCCAAGCACCTTCAGGACCATCTGGCAAAGGCATATGTTATGTGTTAATCCTGATTGAGACAGGTTCCAAGTAGGTTTCCTGTTTGCCAGGAGAGATAAGTGTGTTTGGAAGCTTTGAGGGTGGGCTTCAGAAGAGGTTTGACTCCTGAGGTTGGTAGAAAGGTATGCTGTGTTTTCAGTCATGCTGTCAAGAGTCTTGGAGGTTTAGGTTTATCACCTCCTGAAAGTTCCTTGAAGCTTTGCAGATCTTCATGAAGAGGGGTTGCATAGTGTGGTTTTTTAATTTTTTAAATGCCAATTTACCTTTCACTTGTCCAGTGGCTCATTCAGGGTCTGCAATGTGCAGTAATCTTGCAGATATTCCTGAGTGTTGCTAGAAACAAGGGGAAGGATTAGCACTTATTGGAGCTGTTGCAATGTCTTCACTTGGGCTTTGGTGTGCATTTGGGCACGCTTGTCACTGGATGAACTAATCCAGGGTTTTTTTGTTTTTTCTTCCTTCATGGAGGGCAGTTAGAGAACGTGTGAGTAGCTGTGTAGCCTAAGCTGATTGTATACATCATGAATCAATGATAATGAAAGATATTTACTGAGTTATTCTGGTGACCTTAACACTGAGTGTTATTTTGGAATAGTGACTGATTTTTGGTTCTCCTGGATTTTGTAGCTTGCTCTTTGCAACAACATCAAATTATATGTACTTGCCTTAATTAGTCAAAATGAGTTGTCTGGCAATGCTTGCTCGATCGCTAGTAAATGCAGTCCTGGAACAATTTTGGGATAGTTGTGGAGGTCTTATAAGACATGATGGTTTTGGTTGCCAGTCTGACATGAGCTGTACTAAAGAACCTCTTGTGTTGTTTGAAACTGGCTTGCAGATATCAAGTTCTGGAACCTCTTGCACTGTTTGAATCTGTATGAATCTGGCTTGCAGACTTCAAGTTCTGGAACCTCTTGCGTTGTTTGAATTTGGCTTTGCAGCTTTCAAGTTGGGGACCTCTTTACATTGTTTGATTCTGGCTTGTACTCAATCTGAAATAGGTTTTGGGGTAACGAACTTGAACCTTGCTTAGGGTAGGGGTCTCTAATGTAGTGGTGGTATGCTCTCATAGGCTAATCTTGTTATGATTCTTGGGATGGCATCATGCCCATACAACCTGTGAAAAGGAAATTATTCTTTTGATTGTGTTGTGCAGAGATTTCAAGCAAAGGTGATGATGGTCACTTTGTCCAAATTGGGGGGCTTCAATCTGCCATTTACAGTAATTTCAAACTCTCATACCTTCACTAAGTTCCAAAGAAATCATATTGTCTGTCAACGCTTGCTAGAAATCTTTGCAGCTAAATTTTTGTGAACATTATTGTTGGATGTGATAGTCTTTTGCAGGTTCAAAGTTCAAATATTCAAACAACATGGTGAGAAATGATGTACCCTCTATAAGAGCATCTCCAGCATTGCTGAGTATGTTGCCCTGCAAAAATATTTTTAACATCCAAGTTTAGTTACTTTTCTTTCAACCCCACCCATACAGCAAATAGGTGTGGGACCACAAATAGCAAACCACCTCTGAACAATGAAGTATGATGGTGCAATCTCGGAAATGAGCAAAGAGTCAGGTCATATTTATTACACTCTTTTTTGGAGGTGCACAATGTTATTGTGCCTTGTGCCAGCCACTGCAAACTCTGCAGTTATGCTGAGCCAAAATCATTTTCCCAAGCCAAACTGGCTTATTTTGACTTTTCTTCATCCAATTTTATGACGCAGGATTATATCTTGAGCCTGCTGGAGATGCTCTTTCAGGGTTAAGATAATTTGATTGCAAGATGAATTTGACAAAAAGAAGAGGATGTAGAATTTGTGTTATAAACTGAAAGTAGACTAGATGAAAAAAAAAATGGGATGGATGTATACCGTTCGACGATTCCTCGGGTTTAGACGACGATGGACGGCGATAGATGGCGATAGCCGTAGGAGTGGATAAGGGTTTAGGACGGCGATAGCCTTGCGTTCACTCTCTACAGCGCTTCTGTGGCTCTTTTGCTTGAGCTTTTCTTCTTCTTCTTCTTCTTCTCGCTCGCTTTGTGTGGTTGCTTCTTCCCTCCCTTGCCTTCCGTCTCCTCTGCGACCAAGGGTGGAGCTCTCTCTCTCTCTCTCTCTCTCTCTCTCTCTATTGTCTATCTCAAGTAGAGGGAAAGGGATTTCGAAGTACGTACAAGGTTTCTGTTTATAACAGACAGAAAGCGGATTTGGAAGTAAGTGGAGGTTTTTTGTTTGTCACCAGAGGAAAGGGATTTGGACCCCCGGTGGTTGGGTGGGTGGGTGAGTGGCGTGCAGGCTGTTTGTTTTACGGTCATGGCGTCGGTTGCCTGCACTGCTGTGTCTCCTTGTGCCTCAATCTCCATTTCGGCCTGGGGCTCCAACTCTCGTCACTCCTCCGTCGTCTCCCTTCGTTCCTGTAGAGCCGTGAGCTCCTCGTGTTTTCTTGGCAACCGCTTGCAATGTAAGTAATATCTTGGTCTCCTACAACTCTCGAAGTTTTATTTTTTGGTCTTTTGTTAGGGTTTTTTCTGTTCCTTCCTCTTTCCTTGTTTGCTGTCTATTGGGTCGTTATTCGGTTGAAGATTTGCCAAGGAGCTTGGGACGGGTTCAGAAAGAGTCTCGAGTTCGTGTTCAGTCATCTCTCGTAGGTAACATGTCCAGGATGGGTCATAGAAATCCCTGGACATGAGGAAGTCAGGGTTTCTGTTTCAGAGGTTGAAAGTTTTTGCTAACTGTCGCAATGGGCGGCCAATGGAATCAAGTATGGATAGGCCAGAAAGCAGGTCGAGGATTTTGTAATTTGCTGTCTCAGTGGTTAGACATCCATTAGGGTTGATTTATGTGCTATGGAATGGTGGCAGCCCCTGCCCGTTATGTTGGGTAAGTGGTTGGTAAGGCCTGCAGACAGTGGCATTATCAGAATAAGGCACCTGCCTGCGGCAGCAGCCAAGGACAGTTCCAAATCCTGGTAACGCCCCCATCTGAGGGCCTTCCTGTTTGTAATGACCTGTCTGGTCATGCACATGAAGAAAAAGTGGCAGGCCCTCACGAAATGTGTAAGAATCTGCCCAGTAATGAAAGATGACCTCCTGTCTCAGGAGGGAATCTTCAGATTTAAGGCGGCCTCCCAGTACACTTGGAAATTTCTGACAGGTCATTATGGTGCCAGTAGTGCACCGAATCTTGGCACCTTACCCAACATAATGGGCAGGGGATGTGACAATTCCATGACATGTAGGTCTGGAGTGGCAGATACAACGATTTTCAAGAACTATTCATGTTTAACAGACACATTTTGGTCAATGTTATATGATTCTATGATCATCACCAGAAAATTATGTCATATAATGTGGTCAAGAAAATGACATAATCTGCCACCCCAGACCTTAATGTGTTAGAGAGAATGTTTTCTGGTTTTGGATTCTGGTCATGCCAAAGATATGGGCCAGTGTAGCTGCTTTGAATTGAAAGTTGAATGGTGTGGGGCCAGGGGGAGGAGGATGTGCAACTAGGGTGCTTCCACCACTTGTTATAAGAAGACCAGTGCTGGTGAGAGCTGCAGCAGCACCAGCCACAAAGAAACCCGACCAAGCAGAGAAGAGGGCTCGGCAGGCTGAGAAGCACCGATTGTACAACAAGTCAAGGAAGTCAGAAGTGCATACCCGAATGAAAAAGGTGAACATACCCTGAATCCTGGTGTCCTTATTCTTGTCAGTAACTTCTGTAGGATTGTCTGTTGTTCCTGTGCCATGTTATTTTTCTTCTGCTTGGTTCTTGAAGAATGTGTACTTGGTCTTTGAAGAATGCCTTGTCTATGCAGGTTTTTGTAGCCCTTGATGGTTTGAAGAAGAAAGGTCAGGCTACCTCTGAGGACATTGCACCTGTGGAGAGCCTGATTGCAGAGGCTTTTTCAATTATCGATAAGGCAGTTAAGGTTGGCACCATTCACAGAAACAAGGGAGGTCACCAAAAGTCTCGCCTATCTCGGGCCAAGAAAGCTTTAGAAATTCAGCTTGGTTTGTACTCGCCAGTTGCTGCTTCTTAGGGCTTACAAGCAATCCAACCTTCACCTCTAACCATCATTCTTGATTTGTCCTGCCCATGAACTTCACAATTGTTTACACAGTTCTCGGTTGGAAAATTTGTTTTCTGTTTGGTTCACAAGGTGGGGTTGATCTGGTACAGCAGGGCATTACTGTGTTGGACCAGATGTTCAATCAAGTGGATGATTGTAAGTTTGTGGTGTAGATTGAGACACAGGAATCTGATAGGACTATAATCACCCAAGACCTCTAATCATTACCCAAGACACACTCTAATCACTATCTATCTGCGAGAGATGTTTTGTCAGCCCAAATGTTTTTGTACCACACTTATGCAGAGTTGCCCAAGGAACCTTGATAGGCCTGTGCCTACCTTGCCGTCAGTTGTCAGCTATAAGGTCAAATGTGTGGTGCCCATATGTAGGGGTTCCACTCTCCTGCAACTTGAGTTCTCTGGGGGTTCGGGGTGTGGGTATACTTACCCCTTTTCTCCCTGAAAGCACAGCGGTGTTTAAATCTTGAAACCCTAAACCTGAAAAGATCGATTGGACAAAGTGATATACTATTCAAGTCTTACCCAAGCACGTTCAAGTGGTTTTCTGCAGATCTTCATCCAAACAGAGGCATTTTCCTGCTGTTGTTGGGCATGCTCTTAAAGCCTTAATTACATTTGTGGCCATGTTTTCTATCTTCTTTACATGATTGGACTAATGACCACTTCAATGAAATCCATGTTGTCAAAGAAGATTTCAAAGAGAATGGAGTGTTTTTAGACATGGATGGAGTTTGTCAAATGAATGCAACTAGTGGTATGGGTGAAAAGGATTACATGGATGAAATTGATGAAATCTCACAATAAATAAAGAAATATTTCCAGTGATGATGTTTTGTCGAAACTAGTTTATGTAGGATGGGATTTTGGTGATCATCATTGTGACAATTTCAGAGTCATTACCGATTATAATTCGTTGTAAATCAAATTCTATTTTTAAATTGTTTTTCTTTTCTTCTCTTTTACTTGTTTGTATCTCATTTCCAATTATAATTTGTTGTAAATCCAATTCCATTAATTTTAATTTTTTTTTCTTTTACTTGTTTGCATCTTGTTGTCTATCTTGCACCCTTTTAATGTTTTTGTCTGTTTGTATCTTGTTGTTTGTCACTGGAATCATATTGTGAACTTCTCTATTGAATCAATCAATGAATCTATTCCATGTATATCAATTATCTTAAAGAAGTTTGAAATGGGTTTTATATTCAATGACTCTTCATTACACCAGATTCAAAAGGTTGGCCCTTATGGAGTATAAAAAGAGTGCCAGAAAAAATAATAATAATAAAATAAATTACAAATTCGAGCAAAACATACATTAAATTCATCAACTTTAGTATAGTTATGTAGCATTTGTACCTTGACATCGAGCTCAAGGCTACATTGCACTTCTCTTGTTCCATCTACAACAATTGAATTTAAAATATGTGTTTTCTAAAAAGTCAGGTGTATTGAACTCTAAATGTCTATATGTCAAAATATTGGGTTCTCTACTTTCAACAAATTGACTTTGTGAATATCTTTTTCCAGCACATCAAGGCTACATCCCATTGTAGGTTGTCGTGCTGTAAAGATGTGTGCACAAATTGATTTTAGTAGTCGAGCAAATTTCATCAACCAAAGACACAATTTAAACTTATATTGAATATGAAGTTTGGGGAAAATGCATGTACATATATTGGATATGTAAAGAAGTGCCACCCACTAAAATAGCACTCCAACAACTCAAGCAAAACATATGCATTTCATCAATTTCAAAATATTTCCCCAAAAATGTATTAACCCAATTCTCATCAACATTTGCATATAAAATGCTTTCAAAATGTCATCGGGATACCTTGTTGGGTGTATACATGATGATCATGTGTATGTCTCTTTCATCGACAACATTAACCAAATTTTAAAATGTGTAAAAAAAATGGTGTTAGACATGAATAATCTCATCAATTTTAACCAAAAGAAAAATTAACATTGATGAAAATATTTGTCCCATAAAAATGAAAGCATTGATCCATTTATTCATGAGTCATATGTTTGTTAGTGTCATACACTTGTTGAACATGTCATATTTGGTTACATAATCAGCTATAGATTTTTCTCTCAAGCACAAGCTCTGATGAAAATCACACCATTATAGGTCATGTTAATTCTTCTCCTAACAAGATTGAAAGTGATTCAAAATATGCATCAAACGAACATATTATGCATAGAACCTTTCAATCATGATTAATGAACGAAAGGGTTTTCTTAATATTTGGATTGAATATTTGTAATCTCAAAGGTACCAAAAGCATTGTTTGCAAATAAGCCAAACATTCTTTCACAATATGGAATTTGGGAATGTGAACAAGATTTGATTCGTTTTTTATATTCAAATAATATTGAGCCATTCAATTAATTGTGATTTACAACATTTGATATCATATTCCTCAATAAGAGCTTGTAAATTTCAATGCACATTCATTTTTCTAAATGTTTTTTCAAGTCAACACATTGAAGGTCACAAAAAATGACATTGTGGAACAAAGATCAAATATTGAGATACCTTGTGTTTACATTCAACATTTTAGCTTTTGGATTTGGCATTGGAACTTTGATTTCAAGCTTGTCTACTGTAAGCCATTCAATTCTATCTTCCTTCAATGGTGTTGGTCCCTTTTGTACCTAAAACACTTTCTAGGATCATGCTTTGTTAGCTAGAATGTAAACATTCAATCAATTCAGTTTAAGTATATCATAATTTCTTGAGTGACAAACTTTTACAAGTGTGAATTTTCCTTTGTGACGATGTTCAATTTTTTATTTATTGAACTAATAAATCAAAAGTATGAGACCATATTGATTGTTTAGAACATTGGGCATCCTCAATAACCAATACATACATTGAAAATGAATCTTGAAATGTAAGCTAAAAATTATATATTTGTTTGAATGTATGTCTAAACCATTTAAACATACATGAATTGAACATATATGGTATGTTTTCAATGTGTTTACATGATAATAGTTGTTTGCAAAAGTTCCATGTCACAGATGTTCATCAAAAAATGTTTTGATTACAATGTTTTATATTTTCAAGTTTTTGAAATTCTTCATTGTAGGAAGAAATTTAAATGTGTTTTGTGTGGCAATTGAAATTCTATCAACAAAAGCATATATCATGGATGTAGGCGAAATTGGTTAACATAAACTATGGACAATGCGCATGTGGTTACATTAATTCAATCTCTTTAGGATTGGCCATCACGTCATTTCTTCTACGATCTTTGGCCCATGTTATTGTTCTGTGGGGAGTTGTATGTCCCATTTATAGATTGATTGGTTGGATACCAAGAACGCTTTCTCAAAGATATAGTACATGGGCTCATGGTTTTGTTTTGTGAGTGATTTGATTTTCATTTGACATTGATATTCCTTTCACAATTGAAATATAACCATCTTAATCATTGTTAAATGTTGCAATTCTAACATTCTATATTAATTTACATGATTGAAATTGTGATATATTGTGAACATCAACAATATGTTGTTAAATATGGTAGTAACATTTTGTTTGGTTTGTGCAGCATTTGTTTTACCATTGTACAAAAAATCTTTTTAGTAACAATGATTCGAACTTCATATTCCTCATCAAGACAATCATCCATATCTACACAAAATAATCTAGCGTGTTGTATTGCAGCTTTCAAACTAAATTATATTGTTGCAATAGTTTTTGACTTTGTAAACATTGCAAGCACTCAATTGTGGTTGCATTTCGCTTTAATAGTGAAACAAGAGGTTGCATATTCACAACAAAATGCAATGTTTTGATCATTTATGAAGTAATCTTTGATAAATTGAATATGGTCAAAATGCATATTGTATTATGCACCATTTTAATTGTGTGATTATATTACTGAAAATGAATTATCAATCTTGATAAGTAGATTCTAGATCATTAGCTTGCATTGTTAATTTAATCATATATCATTATAAAATGATGATTGAGTTTGAAATCTTTTCAAGAGTAACATAGGCCATGATGAACTTTGGGGGGGGGGAAGGGGTAAGAACATGCTTTTTGAATGAGAAGAATATGATTGTTTGAATTTGGCATATCATTTAAACATGGATTTATACACCATGAATAAAACCATTCAAAAGTTGAATGTGTCATGTCACACAAACCAAATAATGTGGTGTTAATATTATTCCCTCATTTTTGGGTTGGTGGTGGTTTGGGTATTTCACCATAGTTAGCATTCCAATTCATGATTTTATCTTCATATTTTATATAATAACCAACTATTGCAAAACAAGTCATTAAATTTAATTACTTAAGATCACGCCCTTGGGTGGTTTGAACCTACATCTCATTTTTGAAATTTTATTTTGGCTACTTAATGTACCAAACTCAAAACTTACAATATATTGAGGTAGTTTTTTTCAGAATCCCAACTATAGTTATTTTTCATTAGAAATGTTATTTATTGTTGGTTAAACCCTAAACAATGAACATTTGATAAATAAAAATTGGTTTATTTGCAATTTCAAATGGATGTGAGTCATGGAAATTTAAATATCTTTCAACTATTTTTTGAGGGTTCATGGGCTTTGGAAATCCATTTATGTGTTGACCAAGGAGTTCCAACATTGGGATCCCTTGGAAATTGTTGGCCCTTTTCAAGGATCATTCACATTTGCATTGCAAGAATTAATGGAAGTTTTCATTCTTACTTGAACAACCACATTTTAGCTTTATTTATTTATTTAATGAGTACCTTAGTTGGTCATTTTGAGTGTCATGTTAGAATGCATGTATTAATGTGAAGCTTCAAATCCAACCTTGGGCAACACCTACTTTGTCCTATATGAGCTCAATTTAATTTTATTATTTCATCATCCCTTGTTTGATTTTGATCAAAACATTTATCAAAGAGTTTTGAATGCATGTATTTTGAATTGAATGGTTGGACTTGTAATACTATTCATGAATGAATACATTTGACTAGATTTAAAACTAAATTTTTGAATAGAAATAAAATGGTTCTAAAAAATTCTTAGGCTCTTATGAGTTGAAACTTCAATATTGTTGATTAAGCTAACTTGCATTCATGTAAGCTTCAATTTAAATGTGTGCCCAATTTTTTAGCTTCAATTCGAATGCTTGGGCTTGACTCATCAAATTGATTTTTTGCCGTTTGAAATGTTGGACTGAAATTGCACTTGCCAAAATGGTTTGCATCATTTGTAAATAATAAGTATTTTCACTGATTTTTCTTTAAATCGACATGGCTCCCCCATCCAAATGTAATTATTTGTCAGGAACTTTAAGCAATTACTAATTTGAAAAACCAAAAAATTTGGACATCTAAACTCAAATCCATTACAATGTTCTTATGTGAAATATTTTCTAGTTTATTCAATATTTTTATCCAATATCTTTCCACTAAATTATTGTAAATCCATTCCTACTTCATTAAAAATAAATAAATAAATACAATGGTTGGCTTTAGGCCACCAAATGATGAAGTACAAATTTTTTTGTCTGAATTTCAATTTTCATCTCTTGACAAGCCCTCTTTACGATGAATTCAATCACACTATATATCATTTTATTTCATTAATAATTTTTTTACATTCTTGATTTGCTAGGCAAAATGCCTACGAATTTTTGATTCATTAGAAAAGTTCACAACAATATACAAATAGATAAAAACATTGAAACAAGACATATAACAAGATACAAACAAACAAAAGGAAAAAAAAATTATTCCAAAATGAAATTTGATTTATGACAAATTATACTTCAAAATGACTCTAAAATTGTCGTAGTGACAATCACCAAGATACCCATCCTACATAAACCCAGTTCTAATGAAACATTGTCATTATAATATATAATCAAGTTTTTTTTTGGAAATATTTTGAATAAAAAATTAATACATTATGTTTGAGTTCCTTTGATGTCATAATATAAGTGATTGTAAGAAATTTATGACATGAAAAATGGAACATTATGTTGTGGTGCATACCATACCTATTAATTGACAAGTTTTTGCCAAATGTTTATTCAATGGTCACCATTGGGACCTCTAGGTTAGTTGTTTGGTTAGGTTCCAATGACAATTTCAACAAAACTTGGAATCTTATACCTAAAGACATTTAGAACTTAATTGTGACTAAATCTCAAAATTTTGTCAACATTAATTTGTAAACCTTAGTTTTGAGCTTGTGAAGTCCAAAACTAAAGTTGGGGCAACACAAAAAAAAATATTGAGAGTACCTTGTGGAAAGGCAAGAAATCAAACAAATTTTTAACAATTTTTTTTTTTTGACACTTTGAGAATGCAATAGGGAAGCCCCTAAAATTTCCAATTGCACTCTCGTTTTTGGGAATGAAGAATTCTAAGAAGGTGTCTCATAATTTTGAAATAAGGTTTGGTGGGTTTCAAACATCGTCCAAATTGGGAAATCTTTAAGCCATTGGAAATGTTTTGAAAAGTAGTATACACTAATTATTAAGTCACATTGCAAAATTAAGAAAATGTATGAGAAAGTATGCCAATTGTTATGGCAATTGTTATTCAAGGATTGATTCAAATTATCTAGTGCATAGTTTGGGTGATTAGTTGAGATGTTCAAACTTTTTTTGATTTTGTTGAATATACATGGTAGCTACTAATGATGATGATGACGACGATGATGATGGTTAAATGGTGAATTCAAACCATGACCACTTACAATGTGACCATGAATCATAATTGATGTTGGCTTGAATATGATTATTCATATACAAACAATAAATTTCCACATAATTTTGTTAGATTGCATGGTTCGTAAAATATCGACACTTCTCTTATACCTAACACTTCATTCATGATTGGGACAAAAGGGGTGTCTAGAGTTCCACGATGATGATGATTATGGTGACATTATTATTCATGGACAAATCTTTGTCATCTCAACTAGTACACAAACAAAACAAAAAAATGGTGGTTGGTACAATTTTGCACAAAACTAGGTCACCAACTAATCACACATGTTTCACCATGGCTTGGACTATCTTGAGAGAGAACTATTCTTTCCTATAATATATTCACTTGCATGTCCTCATGGGGAATTGCATTGGAGAGACAATTTTTTTTGCAGCTCCAAAACTTGCTCCGAAATCTAAACAATTTGATACATCTCACAACTTTAGGGTTCATAACTAACCAATTTTCTCCACAGTTGTACCATGTTTATCACCAGAGGCTGAGCTAAGATTCTTGACATGTACCCTTGGATTTCAAAGACACAACATTGATACCCATACTCAAAATTGAAATGTTCAGTGCATTTCAAACTTAGAATGTTACATACCTGAACTTATGACTTCTCACTTCAAATTCTTCAGTTCTCTTCACCTGACTTCTTGGTTGCCATCCCAGCATCATCATTTCTTGACAAAAAACTTGAACAGGGTCCTCAGCACGAGAAATTCTGCTTCAAACTAATAGATGGTTGAACTATGGAGCATAATTTGTTCAGTGCTCTCTGTTTTCCTCTCTTTCCCTCTGTTTTTTTGTTACTGGCATTGCCAATCCCCAATGTGTATGCAAGAAGGCCTAGTTGTTTCTGAGTCCATCGTAAGCAAGCACCCATACTTATACAGACAGCCTATGCTGCATGATGTGTGCACATGAAGCTGGGCAACAAACTGTTTGCACTTGGAGTGATTTCCAGGCAAGAAATTGGATTCCTTTGGCATGTAACTTCCAGGCTTTTGGGCATCAACCACACTACTCTGATTGCACTTCTCACAGGTAAATGCTTACTGCCCAAGTTTGTGAAGATAGAGTGTACTACCTGAAAATCCAATGCTGTGGTAAACAACATGTGTCAAACCCCATTAGAGGCTTAACCGGCCTGCTGGAGAGTATGGTGTGCTGTTTACAGGTCCCTCAATCCCTGTTATCATCCCCACCACCATCTCTGCAGTCCCAAGAGCCTGTCATCGCAGAACCAAACTCAGATGAATTTGACCAGTGCAGATAACAGAACCAAATGCTGATGGGGAAAAAGCGAATGTGGGTTCTCAGGTTAGGAATTCTTAAAGGCCAGAATTAGAATCACCAAAAGATGGAAACAACAAAGCTGAGTTTGTTTGAGAACATACTAGAGCTGAGTGTTGTTAAGCTATAAAGAGGGAAAAAAACTTACCAGATAGAGCCCAGAGCCTTCATGACCAGTAGCAAGGAGAAGCCCTGGCACACCTGGAACTGGTCCTATGAGAGGTGTTCCATCTGGTACTGAAATCAACGTACCAGACATCAGAATTGTTGATAGAATCCTGGTCCTTAGAAAACTAAAAGATGCATGGAAACTATTGCATCAGCAATACACAGATTTCACTCACATGTTGCCAAATGCTGTTTACTCATTCTATTGCAAATCAGGACACCATAACCCAATCTTTCTATGAGGAAAAGTTCATTGAGATCCTCTGCAGGTCAACTTAGAGCATCAACTTGAAGAATGCCCATTACAGATAAGGAAAATATTCTCTTGAGAACAGAGTTCACTGAAAGCCTCCCAAAGCATGAGCTGAGAGTACTCATCTAAGTTGCACTGTTTTCAATCACAATCCTGTCCAGTTCTTCCTATGAATCAATGAGTAAAGTTGAAAGGTTTGAAACCAACCATAGGGTCTCAGGCCAGTCCTTACTCTTCCAGACCCAATAGCCTGCTGGAGAGATACATCTGCCAAGGCTGGCAAAAACTTTGAAGCCTGCCTCATGATACATTCAAGCACTTCATTCCGAGTGCCAACATCAAACCCTGTGAACTCTCGGCTGCTCCCTGCAGAGCCATCCAGGTATGATGATATTTTACAACAGGACCTGATAAATCTTATACTATGAAGTAAGACAGCAGAGGGCATAGATATACCACATGACAACCCCCATCTTAGACAATGCAACAATTCTAGACTGAGACTTGGTATGTGAACCCATGCAATGACAGAGGATAGTCACAATGTACTTGCTTTCTATAAATTGAGAATATTCCCTAAGAGTGTATGTACAGGACACTTATTTGTCCTGACTTACTTGAGTAGAAAAACCACAAAAGCCTTAAGTGAAGAGCTCAAGGGATATCCACAATGACTAAATTCTGGTTCCAGAGATCACTCAGGACCTGCAGGTGTGAGCCAGTGTGGGGCGTGTATCTGAAAAATTCAGAATCAAAGAACCACCAGGTCTGGGTACTTAAAAAATTCAGAACCATGATTATATTTAATAACTGACTATTTGCATTTTGATAACCAGTTATATATATAAGGTATTTGATTTTTTGATAACCATGATTATCAACTTTGATACTGGGATTGATACCCACAGGGGTTTGGTGCGATTTCTAATACACCCCCCCCCCCCAACTCTGGTGTGAACCATACCCAAAAGGAGATGGCCAGATGGATCCATAGAAGCAGTCATTGCCACGCCAAAGTCCTCATCTTGCATAACCCCTGCTGCAGTTGGTTGTGATGAGATTTCAAAATCAAGGGGGTCTGGTTCCTGAGAATCCAGCAGGTGTGAGAACTGAGGTGTTTGCACTGGGTTGTAATTGGCCATATACTCAAACTCCATCAACCCATGTTTGAGTTGTAAATAAGGTAAACCCTCCAGCACAAGCAAATGTCCCTGTCAACACACAAACCACCATTCCAGAAGAAGTTGAAAAGGGGTGCATATCTTCTCCCTCTTCTCTGGCTCTCCAGTTTGTTGGTCCAACTGTTTCATGTTTTCTTATTTTCAATCACCAAGGATTGCTCAATCCCTCTGTCATTGTGCTTTTATTAAGAACCCCACAAAGATTAAAAGCATGGGAGCATTGAGGAATGTAGCAGGGGATGTTCTGTGAATTCAGGAGTGAATGCTGAAAAGAAAAACAAGGATTGTGGCATTGATGGATGCAGGAAAGTGCTTACCTTACGTGGCTTTACAGCAGGGATTATAGGAAGGGCCCATTCCTCAGCAACAGTGGCAAGTATGCTTCTGCTCCAAGCACCAGCTGCCATAACCACAGCCCTCCGACATTGGATGCTATGTGCAGGTGTGTGGACCACTTCAATGCTACCATCTGTACTTGATCTTCACAACATGCTCCCAAAACATTGTCAGTCCTCAACTGGTAGCTCTACAGTTATACCTCTGAAGGACCCATATGTGGTTGTAGATATCTAGAAACAAATGAAAGAAAGATGAGATGGAGATTTAGTGTTCTGGGTTCATGCATTTCCTTTGAAGAACTCCAAGGATGATCTGCACTATGGAGTTAGCATCTAAACACCCATGCATGAGCTTATGTCATGTCAAGGAAGGAAGGAGAAAGTCTTAGCAACAAAGCATGTAGTGGCTCCACACAATTAACAAGTTTCTAGTTACCTTGAAAATTGCAGGACAGGAGCCTGAAGAAGCTCCATATATCGCCCTTGAGAATGAAAAGCGCTATTCTTCTGCATGAAAGAAAGCAAAAGAGCTAGGGTTCCACTTACCCTCCATTATATGGGCACTCTCTTTAAGAACACCAAAACTGTGTTAGATCCATCCTGTGGCATGAAGTCTGCTTATCTTCTGACTTGCCTTATCAAACTCCACTGCTTACACAGGAAAGTGTGGGTGGGTTAGGACAGACCTTGCAGAGTAATGCCACTGCTAGTGCAGCATCAATCTGGCTGTCACTGGGCACAAGAGCAGCACCTCCATCTCCCAAACAGAGTGCAGGCTCAATTTCTCTTACAGCAGATGCTGGTAAATAATCAGCATGAACTCCAGCACCCACAAGCTCCTCTACATGAGCCTGCATCCTCTGAGCTTCTTCCCCAGAGTTCACCACCAGCAAGCTTCCTAGCACACCCAAACAGAATCAACTTCAATCATAAGCTTGTCATCGTCATCCCTCAAAAAATTTAGTTGTTGCATTCTCTCAACTTGGAAAAGCTCATCAATTGCACTGATGCCAATTCCATTAGCAGAATCAACTGATGTCCATGGTGGTTTAGGAGTCAAGAATTAGGTGTAGAGCTCAAAATTAGGGTTTAGAGACTCTCAAACACAGCATTCCATTTACCAGAATTTGTATGTGAAAAACAGAATTCTGCCTTTGTAAGCACAGTGAGCTTGAGTCCAATTTCACTGGAGAATTCTCAAGGTTGAAGCAGATAAGAGCTCAGTGATGATAGATGCCAACAGACCTGTGTTTCGCCAGCCAATGGCACTGAGAGGATCTAGTCCCGATGCAACAAGATCCATAGCAAATTCTTCCCACAAATGCTTGCTTCGGTTTGCTAGGTCCCAGCTCTTTTGCCGTGGATTCCTGTGCCCCATCCATAGGTATCCTTGCCCTTCGAAGCCACGACACACATGCTCTCCACACATCAACTTCATCTTCTAGTTGGTTCCAGGCACAAAAAAACACATCGAACAAACATTTACACATACACAGAGGGACACAGAGAGAAGTACCAGCTCCAGTTGCGCCTGCACAAGGTTGTGCAGCATCAACGATTGCAACAGAAAGGTTTGTTGTTGTCAGGATTCGGTTTGCAATGGTCAAGCCTATTATGCCAGCTCCCACCACGACAATATCGAAGTCCGTATCTGCTTTCTTCCTCCCTCTGACTCCGACTCCGACTCCGACTTCTCTTCTCTGCGATGATGCACGACAAACAGAGAAGAAGAATTTGCCTTCTGGAGTAGTGGTAAGCCGTCTTCCTGCTTTCTTGCCTGTCCTCCTCTGATGAAGACATAGATGCTGCTTGTGCGGTTTCCAAAGGCCTGATGCTCCTGCGATCGACATCTTCAACCTCAGAATGATCTCTTCTGCCGATCCTCTCTTCGCCTTCGTGCATTGAGCTACTAGGTATACTCTAGAATTGATCTTGACACAATATCGCTGCCCTGGATGGGCAGGGCCGGAAAAAAAATAGTGCACTTAGGTGCGGTAGCAGCTTCTGGGGGGGGGGGGTAAGCAGGGTGCTACAGCAGCGGCAGTTTCCCCCCCGCCGAGCTGCTGCACATTCTTCCGAGGCTTGCTTCCATAGTGAAACGGAGACGAGGGGGGAAAAAAAAATTCACACACACACACACACACACACAAACAGAGCTCCACAACAACTAAAGGAGGAAGGAAGCTCCCTAAAAACAACAACAAAGAAAGCTCGAAAAGAAAGCTCGGAAACTCGGAAAAGCTCGTAACTATTTACAACAACAAAGACTGCAAATCCGTAGCGTTCTTATTCCGGATGGAATACACAGCAAAAACCCACAAAAGCAGCGTTACTTCAACAACAACAAAAAAAACACAACAATTCCCGAAAACTCTGAGAGCGAGAGAGAAACGGTGAGAAAGAACCGAACCCAACTGTCGTGCCCACCACCAGTATTGAGTGCCGCCCAGTTTCCTGCTGCCTATTGCAGAAGAAGGAAGAAGATAGCAAGTACGTACTGCACAGTCCTCGACGCTCGTCGTCCTGCATGCATGCATGCAGGACTCGCGTGCTGCCAAGAAGCTCTTTTACTAAGCGCACCCCAAATCTAAAGTGCAAAAGATCCTTTGGTTAATTTATGAACGAAAAAAAAGAAAAAAGTACGTACTAGTACGTCCTTCGCGTACGCAGGACGACTACTACTAGAGTCTACTAGGTACTGCGGAGTTGCAAAGATTTTCTCGTTGACCCTATCACCAGTAATGAATTCTCTCTCTGGACCACAACTGCTACTAATGGATGGATGGATGGATGGATGTCCGTCCGTCCGTCCGTCCGTCCTTTCCGTATTTCTGACTACAACAACCCCTCCGCCCCCTCTCTCATTCTCTTCTGCCGTTGTTGCTATTGTTGCCGTCTTTCACAACAGCTGCTTTACGTGCTTCCGAGCTTCGCCATTTTTTTCAGCCTCCTCTGTCTGTCTGTCTGTCTGTCTGTCTGTCCCCCCATCTCTCTCTCTGCTTGGCTTTTTCTTTTTTGCGAGGAAAATAATTTTTGTGAGCAAATCGGCAATCGTAGTAGTACTAAGTACTACTCCTTCCGTAAACTTCTTCGCAGTCGTCTTTCTTCTGTTTTTTCTTCTTCTTCTTCTTCTTCGTAAGGATTTTCTCGAGAAGAAACAAAACTTGTTTTTTTTTCCTTTCTTCAATAGCAGTAGTGTCGTCATTGTGCAGTATCCATTTTTTCTTTTTTGAGAATCTCTGCAATCTCCTCATATACCTTTGCGAGCTTTTCTTCTTCTTCGTCACAACTCTCTCTCTCTCCCTCTCTCGCTCTCTCTTTGACTGTGTCTCTGTGTGTGTGTCTCTCTTCTGGCGCTTATTTATGGCGTGGAAGAAGCAAGTTCGGGTTTGAATAATGCTCACAGGTTTAAGTTGGAGTTGCTTGTTTCTTCTTCTTTTCTTTCTGTCTTTCTTCACCAGGAGTTGAGCAAAGCTTACTCACAGCGTCTCTCTGGTCTTCGTCATCACTCAGTTTCTTTCTTAGAGCCCGCTGGCTGCTGGTTCTTCTTCTTGGAGGCTTCAGAAAGAAAGCTGGTCACCATGATCTTCGTTGTTCTTCTGGCCTCCTGCAACTCTTTCAAGCCTCCTTGCTGCCGTGATGGTGTAGTGCTGTTTCTTTCCCCTCCTGTTGGTAAGTTGTCGTTATTGTTTTTGAGGCAGATGTCGTCCTCCTCCTAGCCTCCCTTGCTGTTCTCACACAAAAACCAGCCAGCAAACCGCAGCCTTAGTCTTCCGTCCGCGAGCCCTTCCTTTGCAGTGAATACTACTACTATGCTTTTCTCTTGAGTTTTGTCAGTCTGGAAAATCTAGTCTCTGCCATTTTCCTAATGCACTGCATCCCCCAAAAGCAAGCAGATTGTTTCCGTCAGCAACGCAGAGAGCTTCTACGCGAATTCTTTCTTTAGGAAATTCTGTTCCGTGTCACACTCGCCCTTCTGCTCGTCGTTGTTGTTTCCAAACTATGGTTTGCAGCAGCGGCAGAGCTTTTCTCGTCGTCTGGTAGCGAGCGAAATGGCAGTAGGAGTGATATCTTTCCTGTGTGCTGCTGCGTCAGGGAAGAAAGTGTTGTTTCCAGCTGCCCTGTTGCTGTTATTGTTGTTATCAGGAGCAGCGGTTGCTGTTCCAGTCTCAGAGTTCTCATCACCAGTAAAAGTTCCAGTCTTCTCCTCCCTTCTCCTTTCTCTTTTTCTTTCTCTCTCTACTGTGGCTTCCTGGTATTCTCAGCAGGATGGTAAAGGCCAGCCTCTGGAAGCAGAACCAAGCTCACAACCCTCATCAGCCCAGCAGCACCCATCCCCAAGCATCAACCTCAGAACTCGGTTTGTTCCGTATCCTGCTAAACCTCATGACCTTCTTCTTGTCATTTTCTTCCCTTGTTTTCAGGTGTTTGCAACTGGATCAAGGTGCTAGTTTTGAAAACATAGAGTTGAACTATGTGCATTGATTCTTTGTTGGACTTGTGGAGCATGATAGTACAGCAGGGAAGAAGCATTGTGGCACTGTAACAACAAGCTTGTGATGTCAATTCTAGCACGGTCACTGTTGCTGCTTCTTCTTGCAATGCCTAGCTTGGTGTGGGGAGCAGAGGAAGCAGAGCATCTGCATTTGAGGAATCCTATAGTACACTCAGTTGATGATCATTCCTTTCATAACAACCCTTTCACAGGTAAACTCTCTCTCTCTCTCTCTCTCCATCTTGTTGCCTTTTGTTTCAAGAATTCAAGCATTCTCCATTTCATTGCTTTCTGTTCCAAGCATTCTCAAAGCATTCTTCATTCCATTGCCTTTTGTTTGCAAGTTAGATCCAAGCATGCTCCATTCCATTGCCTTTTGTTTGCGAGTCCGATTCACGCATTCTTCATTCCCTTGCCTTTTTGTTTTCAAGTCTGATTGAAATATTCTTCATTCCATTGCCTTTTGTTTTCAAGTCTGATTGAAGCATTCTTCATTCAATTTCTCTTTTGTTTTCAAGTTTCATTGAAGCATTCTTCATTCCATTGCCCTCATGTTTCAAGTCTCGTTCTGGCATTCTTCATTTCATTGGTATCGTGGAAGTCAGGGAGAAGTGCAACCTTTCAATGTAGCAAGTAATCCTGAACTTTTTGGCATTGTTCATTGAGGATTTCTTTGTCTGTCAGTAGTCCTGAAACTAGAGCTCATACTGATGAGGTCTCTTTTGGTTGATGGTGCTACTATACATAGAGGAAAAATTGTGTACATTGATTTCTCTTCCATTGTGCCATGAGATTTCATGAAAATTCTTGCTGTTCCAAATGTCAATGTAGGTGCAGGTCCAATGCAAGTGTCCATGCTTCAAAAACCAGGACTCAAGAAACAGAAAAAACTGTCACCATTAAATGGTGACATTGATGATAATGCAACAGGTAGCAGATTGAAGGACAGAGTCCCAATCGCAGGTGATTCAGATCTGTCTGGGTTCTCAGAAAATATTGATTCCCCAGAAACTGTGGAAAGTAAGTTTGCACCTGGATGCACATTGAATAGAGAAATGCTCAATTTCAACAACATGAGCACAGTATGTAGTGCTTCTCATAGATCACAGAGGCCAGAAACAAGTCTTGGAGAGTTTACTATTCCAATCTGGACAGAAGGTGCTGGGTTGTTTGATGACCAATGGCAACTGATAACCAAATCCCCACATACCATGTTTTTCAATGACCCAGTGGACGAGGCATTGATGGTCAAGGAGGTGCTTTTTGTGCCAAGGGCACATTTTAGGTTAAACAAAGAACCAGAGGATTGCAAGAAGGAAACATTTAGTTCCATTTTTAGTGTAGGGAGGTGTAGCCAGGGCCCTTCAAGTGCAAGCAATCAGATCTGTCGACTGTGGAATTTTGAATCCCATCAAAATCATGCCATTTTGGTTGATTTTAGTTTGCAGCAAGAAGTGGAAATTGATTTCAGAGGATGGGAGGACAGGCTGGACATTTCAGTCAACGTGCAAAGAAGCTGCCATGAGAACATGCTGCTTATACCTTTCAAGTTTCACACTTGCCAATTGAATTCAAGTCACCCATCAATGCTCAATGTGCTGAATCTCACAGGGGATCAGAAACATTGTTCTTATGTGCTTCTTTCTCCCAGTTTCGGTTCTGGATCATTGCAGGTAATTTTCCCTTCTGTCATACTGTTGCAGGGTTCTTGAATTTCCATAAGTTGCATTAATAATAGTTAGCTAGTCAGTCTTTAAGCAGTGATTTGGTTAATTGCAGTGTCTTTTTTTGTCTAATTTCTACTACCTCTTCACATATACATCTGATCTGTTCTAAATTTTTGTCCAGTTTTTCTTTCTAGGTTAACATCCTTGGTAAGAAGGTTTGTAGACTATCTCTGTAGGTCAGTGATGTTTCCAACTTCATGTATGTAGGCAAAGACTCTAGTAGGCAGTGGTGTATATCCTTGAATCTTTTCCTGTGAGCTTAAATACACTAATGTAAATGAATTCTCTTGGAATTTCTTGGATTTAGCAATATTACAAGATTAAAAAGGCTAGAATTATTCACATTTCTGACAAGCATTCTCAACAACAGGACATACGGGTATCAACATGAGTTGTATCACTCATGTGGATTCCAATATTTCAGATCTGAATTCTCCATACCTCATAATTGGCTCATTTCTCAATCCTATTCAGGTTGATTTACATTGTGAGTATGGAGATGTTCTCAGTACTTACAAAAATATTTTATTATTGAATGCAAGCCTGATCAATTCAGATGAATTATTCCTGAATGTGCAGGAGGAGGAGGAGGAGATTAATGGAACTTGTGAAGGTCAGAATACTGCACTCATCTTAGGATCTCTATTTTGGTCCAGCTCTAAGATGGAGGACAATAGAGGTGTGGTTGAATCAAATAGCACCTGGGATGTGCAATCAGGACATCTGTTCCACACCCAGGTTCTTTCAGCACCAACAGAAGCAAATGTCCCTTTTCCTTCTGTGAACTGTGTTGGGTCAAGTGGAGATCCAGTACAGAATCTGGCTGCAGCAGATGTTACAGAAGGAGCTCAATTAGGGCAGCAGGCAATCTTCAATGGCTTTCAAAGACGCACTGGAACCCAGGTGTACCTTTCAGCAGCAGATTTATGCAGGTCTCCCCAGCAGGTCTGTATCATGAGTGCTCAGGCAAATCAATCAAAAGAGCTTGATTTCCTCAATGTTTTGGCATTCACATTCCTGCTAGTTGTGGCAGTCTGTTTTTGGCTGCTTACATTTTCAACTAATCCAGTGCCACCAACCACCCAGGGCTGTAGTGGTGCATTACAGGGGCAGATTTTGTACCATATTGATCCATTTCTTGGGTTAGGCCTCATTAGGAATCAATATTGCAGCTCAATAGGCTTTGGAGCTCTTGCCACTATTGTGGATAGCCTTGCAGCTACTTTGGGATTAGCCCTTCATTCCAATAGTCAGAAACCTCAGCCTTCCCCACCCAAACTGCCTCACGTTAGAGTGAAGCTCTCTAAGTTGGCCTCTTCAGGCTCACTGCAAAGATTGAAGTCTGATCAAGAGAATACCAGGTCAATACCATTGAATGATAGCACACAAATAGGACACTCAGGGAAGCAGATTCATGGAGTTTCTGGGTTGGAAAACTATCTGGATTCTCCTGATGGAGGAGCACATGTGCCCTGTCAACATGTGGGAAACGCTTGGTCTGGTTCACTACTGCTGGGATCACCAAGGAAGGGAACTACTGTCAAGTTGCAAAAGCCACAGATTCTTAGCAATCATCCCATGCACCAGCAGCCTGCAAGCATGATGGACAAAGAGAAACGAAGATGGCGGAAAAAGAAAGCCAAAGTCACTACTGTGAACCATATTGCTTCCTCCAACCTTGGCAGCAGTGGAGGTTCATCTCCTCCCTCCTCACCTGCATCATCACCCAAGACACCTGCCAGTCTTTCCCCATCAGACAGTTCCCACTCTCCTTTTGAAGTTCAGTCTGGACAAGCACACTGTGGGGATCCAACATCACCCTTGGTGCAAAGAACAGTTGCAAACTGTAACAAACAACAGACTGAAAGACCTGATGCAGCAGCTGGATGGAGCACAAGTGATAAGGACACTGTCTGCAGCACTGGGAAATCTTCACCAGTGGCTAATAGTGAAGGAGATGACCACAAGTGTTCTAAGAGTAAACTCAGCGTAGTACTGCCACAGTGGGACAAAGAACCTCCAAGGCAACATGAGCTGGGTAGGCCAACTTTGTCAATCTCTGCGTCATTCCCAGCCTGTGGTTCTCAATGGCCAGGAATCAAACAAACTCTTATTGTTGATCCTGCTTCCAAGTGCTTGAATCTACTACCCATGTCAACAATTGCTCCATCATGTCGAGCTCCAGGTGCCAACATTGCCAAGCATTCTCTTGGGTTGCAGAGAGATATTGCCCCTTCCGAGAAAAGCAACATGAACAAGTTCACAATAACCAAGGGAGAAAGTGAGGATCCAAATGTATATGATATATGGGGTGACCATTTGGGGGAGGCTGGCCACTTCAGCAGACAACAACAGCACCAGAATGGTTTTGCACAGGTGTCAGAGAAAGCTTCAAGTTTGAGCAAGCTCCTTGTTTCCAGGAGCTCAAGCAGCTTTTTCTCAAATCCGATATTTGAAAGATCAGAAGCAAGTTCCTCTAGTGAAGTTGCCATCCTTGTTTCAGGTATCAAGCCACCTCCACCATTGTCATCTTCCTTCTCTGTGTACTCAGAGGCTTCTAGGTTAGGAACAACCATAGACAAGCAACCCATCCCTGCTCTTCCTTGGGTTGCAGAATCTTGTGGTTTGCAAACCAGGTTGGATAGAAGTGCAACCGCAAGTATAACCCATGATAGAAAACCATGTTTGACAACTGATTCGTTGAACCGCAATATTTCAAATCCATGGGTGCCAGCTCCATACAACCCACCCATGGGTGGCTTGCTTAAACCCAGTCGATGGCCAGCTCAGATTGACACAAAGTTTTCTTGAGCAGCTTCCAACTGCAACAAGTGGAGGAAGACTTCCACACATGCACCGTTGTGTGATCAAATAGCAGCAAATAACTTGAAAACTTTGGCCAACCCAATTCTTTCTCCCATGGAGCTGATACTGCCAATGATTTATCAAACGCGTATATGAACAAAAAAGAAAGCAGCCAAATTTGTGTTGTTTTTTGGTGGCTAGCTGGGTCATATTCTATCTCCCCAAGGTTGGCTGCGCCTTTCCCAACTCTTGAAATCTGTTAATGCAGTTGAAGTTTCAAGTCGGTGGAAGTGGATAGATAGAGGTCTCAAATTTTATTGAGTCTTGTGCAATTCAGGCAAATAGGTGGTGGCTGGTTAGTTTTGAAGGTTCCAGATTTTGGTCGTTGTTGCAAAGTGCATGTCACTTTCTATTTGAAGATCTTTACCATTTGACAGATTTAGGTTTGATGAAACCCGAAACCCTGATTTAGTCTTAGTAGGGATATAACCCACCTTGCAAGAAAGAAAAAAACAAAGGGGTGTGTGACACGGTCGTGGCATTGCCATTTACATAATTAAAGAGTATCTTAAGAAGGCAAAAGAAGAAGAAGTATTATGGGAACTCAAATATTTATTTCACCATGCAAAAATATAATCTTCAACAAGAAACATTCCTCTGAAAGAAACCCAAAATCCTTCAAGATATTATTATAACTCTATAATAACTAATCTCAAGTTTACACACAAGCCAAAATAGATCATCTTTCAGAAATCCTCATATAAAATTAGACCTATTATTATTATTACCTAGGGCCGCCGAAATCCCTTAAGCTACTATACACTATATAATGAATCTGAACACAATATCCTTGCCTTGGTGGACATGATCAGTGTTTGGAAGGGTTAGTGATTGGAAGCTTTTTTTTCTTTTTTCTTGGTTAGGGATGCAAAAAAATGTTTGGGCATGCAATAATGGTAGCAAATTATTGGCTATGAAGGAATGAATTAGAGTGGAGCATGCAAACAATGAATGGTGTATGCTAACAAAAAAGGTATTACAACTGTTATTCATCCATTTGGTTTGGTAAGGAGATGAATTTTGTACCCCAAGTGTTAGGATTGACAATTATTGACCTTAAAATTTTGAGAAGAAAAGGGTAGTGCAAGGGGGGAAGATGAGGGTTACACTTTCACTTTGAATGTTTTAAGGTCAATAATTGTCAATCCTAACACTTGGAGGTGGGGGAGGAGGGGAGATATTTTGATCATAAAGAATCAAGTCTCCTTGGGTCCCAGCTCCTCTTCCCTCCCCCCACTCCCCAAACAAATTGTTTCTCCATGATTGTGTTGTCTTCATGGAGAGTTCCACCAAAGGTAATAAAAAATGTGCTCTACCCAACATGCACACAATGTTTGGTGGACAAAGGGCATTAAAAAAAACAGAAGCAAATCTATCTAAAGCTCTATCTAAAGCTCAATTATCACCATGTGAGGTTGTTGGTGTTGATGGAAAAAGGGCACAAAATTTTTGACATGTATTCATTAACAAAAGATAAATCACATGCATTTTTATTTTTATTTTTATATTTTTATTTTTTTTCACGTGGTCTATTTTGTCATCATATGCTTTGAAAAGTCATTTCAGGTTTGTGAATTGTGAACATTCAACCTTTTTTATATTATTTCCATGTTTGAAAGTAAAAGAGTGGGACTAAGTTGCTTTAGACAATCAAAATAATCTATGAGGGAAAGTCGCTTCAATTGGTTGAAACATTTTGAACAATGATCGAACAAACTTGTGATGGTAGGCCAATCCCAATTTTATCATCTCAACTTTGAAAGCCTTGAAGTTTGTTGAAGTCAAATGAAAAGAACAAGCCAATCAAAATGATCAACATAAGATTTTAAAGCTTCAAACTCAACTAAATAATATATATAAAACAAAATTGTCAAAAAAGAAAAGTAAAATTTGTATGAACATTCAAGGTACGAACTGTATAAAAGACATTGAGTCTTTTTCAAACCAAAAAAAATTGGAAAAGTTATTTGCATTAAAAGTCACATTTGAGAAAGTTGGATTTTGAATCAAGAACATCCCAAGTAACAAACAAAATACCTCTATGAATAAGCAACAAACCATTCTTTGTGTAGTCAAAAACACACAACTTTTGGCAAAAAGAACAACATTCCCTAGCTTGTAGTAGAAGGCATTCTTGCAAAACAACCTACTTAATTCAATGTTATTTCACATACACACACAAAACTTTGAGTGTCTGAGTTAAAAGGAAAATGTTGATTTGAGATTTGATGATGGGAAACTTACTCACTATTTGGACTCATCCATATTGACCACAAATTTATGCCTTGATTTTGGTTGGACCTTCCCAAAGTCAAGATTAAAACTAGTTGAAGGTTAAGTGAAAGATTCGCTAAATATTATGTTTGTTAAAGGTCTTGAAACACTTGGGACCTCAACAACTCTAATTGCTTGCAAGAGTCCCAAGAGTGGACATTTGTGAATTTCTTGACAATTGTAGGTTGTTGTCAAATAGATGTGCCTTGTGCATAAATTGCTATGAATTTTATTGACTTCAAACAAAATGCCACAAACTACTATGGACTTTTAAAAGAAACCCTATAAATTGATATGATTTCTACTAATTTCAAAGGAAATTCCATCAATTGTTATGGACTTGACAACTTAAAAAATGAACTCCCATGATTCATGATGTACTTATAGAATACATTTAAACTTGCAAATAGTTCAAATGGAATTTGGCGATCAAAATTGAACTTGCTAGATTCCACAATTTCATAAATAATTGCTATTGATTTTATAAACACCAAATTGGCAAAGTCAAGGACTAATATAGATTCAAAAAAAAGAAAAAGTTTTGTAATCTATGTTTCAATTTTGCATGGTTAATTGTGGATTTTGTGGTTTTGAACTTTGAAGGTTGGGATTCAACAACATTTAATCTTGTAAAACAAAAGATTCAAAGACATGATGAAAATGAAACTCACCTTCAATCTTTCATATGCTTTGAACATTTAGATGCAGTACCACTCCACCCATTTCATCCAAATTTTGGTCTTGATTCCAATGGGCAGCCTCTAATTTGGTTGCATCTCTTTGTTACACCCTTTGCACAAGCATTGCAAAGAAGAAAAATGAGTGATTGCACATCATGAATGATACCTATATCCATGGAAAATTAGCATGATATGATATCATGCTAATTTTAATGCTTGATAAAAAAAAGAACACATGAGAACCCCCATTTTTCAAGGGTTTGAAAGATGTAGTGAAAAGAATACAACTATCTATTCCCTTAGATGGATAAATTATAATTCTTACTAAACATATAAAATGCAAATATAATGTTGTTAAGGTGCATTCACACTTGGTGTCAACGACTTTAGTATTAAATCCCCTAACACCAAGCTAGTCATTTAGGACCTAAACCTATTTACCACAAAGATTTTATGTTAAGTTAGCATTCACTTAATATTAAACAATCACTCATTTAACATTGGGTGCCACCTAAGATGCCACTTGGATTTTCATTTAACATTAAGTGTGAATGCACCTTTAGCCAATAACCATTCCACTTTTCTAAAGACGAAGGCAAAAAATAAATGACAAATGTATGATTTGTTTTTAGAAATGTCATGTTTGCACTTGCCACAATCAAGATTTCCACATAAATGGTCAGTAAATGGAAATAATTAACTTACTAGATATTTGTTCATTTACTAACTTATTAATTGAAGTGAACCTACTAGTATTAAGTGAACTAATTACTTTAGTTCACTTACTAACCTCTTAATTAAACCTATTAATGACTCACCCCTTAAATCTTTAATTTTTTTAATACCAAAAGCAAATGTACACCCTAAATTATTTATAAACTATTTTTCAAAATAAAAATAACCATATTATAAAACTAACTAATTAAATAAAAAAATTACCCAACAACACCTTATACTTTTGTACTTGTGTATTTTCTAATTCAAAGAAGGATATCCCCCTTAGGTGGGTTTCATTTCCTAGGCTGACTAAATGGGTCTTGATGGGATTTTAGATTATTGGATTAACAATTTTATATGGTTTTTATTTTTTTTATATTATAGGGTTTCATTTGTAGGGTTTGAACTTTTATAAATGCAAAGAATAAAACATAATTTAATTCACGCTTATAATATTGATCTTTCAATGGTTTCAAAGTTTATTTTTTAGGTATTCAATGGATGCTAGGTTGTAGTTTAGGGTTGGAGTTGTGATATATTGTTCAAAGTTTTAAATTTGACTTAGTTTAAGCTATAGGGCTTCACTTTAAAGTTTGAGTTAAAACTTTAAAGTCTAGTTTTTTTAATTGTCATTCAAAATTATATTTTTATTGTGTTGATTAAGTTATGCATGAATCCAAATTATGTGTTTAATGTTTGTATCAAGTCAACTTCAAATGTTTCGTTTCATTTCTCAAGTTTATCTCAAGTTTAGTTTTGTTATTTCAAGTTTTTGATTTGAATTTCACTATTTGGATTGTTGGGTTTATGTTTCATCATTTAAAATTTAAGTTTTAGTTTTACTTTGATCATTTTAGTTCATGTTTCAATTTCACATTTTTTTATTCTTCTTTTTGTTTTGACAATGTTAACATTTAACTTGTAAATTGGAATTTCATTTCAACTTATGGTTTGAAAATTTATTTTGTCTTTTGAATTAATTTAGTTGTGAGTTCCATATTGTGTTTAAGTCCACATCATATACTATTATATTCAAGATGCTATTTTGATTTGCAAACACACATTAGAAACATTATACACTTGACACAATCATGAACATGTTATAATGAGTTTGATTTTCTTGTCAAGGCTGATTGGATGGATTTTCATAGAAGTTTAATTTGCAATTTTATGTACACATCACATGCATGATACCATTTTGAATTGAAACAATTTTGACAACATTTCGAATTGAAAATAATTCTTGTGCAACATAAATTTTATATTTAAAGTTTTAACTTTAAGGATTTTACGTTAATGTTTAAGGCTTTAGGGGTTTTTTTTAGTTTAAAATAAAATAATTTATTTTCAAGATTTTAGCTTTATAGTTGCACTTTTAGGTTTTTCTTTATAGATTGAGTTTGGATTTAAGATCGTATTTTCAACATTTTGTTTTGGTGCATAAGTTTTGCCTTTGTGCCTAGACAAAATTATTGTTATATTGATAAGTTTCATTTTGCATTAGGATTTACATTTTTTTGTTTAAGTTTTAAGTTGAAGGTTTTATTATTATTTTTTTAATGTTAATGTATATCATGTTAGGCTTGTCTTGTTTTAAGCAAAACAAGTTTATTTTATCTAATTTTTTTATTTAAGGTTTATAGTTGTAGTTTTTAGGTTTTTCTTTATGATTTGAGTTTGGATTTAAAGTTGTAGTGTGAAAATTAACTTAAATATTTAAAATTTTAAATTAGAGTTTCATTTTAGGGCTTTAGTTTTGGTTTTTTTTAAAATATTTTGATTTAAGTTCTAATTTTAGGCCAGTAATTTCGTTTTTGGTTGAAATTTTCAATTTTGATTGATGTGAGGATTTCGGTTCCAAGTTTTTGTAATGATATCAATGTAAGGTTTCATTACAAGGAATTCATGTATAAAGGATTAGATTGATCACTACTTTAAAGGGGTAAAAGCACATTAAGATCCCCCAAAATTATGGTCACAAACATTATTTTGCAACATTTGATTTTTTTAAAGTGCACTTTGACAAATGGAATTATTTTTTTGAATTTTGAAGAGAGTTGATTAGCTTGGAACTTGGGCTAAAAATTTCTGAAAAAAATATTAAATGATGAAGATTTAAAAAACCTATGAATGTAAATATTCAAAAATCCTATGCGCTACAAAATATGAAAAAATAAAAATAAAATTCAAAACGGGGGTTGTAAGGGATAGTTTTCTATGAAATTTTGGGTGGTGAATGATATTGATACAAACTACCAAATTTCATTGATATTGACAAGTTTCATAAATTCACCTAATGTATGTCAATCATCAACCATATTTTGTTTTTGTTTGTAAGGCATAAACACATTATAATTTTATTTTTCATTTAAAAAACCACCTTGAAATTTAAAATATATCACATATATGAAAAGGGCATTGTGTTTTTTTTCATTTAACTTTTGTTTATGGAGGTGACATGGAACCAAAAGTATGGGTGTGTTAGCATCACAAAACAATTCCAAATTATATGTGATATATGACATATACATTGTATATATAATCATTTTAGATCTTGACCATTACATCCAAATTAAAATGGTTGCAAATTGAAATGGTTGTAAATCATTTCACATCTTGACCATTGAATTGGGATGGAACAATTTTATTTTTTTTGCATAAAATTGTATGTCACTAAAAATACACATAGATATTATAATCACTTTTAACACTTCATCGCATTTGATTAAAATTTGGTGACCTTAACGTGTTTTTACCCTAGATCATAAATACCATATGCAATTGTTATATTGTTTAATCGCCTTGAACAAATTGTAAAAGACATTAATCACAAAAAAATATTATGTGGCACCGAAATGCATGGCAATCACATCTTCCATGTGACTCAACCAACCTATTTTTCATCCACTATCTTGGATGGTCATAGGCTTAGTTGTACCAAGGTTGTGATTACATTTGCAACTACTTTTACACCTATGACAAAACATATAGATGTGTGCATATACATATGATGACAAATGTCCAATGCACACATACCTATTATGTAAGTTAATAAATGGTGGGTTGATACCTAGGCCTAGTTTAGACTAGATAGCTTAGCAATTAGGCATAGCTTAGATGCCAAGCTAGGCCTCATCTTAGCATAGGTTGAGGATTTGAACCCCTCACCTCCACATTATTATGTGGTAAAGTTCTTAACCATTACACCACATCTTCAACAAACAATATTTTGTGTCATTTTATTATTATGATCATTTTTTTTAACCTACCTAGGTAACTTAGCTTAGTTATTGGGCACCTAGCCCTATCCTAATTACTTAACTAACCTAACCATCTACCTACCTAGCCTACTACCTATTTAATTTAGTTACAAACATAATGTAACTTGTTTAGCCTAGCTACCCACCTATCCTACCCACCTAACCTAGGTACCTACATACTTAGTCTACCCTATTTACCTAGACCACTTAACCTACCTATCTTACCTAATCCACTTAGTTTGTCTAGCCTAACTACCCACCTAGCTTAAGTACCTACCTACCTCGAACTGTTTTGTCTAGCCTACCCACCTAGTTGCCTACTTAATGTAATTACTTTCAAATCCTAATTTATTTAGTCTAGTTAACTAGCTAACTAACCTACATAACCTACCTACCTAGTTTAATTACAAGATGTAACATAGCTTATCTAGCCTAGTTACTCACCTAGCCTACTACCTAGCCTAAGTACCTTACCTACCTATACCTATCAACCTACCTACTTATTAATTACCAACCCCTTTTACATTTTCATCCATCCATTCATCCAAATGTATAACTTAGTCACGATATATAATTATATTTACAATTAAAAATTGACACATAAGTTCAATAGCAAAAATAATTTATTTGTCATTTGTTGTTGGATGTGATCAACTATGATTAACCTAAAATCACTGTTCATTAACCTTTTCATCCAATATGCAATGTTTTATTCATTTGTTTTTTTTAAGTCACTTGTATGTAGGTTTGGGGGGTTGGTTCAAATTTTTTAAGCTGTACCAAAATCATGACATAGTGTCATTTTTAAAAATATTTTTTATTTAGTCTTTTTTTATCATATAAATATATATATA
>Ga0116229_10000869_pt1 | contig 44510 bp, 29 predicted proteins | sample S1TSphgellanicum_3_FD_87313 | JGI IMG/M metagenome (GOLD analysis project Ga0116229, IMG submission 87313) | Host-associated microbial communities from peat moss isolated from Minnesota, USA - S1T2_Fc - Sphagnum magellanicum MG | ecosystem: Host-associated > Plants > Peat moss > Unclassified...
CCCTCCCCGCCTAAAAACAAAAAATTTCAAAAAAATTGTTAAAAATAAAAAAAACCAACCCCCCACAAAAAAAATAAAAAAAAAAAAAAAAAAAAAAACACCCCACATCTACTCCTATATGTCTCTGGGGATCCTCACCATTGAAGCTGCTACTTTAGGAAACTGAAAGAAAAACCCTACAAATTGCCCTGAAGAACAAGGGGTGTGTCACATTGTGGCCTTGCCATTTACATTAATAAGTGTATCTTAAGGCAAAAGAAGAATTTTGGAAACTCAAATATTTCACCATGCAAAAACTATAATCTTCAAAAAATCCCCTAAAAGAAACCAAAATCCTTCAAGATATTATTATAACTCTAGAACTAATCTCAATTTGCAACACAAGCCAAAATATCATCTTTCAAAAATCCTCATATAAAAATAAAATAGACCTATTATTATTATTATTACCTAGGGGCCTAAATCCCTTGAGCTACTGTACTCTATAATGAATCTAAACACAATATCCTTGCCTGGGTAGGCAAGGCCAACAAAGGCAAAACAACAATTGGCAAATTGCTACAGAATCTTCACTAAGTCCCAGATCATAACTAATGGTCATTGTTGGCAACATTCCAGCCAGAACCATCAATACACTATTAAAGAGACAAGACTTTCTGTACTAAACAACTGGGCATCCTATTCTGTCAGGTTTAATGACCAAGGTACTAAACCCTAAAGCCCTAAACCCTAGCTACAAAATTTGCCAAGGGACAAATATTTAGGGCACAAGTTTGAAAAGTTACTTTATTTTTGTATTATTCACCTTGATTTCTTTTTGCTTTTATTTGGTGGGGGGGGGAGGGGGAGAGGCTTCTTGAATTCCCAGAAGTCTTTCTCCCAAAGCAAATTGAGTTTTGGGGTTTACTTTACTTGCTGAAAAAAAATCAAAATTTATCAAATGACCCCAAATTATGTGATAAAATATAAATTAAAATGGGTTGTTTTATTTTATGGCCTATGAAAATCTTATGCTGAATGTTTTGATTTAGAATATTTGACTTTTCTTCCACCTTCGTTTGGAGTATATTTTTAAATCAAAATTATGAAAAAAAACTTTAAGTCAAATGTCTCCCAGATCATTATTGTTTTTTCCTAAATGCCATTATTTGGATAAATATTTTCTGTGTAAAATGTTTGCAAATAACTCCACAAATCAACATAAATTCAATGACACTAAATTAAAGTTCTAGCTCCAAAAACCTTCCAATTTAGAACAGATGATACAAACTGTAGAGGTTCACTTAACAGATTAGTTACTAAGTTAATAACTAAATATTCATAAACCTAATAAATACTTGGGAAAATTCACTGTATTAAAAGAAAAAAAATGGTAACCAGCAATTTTTTTCCATTTTTTGGACCAAAAAAGTGGGAAAGTTTTGGATTTTTTTTGGTTTATGTTTTGAGTTCGTCTTATTTTGCTATTTTTTGGGGGAAAATTCTTCAAATGTTTTACATCACAAAATTGAAAAAAAAAAAACAAAAAAAAACCCTGCTGGAGCCTGGTGATTACTAAATGGTTTGTTTAAGAAATATCTTTTGTGATCATTTATTAATTTGCTACTGTTAAGAAAATTTCCCACATTCTGCACGTCCAGACTCCATCCGTTTCCCCACGTGAGCACACTAAATGACCGCAAATTGGGCACTAAATGAATTTTGTCCTACATGTATTAGAGCCAAAAATGTGGGCTGTTCTTTCAAAGGCCACACAAAATAATTGCCCTACTTATAGTACTACTGTTATTGCACCCCTTAACTTACTTACTAAAGTTATCCATCAAGCTAGGCGATTAGGGGGCGAGAACGGCCAGTTTCAGCGTTGTAGGGCATCGAATGCGTAACTTGGAATGAAATTTTACAAAACGAAATAACTGGGACCCAAACTAGTTTTTCCGCCAATTTTTGGTGGTAATTTGAGTTTCATCCCCTCTTTCGTCTTTCTTGAGCTTCTCCACTGATGCTACAGGCCTATATTTTCACTACTCTTCCCTCTACAACTGCTGTAATTAGTCTCGAACCTTGTGCATTAAACGCTGAGTTTCATAATTTCATATTGAGATTTAATAAATTTTCCTTACTTTGTGAATATTATTGAAAGAGGGGATAGGGGGTGAAAGAGAGGGCGACTCTAGTAGGGATAACTTTAATATGCCCAACAGTATGAACACTGCATTAGGGTATAAGTTTCACCTCAGAATGTATATAATCATGGGTATATCAGAGTAAATGCCTTACTGGTCCCCACACTTGTTTGGCTCTCTCTCATTGCTTGGCTTTTTGGTTCATTCCTTGCCTATTTCCCTCCTTATGGACTCTTTGCAAAGTCTTTTCTATCATATGATCCTTTAGTAGAATAATAATAAAAATCACTTCTATAGAGTGTTTTTTTTTTTTTCAATAGGATTTTTTAACAGGAGAGTATCTTAGGTGTAGGGGATGAATGAGGGGTGGTAGTTATGTGGAGGTATTGGTTTCCAAAAATTGCTTTGATGACAGATTGACCTAAACTATGAACAATGACAGCCCCAAAATGAGTAGCAACAATCCAAGCATATTATTGAAATCCATGTATGACAAGGATGCTATTTTTATGAGGCTACTTTGAAGCAGATCCAAGGCTGCTTTAGAAACAAATCTGTTTTTTCAAACCTTGATCACAATTTATTTTATCTTATGTTATTAGAGTTATTCTTAAAGTGATACCCAGTTCAATTTATTATTATTATTATTATTATTTTGTTTTGGTGTGGATATTCTCTTCATTTTGTCACCCCCTCTTTGCTATTATCCATAAAGTCCAAAAAATTTGATCAAAACACAAAACCAATGATTTTAATGCTATTACTTGGAGTCTTTCCACCTTGTTACTTATAGCTTGTTACTTATACGATGAGGATTTAGGTCTTGAAAAATGTGAGGATTTTTATTGTCTTTTTTTTTTGGGTGCTGGGTGGTGGAGGGTGGGGGAGTGTGGGTGGGAGAGGGAAAGTGGGGGAAGGTTGACACAAATGAAATGATCCTGTAGCTCATAACACAAGTACACAGCACGAGTGCAAAGTACAAGAAAGCAAGAGAGTGGTGATATGAAGCTGCAAGAGAGCGACATGAACCTGACACTCTCCACACATACTTATAAAATTTCTAGATCTTTTGACTTTATGTGACCTATTAGAGTTATCCGTCAAGTAAGACAAGCACAGTACCATAACTCGTCATACACAGGGTGAGATTAAAAAAAAACCTGCAAAAAAGTACATTAGCATTTAAGGGGGGTTGAAACTCAGAAAACCATCAATTTTGGTAGTAAACTAGTTTCATCCTTGTCTTTCCTTTTTGCTTAGCGCCTCCACTGTTGCTACATATATTTTCACTCCTACATATATTTTACCTATACAACTACTATAGTTAGTGTAAAACCTTGTGCATTAAATGCTGAGTTTCAGCATTTCATACTGAGATTTAATAAAATGTCCTTACTTTGTGGATACCACTGAGAGAGGAGATAGGGGGCTGAAAGGAGGCCCAAAGGCAGGGTTACTTTACGGATAACTCTATTATGCACCAAACACTAGCAAAATTAATAAATCCTGCCTTCTAAACAAACCCACCCTTGCCAAACCCCCGATTTCCATTTCATTATCAGACTCTCTCGATGTTCTCCATGATTGCAACAACCTCTCAGCTGAAAAATTTGCAGTGCAATCTGGGGGAGCTCAGCAAGAACAAGTGTCTGGTTTTTTCCTTTTGGAAACAAATGGACAGAAGATAGAGAGGCAGAATGAGTTTTGCTGGATTGAACTTACTTTTTTTTTTTTGGTTTTGCAATTCAGCTCATATTATCAGCTGTAGAGCTGAGGAGAAGCAGGAGCTCCAAGGTCATTAGCTTGGGAAAGGACTGGCTGCAAGGCATTATACCCTAGACCTCAGACTCCAACCTTAGTTCCAAGGGCATTACATTATCCCTTGATGTAATGCCCTGACACCAGTGACTTCCCTTATACATAACAATACACCTTTAAATGCTGATATCATTATCTACTGGTGGATATAATGCTTCAATGGTGCATTCACACTTGATGTTAAGTCAGTGTTAAATGAAAAATCTATGTGACATCCTAGGTGGCACCCAATATTAAATGTTTGATAGCTTAATGTTAAGTGAATGTTACCTTAACATAAAATTTCATGATAACTAGGTCAAAGTCCTAAATGGTTAGCCTGGTGTTAGGGGACTCAACACTAGAGTCCCTAACACGAAGTGTGAACAGACCTTTAGACTTCAACCTGTGATTGGGGGAAGGGGGAAAACACACACAAACACATTTTTGGATATCAATTACATACAAATTTGAATATTCTACACGCAGATTTCACAGCTCACGATGCTTGTATTTATGACACCTTACATTTGTCAAGTACAACTTATATGCTGATATTGGAAACTAAGTTGTATATTGGGTGTACACTGTAGCTCTCTCTCTCTATGTGTGGCAATAGTAGTAGTAGTATCAAGACTTTTTATCAAGGATTTGTCTTTTCCAATCAATGCACAATAACATGAAAAATAAATAATTACAAGTTAGGATTTGCACGGAATTTTTCATAATTTAAAATATTCATGTATATTTTTTTTTGGGGTGAGGGGTGGGAGAGGAGGATAAATTTTCAGTATTTTTAGACATGAAAAGTGTTATTTTAATATATTAAAAAAATCATGAGAAAAATGACCTTTTGAAGGTCTTCACCCCCATCAACCTCCACTACCATTGACCTCCTTTAGTAGGCACATGGTGCATCCCAAGTGTTTCTCAACTCTTCCACCCAAGACCTTCCCCTCATCTTAATTTGTTTTCTTCATTTCATTAGGTACCAATCAGTGCTGTACAATTAAAAGAAAAAAAGAGAACCTCAAGTCTTGGTTTTGACATTGTCAAATTTATTTGAAGGTTTTCCAAGTGGGGTTTTAGCCCAATTCTTTCAATTTTAAAACTTTTTGATTTTAGTTTCATGCACACATTACACACTCCCCATGCTAGAGATTCTATGGGCACAAAGTTTTACAACAAATTAAAATAGGGGTTTACGTAGGTATGGAACATAATAAATCTAAATGTTAATCTTTCTTTATCAAAGAGATGATGAACTTAAACTAAAGAACCCAACCTAAATATCATAAGTAAAAAAAAAACCCCTAGCCAAACCATCATGGGGAGGAGTGAACTAAAAACCTCAAAACGAAACATGTTAACATTAAAAACAATTCAAACAATGGTAGAGGTATGGAAGACAATGGATCTTTGTGTAACATTTAGATAATGTGATAATGACCAACAACAGACCATAATTGATAGAAACAAAAATAGATTGGAACAAATTCAAAACACCTCGTTTCAAACTTGCAATCTTTCAAAATTGCAAATGAAATCATAGAATGGTGATTATTGTTTAAAACTTGATAGAATCTCAAAGTTTATATCATTTGAAAATTTGGCAATCATGTCTATTGATTTTTTGGGTCTTTTCTTTTCTAGTTCTAAAAGTTTTTGAGATGTTTCAATAATGGATAAAAGAGCCATACACTAGTGAATGCATTCAATTGAATTAACATGTTCAAAAACTCAAGATGTGATGTTGCAAGTGACTAAAGGAAATTGCTCCAATGATTTAGAAGTTGTCAAAACATCAAGTTAGACCTTGTGAACAATTTGTGGTATAATGGTGTGCCGCTTTTGCCACAATTCCCAAATGTCATAGTGTTGAAGTTCATATCGCCTCGTTTGTTCAAATCTTTTCTTCCAATGCTATTGTAACACATTCGCCACATTAGTCTTAGTTGGCATAGAGTGGTCAAAATGTGGTTGGAGTGGTCAACCTTGAACATGGTCTATCTTGACAATTCAAGTCATTATAAAACTTCTATACAAAGAGGTTTGCCACAAATCTCTTTCATCAAATAACTTCAATTCAAAGTTTTGTGCTTTTAAATTTATTTGAAGAAAACATAAACCACATCAAAGCTAGTTTATTACAATATACAAGTTTGAAAACAACTCCTACTTATATAAAACATGTTTTGCTACCCTTTAGACCAAAAATTTCCCTTGACCTATTATGATATTTAATTTTTTGAACAATTTGATGTTTATACCTAAGCCCATTTTGTTCTTCAAATTTTCAGAGATTGTTTGGTTTAAAAGTTTAATTAAGATGTTAACTGATTGTTCTGAAAAAAGAAGATGGTAGATTTAAATCTCTCCTTCCTAAACCTTTTTTTTGATAAAGTGATATTTGATGGCAATATGCTTAAACTAGTGATGAAGTATTTGACAACTTGATAAAACTTTGGTTGTCCACCATTAGTGAAGTTGGTTTTGGATTGATGACAATTTGATTGTCTCCTAGTAATTCCCTTAACCAAATTGCTTCCTTTGTGGCATTTTTCATTGCTACATACTTTGCTTCAATAAATGAAAGTGTTGTGCAAGGTTGCTTCCTACTTCCCCAAGTAATTGGGCTTGAATCAAATAAGAAACCATAGCTGCTCATTAATTTCCTCCATAAACATCCAAATGAGGCAAATGAGGTCAAAAACCCTACTCACTCGATTAATTACGAATGATATATTAGGTTTGGTCTGAATGAAAAAATTCAGTTTTCCAACATTTTTTTGGTACATCTAAACATCAACATATGGTGTTCCCATGTTAAGAGACAACTTGAACCCTAACATCATTGGTACCATTGTTGCATTGTAATTTCCTCAACCAAATTCCTTAAGCATTGAGTTTCCTAACCTAACTAAATCACCATGATTCCATTAGTTTGAAATAGATACTTCAAGGTTAAATAATGAGTTAACAAGCCCATGTTTGTCATTTTGAATTGTCCTTTGATTTCATGTTTAATACTAACTGCCATGATGCTTTATGTTGATGATGTTTATTTCACAAAAAACCATGCTAAAAATACCATGGTAACCAACCATGTTTTCAACTTGGTAGTGGTATTATTTGCATGGGTTTTTAGTTTGAATACCATTTGGTGGTGATAGTTTTTTTGCAAGATATGTAATGCAAAATCCATGTGGAATTCCTTTTGATGGAATTCATTCCTATTACATTATGTTGACCCGTTTTAGATTTTGCACATCTTCAACAAAAGTCTTGGGTTTCAATGGTAGTGTGGAAAAACTAATCATTGTTATTTTCAATGATGTCTTAAACCTTATTAAAACTTCAAAAATGCCACTACAAAATCTTGGAAATATCAAGGTGTTTCATCCATCTTCTTAACACAAGTTATGATAAGACATTCTTCATCTAATACATCCATTTGTTTCAAATTTTGTGATTCAAGTTTCCTTCATTGATGGGATTCAAATACAAAATCTAGTTATCACCTTGATTCTATGGGTTAATGGCTTATAAATGTTGATTGACTTGTAAAGTTTCTATTATAACTATTGATTTACTTCTTGGTAGGTGCACAAAAATAATGATATTGTCCTTTGGAAGTTTGGCTTTAGTTGAGGTCAATTTCATGCAATTTTCATTGAAGTTTACATTTTTAAAGAAAATAACTTTGGAGTGCAAATATAATAAAACAAGTCACTTTAGGAGTAACTAATGGTTAATTTTACATGTATTTATGTGGTAATTTTTTTTTTGGAAATGTTTTGCTGTACTTATACAAAAATCTTTTAAACATATTATGGGAACATATGAATTTTTTTTGAAATGAATATAATGAATGTAAAATACCCAAAAACACTTTTACAACATTGTAACTAGTCATTTTAAGTAGTAGATTTTTTTTAAAAAAATTGAAAAGATTTGAGAATGACACATTTAAAAAAATAAAATAGTATCAACATATTTTAACATAATAGTATAAAGAAAAATTTCAAGATTTTAAAAGATTTTTAAAACATTCTCAGGACTATTCCAAAAACATTTTAAGAATATTTCAGAGTAGGCATAAAAAAAAATAGTTGGCCATGGTCATTTTATTATATTTGCACCCTTTGTTAGGTTTTGGTTGGAAACACTTATAGCCTTCAATGGTAGAATCGTAGCCTAAAAACAAACAACTTTTGACTTTTGGTGACCATTTTGTTTTAATGGTGTTAATGTGCACACAACACTCCCATCCAACAATTTTGAGGTGTTCGACATAAAAAATAAAATCATAGAATCTTTGGTAATGAGTAATTTCATGATTAGCCATGGTAGAAAAAATATTAGTAAAATAATTTGCAAAATTAACACATTTTACTTAAAGCTTAATTGGAGAAAATGCATGTTAAACCTTTGGCCTTTTCAAACAAGGTGTGATTTTTTCATTTAGCCACATTGTTTTGGTGTGGAGTGTGTTTGAATAAATTGTAACCTTCTACCTTGCTCCTTGCAAAAATCAACAAATAACCTAAAACTATATTCCACCTTTTGTCTAGCCTTACTAGGATTTTCTTGTTGAATTGTTTCAAAAACTTAGCATGAAAATACTTGAAATGCTCTAAAGTTTCATTCTTTGAGGAAATATGCTTAGTAGATTTGCAATAAATCATCTCTTGCTAGGATTTTGATTACGAAAGGCCCACATAGATCAAAATGGATAAGCTCAAAAACATGATTTTTTAAATGTATGGTTTTCTTGAGAACTTTCAAAATTGGCTACTTTCACTTTGGCAAATTTAAAATGAGGCCCTTTTGTTGCATTAATTTTAGGTTTTCAATGTTTAAATGTTTGAATCTTTGGTGCTATATCTTGGTGAAATTTTATGTGTTGGTCACAAATCTAGATAAATTTTTCTAAGGACATTTTAAGCATAAAACCTATTTGACCTATCCCAATCACCTTTTGTCAAAATCAGAATTGCCTTATCCAAGGGAGTCATAGGGTGTGCAAGGATAGTGTCTAAAATTATAATTTTGTCTTGTTGAAAAATCACAAGGGGAGCATAATAAGTTAGATTGTTAAAAAAAATTCCTTTTTAGGTTCCATTATTTGTAAAGTTTCAATGTTATAAATTCAATGCAAATTGATGTTTCAAAAGTCCTTTTGCATGTTCAAAGCAATTGTGGACAATGTTATTATTTTTAAACATTTTTTTCATTATTGATTGTGCACCATTTCTCCTAAAAATTAAAGAGGATCTTAATGTTGATGATTAGAAAGCCAAATGCACTTGGAATGGGTGAATTTCATTTTAAAACACATTTGAACACATTTGTTTCTGAAAACTTGACCCTGAAAACTAGGAATTTTGAAAATATGTTTTTAACAAAATTATTCATTTTTATGCTACTCAAAGCATGGATGCATAATATAAATTACATAGACCAAGATATAGTAAAAAACTAATAGTGTTTAACACATTGTTGTAAATTGGGTATGAAAAATGTAAAAATTAAGAAAATAGGCCAACACAAGAATTCAAGGTGTCAAATGCAATCCTTCGAAAGGACTTTGACTATGGTGTCCTTGGTTCCTTTTCATGTGTTTGCACCCAAAGATAGACATTTTGGGCATCAAATAGAACTTGAAATCCCTTGTCAACTAACAATCTAAAAAACGAAAGGTTATTTGAGACACCTAGAACATAGAAAACATTCTTCTCTTCTATTACATCATCCTTGAAAGAAATTACAATTTTGCTAATTCCGATGATTGCATGAAACATCCCCCCTATTGTTTTGACTTTAGTAGCGCCACGTACTTCCATGAGATTAATGACTACATCAACATTACTAGTGACATGCTTACTTGCACTTCTATCCAAAAACTATTTGCCTCTATTATGTTCAGCAAGGTTGAACTCTAAGATGTTTGTGGCTAGTTGTGATTCAATTGAATTGATGATCTTGAAAGTTGTTTATTTCCTTTTCACTTCTACGTTCCAATAAATTCATGGTGGCCTTTTGATGCATTTGCTTTCAATCATGTTTTGTTGCACGTAGTTTGATCTTGTTCAAGAGTTGAATGCAATTTCGCATCCAATGATTTTGGTTTCTACAAAAGTTACAACTTCTTTCTTGCTTCAAATTAATGCCCTTTCAACCTTTATCCCTATGGATCTCTTTCTTGGCTTCATTATGAAACAAGATCCCAATTATTCCATTCAAGTTTGGTAGCTTTATTCCATAAATTAACATGTTCACTAATGCTTTATAGTTTTCAAGAAGTGTTACTAGGATTTGTTCAACTAGTTCATCCTCACATATTGTTTCACCAATGTTGACCAATTGAATTATGTAGTCTTTGACATGTTTGGAAAATTTAACAACTAAGCCTCATTCCTTTAATTGAAAATTTGTTAACTTGGTCTTAGCAACATTTGTTGAACACTATTTTGTTGTTTTATGTCTTTGAAAGTTTGTTATATTTGTGTCAAATCAATGATCTTAGATATATGTGGTATGACGTTTTCCTTAACTAAAAGCTTGATTGTTGCCAAGGTTATCTTCTTCCAATGTTTAAGACTAGTCAAAGTTCAACCACTCTAATGAGATTGGGTTTTAAAACATTCAACAAATCATCTTTCTATAGGAAGCTAGATATTTTAGAATGTCAAAATATTGGCAATGGATCGTCCTCCCAATTTGGAGCTTTTTGATATACTACTATGATTTAGTTGGGCCATGAGAAGAAAACAACTGTGAATTTTGTATGTTTGATTTTTGCAAATCATGGCACTAAGCAACTTGCTTTGATACCATGTAGTAAATATAAGTGGTAGTTATTTTTTATTAGGGAGATTATAAACCCAAGCCATTTAGATACCAACCTAATTACCAAAAATAAAAAAACAAGAACCTTAGCCAAGCCATCATGGGGCTCCCTAATAACCTAAAATTCTAATAAGTAAAATAATTCAAACAACAATAAAAGGATTAAGGACAATGGATCCTTGTGTAAGGATCAAATCATATGAACCCTAACTAATAGTAATGAGAAAAGCTTGGAATAGATTCATAACACATAGTTTAACAATTAACTAAAATTAAAATTTAATTCTAAAGTTCAGCCTACTTTTTTTTTAAATTAAAAAATCAAAACTTTTACTTTAAGATCTTAACCTTGTTTTCTTGAATATTTTTTCATAGTTTTGGTTCTAGTTTTGAATCTAACAAAAGACTAGTTTCACAATTTGATTCTTATGCTACTTCCCACAAAATGGTGTCAACTCGAATTTGGGTCACAAAAACCTGAACCCTTGGGTTTTACCTTTTCAAACCAAAGACCTTCACAACATTACCAACATAGGGACAAAAATTTCATATGGGGTTTCTCAAATAAGTTTTGATGGCATGTTTTCATTTGCCCATGTTCATATATTTTGACCTAGAGAATGTAGAAGGTATGCATTATCAAGCCTTTAATAGTGGTGCTAATGTAAGTCCACATTCTCAAGCCCTAAGTAATGTTCTCAAAAGGTAGGTCGGCATTTTCAAATCCTAAGTAAAATGTTACCAATTTTCTCAAACCCTAGTTAGTAGGTGAGCTACTTGTTTTCGAGGTACATATTTTCAAGCCTCTCGAATTGAACATTTGAGATCAATGACTAGTGCTACTAATGTTCCCAAGACTTAGGGTTTCACATTCTTGATCACTAATGCAAACAAATATAAGGAATTAGGAGTGGTATTTTTTATAAAAAAATTTGGGTTGTTTAGGTTGACCAAAAATGTTGGAAAATTTTGGAGAAATGTGTTTTTGTACTATAAATTCAACTAATTTTGCTAAATTTTTGAAACAATTCGCCAGAATTTCAATATCATAATGTTGAAAAAAGTTTAAGCTTTTTAATGGTGAAATTTCGTCAAAAAGCGAAATTTAATATTTTAAAAATTTGAAAATCACATGATTTTTGAGGTTTTCAATCAGGGTGTCATTTTTTTTTCCCAGATTTTTAGAAATTGGTGCTAAAAAGAGCAACCAGTTGAAATGTGATGACTAAGTGCCACACAGGATTAGAAAATGTGTCTAAATAGGATGAATGTTTTTTCAATAATTTCAACAGATTTGTTGAAAATGACAATTTTTTGGTGAGAGAATCAAGGGGTTAAATGACAGAATATTCTCATTTTATTTTTCTTTGTCACCAAGATGTGAAAATTTGACCCCAAAAAAGAAAATGCTGGTTTCAATTGCCAGAAGTGGAAATATAATAATGTTAAAAATTGCCAGATTTTTATATATTTGGTTTTCAGTATGTAGCCAAAAAATATTGAAGGATGATCAAAGATTTATACTTTTATATCTAGTTAGCCAGATTTGGCTAAATCTTCCAACAGATCATAATCGCCACCCATTTTTAACATCCCTCCTATGGATGATTTATCACCAAATTGGCTGCATCAAAAAATCACTTGCAAGTAGGAGGGCTGATATCTCTCCATCTGTCTAGTTTGTGGAGAACATTCTAGAAATTTCTAGATGGGGATTCATTCATGGGTCGGTTGAGGAGTCGATGATATTCATTTGCAGATTGGCTTGGATGAATTCATGTCTGGGTGGATGACATTTGGTCAGGACTGTACAGCATCTGGAGGCTTTTTAAAAAAATCTCAGATCAAATACTCATTAGCCTTTTTTCTTCTTTTTTTTATGGGCTAAATATGAGAGTTTTTGGGTTTTCAACTAGCCAGATTTTCACAATATTTTTTGAAAAATCTCCAGCTTTACTCTATTGGGGTCTGGCATGTAGCCAAAAATGTGGAAAAATCTTTAAATTTTTAATTTTCATACATGCTCTATAGCCAGATTTTGCTAAATCTTCTTGTTGACGATCATTGATTTGGCTACATCACAAAATTTGAAAAGGAAAAAAATCCCAGTAGTACTACCCTACTCTCATATGTAGTCATTTTTTTAGTGGCAAAATTCACCATATTGCTAAATAATAATAAATAAATAAAATAATAAGAATAATAGTCAAACAACATGGCCAAGGGAACTTTTTGGAAAAATGCAAAAGAATTGTCACATTTCAAAGAAGAAAGTTATGAAATGGCCAAGATATTTGGAGGATTTGGGTTAGATTTCTAGCTTTCTTCTTTTGAAATTGCCATATATTTATCTAAATTCAGGTTCCAGTGGTACATCAACAATGTAATAGTATTCCTAAATTTTCATTCTTCTCTATTTGTCTTGTAGCCAGATTTGGCTAAATCCTCTTGCAGCTGATCGCCATTTTGGGTGTTGCAACATGAGAAAATTGCCAAAAAGAAAAAGAAAAAGAAAAAGAAGCACATGTTCAAACAAGTGTCATCTGATGAATGGGGGTTTTCTTTTTTCTTTTTCTTTTTTTTTTAATCTGAAAAAAAAAAATTCTTCGCCTGGAAATCTAGTAACTAGCTTCCAAGAAGTTCTAGAAACAAGCAGTGTTTGTTGGAAATAATTATTTGGATATTATTGTTTCTAGAGAAAGGAGTTCTTTGTTTGTTTCTAGAGAAGAAGAGAAGTAGTAGTAGACAAGCAGCGGCAACAACAGCAGCAGCTGATCAGGATTCAATCCAGCAGGAACTTTAGAAACTGGATTTGAAGTTTTCAGGGAAGTTTTGGGGGCTGTGATCAACTTGTTGAATGCAATGCGAGTTTTCTAATCTGGTATAGATCTAGTTCCAGCATGCTCGTGCAGGAAAGAAGTTGCAAGACAACCTCCGCAAGATTATGTAAGAATCGAAGTGGCAGCCTTCTTGCAATGATCCCATATTGTCTGGTTCTGTCGAAGATCGACTAAGATCAGCGGATCTGCTAAACTAATGATATTATTCCAGTCCTGCCTGTCGACTTGATGCTTGTGCAGGATTCTGTATCAGATCAGAGCTCATGTGATCATTCCCGAGGTCAGAAGCAGAGCTAAATGATTTCCACGAGATTTCTTCGATAGTGTCGCAGCAGCAGAAGCAGCGGCAGCAGGGCGTCACGCAGTCTTGTATCCAGTCACAGAAGTCCAGGGTCTTCATGAACTTATACGGACCGGAGTACAGCAGCAGCAGCTGTAGCGGAACTGTATACGGCTTACCGAACTGGGATTTGTTCTCCGATGGAGCTAGTACATTCGCGCCGGCTGCAACGTCATTTCTCTACCTTCCCAATGATCAGTCGTCGATGCAATCCTTAGTCGATTCGGATGATGAGTCTCAGTTTAATCTCCAACAGCTGAAAGCTCGAGGTTCGACCAAGGCGTGCTGTAGCATCAATTGCACTAGCGCAGCAGCAACTCCAGTGATGCATCCGAACCTGGTGAGCACCCTGAAACACATGGTTATTACTCCCGTGCGAGTTGATGATAATCTCAAAATGGCACCAGGATCATCTGATCCTTCGAGTTTATATCATCAAATGAGCAACGCCACAATCTTCATGTCCAGCGCCCTACGGCAAGCTTCTGCACCGGCTATCGATCAGCAATATTCTCATGATTTGCTGCCAAATATTGGAACTAGTTGTGGCTTCTTTGATTGCGCGTTTCAGCTGCATTCCGATGAGATCACCAATAATATTATTGTACCCGAGAACCATATGATCGACTTACTGCAACTCCAGCTTGACACAGATCATGATCACACGGGGAACGCATGCACAACTACTACAGCGGCGTCATCAAAGCTCATATCTACAACTGATCATGAGCATGCCGAGCGTGAAATAACCATGCTCGTAAAGCAGCAGCAGGTGTGCAGCACTTGAACTCATCACTCTCGAAAAATATAATATTATTACCTTTGGATCCGTCAATTAGATTCTGTTATCGGCAGTTAAAATCATATACAACCATTTGCGCATTATAACAACAGTACTAGCGAATTCGAACTAGTAGCAGTACGTGCTACTGCAGCTGCTTCTCCTGCTGATTGTTTCTATTCTACTGTTGAGTACAGCCGGAGCAGCTCGTTTATGATTCTGCAAAGTCATTAGAATCATTCGGCGATCAAGCTGCTTTAGTACTAGCTGATCCAGACCTGATGAAGAAGAAGTCGATGCAGCAGCTGCACAAAACCATGAGATCGTCTTCTTCTTCCTCTTCTTCGCAGCTTCCGTCCATGAAGGGATGCGGCGGCGGCGGCGGCGGGCAGACCGTGAAAAAGAGGAAGATCCCTTGCGGCTGCCCCAAGTGCAAGAAGACTTTCGTGGGACTGTACGAACTGCGTCGACATTACGGTCGCAAGCACTCGGAAGGGGACAAGCCATTCTGCTGCCGGAAATGCGACAAGAAATTTTACATCCAGGTAATGAATGAAGGAAGGAAGGAAGGAAGGAAGGAAGGAAGGAATGAATGAATGAATGCAGTTACCACTCGTAATACGCTTATAGTTTAATTTAATTTAAATCATTTTTTCCATATCTTTTCTTTTCCCGAATTTCTGCAGGTTCTTCTGTGTAGACAGAAATCATTCATTCATTCATTCATTCATTCTTGGACCACCTTAGAACTTTGATTCCCACAAGTCCCATCTTCTAAAATCATCCACTTAAGGAACTTAACCGTGGTGAACAATTAAACTAAACACCCTACACCTTCCTTCATCTGGAGAGTTCTTATTTGGGTTTGTTTTACTGAAGAATTTTCATCAAAATTTGACCTGAATTTTTTTATTTTAACTTATAGAAAGGATTTTTGATTAATCCGGGAATTATGCAACCTATCAGGGTTTCTTTTGATGGCAAGTTTTTGCCAAATTTTGACCTGAAAATATGATTGCAACATATACAAAGGATTTTAAATTAGTCTGTGAATAATGTGCCTTATCAGGGTTTTCTTTTACTGGTGAATTTTCACCAAATTTTGACTTGAAAAAATATGATTTTAAGCTATACAAAGCATATTGGATGGAAAAAAATGGGTTTCCAATTTGTCTTGTGAAGAAAGAATCTTGACTGAAGAACACTAGAGATTTTTGAGAGCAATGTTATGCAAGGAACTAGAGGTAAATTGGGTGTTGGAGCCAGTTAGCCATTTGGATGAACAAGATGTCATGCATGTTTAATCATAGTTTGTGTGCTAGGGTGGGTTAGTTAGTATGATGAAGGGAGAATTTTAGTGGGTGTGTGTATAAATAACTAAAGGGGGCAGAAATGAAGCATTTTGACATTGCTGGTGGGCTGAGGAGAACAATTTAACAGCCAGAGAATAGGAGTAGCAATAATTTGTGTGTGAGATGGATGGATGGATGCAGGTGGATGTGCGAGATCACCAGAAGCTTTGTGGAGAGCCAGTGGAGTGCTGCAAATGTGGTCTCAAATTCGCCTTCAAGTGCAACTTGGTGGCACACAACAAGAAGGCACACCCACCACTACCAGCATGCAGCTGAGACATGACCGATAATGTATTAAGAAATTATTCAGGTGCACTTGTTTTTACTTGTTAAGTAGTACCTACACCTTAATAATTTCTCAAAAGACATGAATTGTTTCTTTTCCCTCATAATTTATTTAGCCGTGCTGAACCAGCTGCTAGGTTATGGTATTATATTATAATAATATATTGCAGGTCTTTTTTAACATTTGACTAAAATTAAGCTAGTTCAATAGTGACATGACGACACTAGAGTTGTCACCAGTGTTACCAAAATTGCTCTACTGCCTTCTGAGTACTTGACACCATTTTATGTGTGTACTCAAGGCTTACTGTATATATGTATGTATGTATATGTCAAGAATTATGTTATGTAACCCTAACCCTAAGAATCTTACATGCTACTTCTCTCTAGTCATGTTGAAAATATATTTGAACTCATTTTCCCAGTTGATCCATTTTAGATGCATTTTGGGTGGCATCAAATTTCAAACTTGATAATTGTTTAAATTGAGAACTCAAGTTTGTTTTCAAGAGACAAAATAAAATTTGCCAAATCTCCATACAACTGGAAAATTTTCTTTTTTTCTGAAGGGCTTTTGACATCCTACATACCAATTTTTGGTGTTGTCAAATTCCAAATTTGTTGAAATTTAATTATTCCAAAGTTAGGTCTGAAGCTTGTTTCAGGTGCTCCAATGGTCAAGTCTCTATGCAACCTACAGGAACAAAATTGTTTTCTGGAGCAAAATGTGAAATTCTGGTGATAAACTGGCACCCTTGATGAACTTGGGTCATTTCATAACATCTCACATTTCAAAAGGAGAGCAAAATTTTCAACATTTGAAGAAGCTTTGTTTGATTCAAAGAAACCATGAAAACACAAGTTCAATTTTTCTTCAAAGCTCCTAACTTTTCAAAACAAAGCATTTATTCTCAACCTTTTGAAGAACAAATTCCTTCAATGTTTCTTCAAAGGCGCTCCTACCTTTCAAAACAAAGCCCATTCAAGACACAAAACCATTCAAACAACCCACATGAAGAATTTTGTCTGTCGTGCAAAGTTTCCTTTGAATTCCTAAAAGGATCACCACCCACCTGACCCATCCTCAAAGGATGCATTCTCAATATTTGAGGTATGATTTTCAATTTCCCAACCCAAAAGCAAAGTCTACATTCGAGTGTTGATGAATGCTTCATTTTGGAAGGTGAATTGTTGTCCCCATGCAGAGGGTGTGCGAGGGTTTTGTATGGGTCTGCCTTCAACCATGGAATGATGTAGTTCTCAATTGGTCTCATATTTTGAGGAATGTTCACCAGGTGTTATTCTGAACTGTGATTCCATTTTTTCAGAACTTCATGGAACATTTCGTAAGTTATTAATTGTTGCTGGTTTGAACTTGCCATAAGCACAGCACAGAGAGAGCCATGGCAGCACAGATGAGCCACTTGTTACAACCAGACAAGTGTTGGAAATCAAGCAGACTTAGAATTGGGATGAAGCAGGGTCACTTCTTCAACTGCAAAAACTGAATTGAACACCCAAATCCAGTTCCGGTTATTTCAAAAGCCTTAAAGAACCGGCAGTTTTCATGAAAGAACCGGTGGTTCTCTGTCCCCTATCTTTGTCTTTTTCATATTTTTGAGAACCACCAAGCATGATAGCTTGCTCAATAGAAAACAATTATTTCCTTCTACGGGCAGTCTTGAAGGGCAGTGTGTGTGTGTACCCAGATGACATGTACAGGCACAAGCTTACATTCATCCTATTTGAAAGCTGTAAAATGTTAATCCAAAGTAGTATGTTCATGCCGCCATTTTGTGCCATGCATGGTCCATGTTTTGAATTGCGCATGTATATATTGTGCAATACATGTTCTGATGTTTTTACACATAACAAAAAAAAAAATGTTTATATGTTCTGCAACTCATCCTAAGATTGGAAAACCTTCAATTTCATGGCACACTCAATTTCTGACTTACCTCTTCATAGCAATGTTGTTCTTTTAAGGATATTTCTTTGTAATTACGTGTTGTTGCATATTATGAAAAAAAATCCACAGTCCTGGGATGTTACACATTCTCTAGGACTTTACACGTAATTCAATTGTAACTTGGACATCAATGAAAATAATAAAGCCATTCAATTTAAAAATCTATATACATACATAACATTTATTTATTTATTGATTTATTTATATGTTCTGCTGCTCATCCTAAGATTGAAAAACCGCAACCGCTGAGAAGTAGGATTTAACTATTACCACTAGCCTACTTTCCAACTGCTGAAAAAACTTATTCCACGGGTAGCACGTTGCATGGGCCATCCTCTTAGTAATGCCCTTGAGTACTTTGACATTACCCTATGCACCAAAATCCCAACAGTTACTTGGTTTTGTACCCGCCAACATTAGTAGTAAAAGCCTATTTTGCAATTTGCCCAAAGTAATTAAAAATGTCATTTACAACACCAAAATAGTCACAATTGACATTATTAGTCATCTTTGACAAGTCACAAAATGAGCTTTTTTGTTACTAGTGCAATGGGGTAATAATGCATTTGAATGATCTCTTTTGGTGTGTAAAAGAGGGATAGAGAGAGTGAGAGAAGCCAATGATGCTACCATGTGCACCTTCTACTAGTGGGCTTGTATGGCTTTTGTGTTTCATGGCATTTAGCCTGTTGACACAATTGAATTGAAGTGTACCCAATTGAAGTGTTGGGTACGGTATGATATATAACATTTGTTGTGTGTTATTCCCTATCCCTTCTCAAACCGACCATCTCAAAATTCATTTGTCAGACATGTGTCCCATGTGAAGGTTAGTTAATATATCTATTTTTTAAAGTCGAACTCAAATGTGCAGCCAGACATGTTTTTAACAAGGGGTGTGTCACACTGTGGCCTTGCCATTTACATACATCAAAAAGTATCTTCAGGCAAAAGAAAAATTATGGAAACTCAAATATTTCACCATGAAAAAATATAATCTTTAAAAAAATCCTCCAAAAGAAACCAAAATCCTTCAAGATATTATAATTCTATAACTAATCTCAAGTTTCAACACAAGCCAAAATATCATCTTTCAAAAATCCTCATATAACAATAGACCTGTTGTTACCTAGGGGCCAAAATCCCTTAAGCTACTATCCTTTATAATGAATCTAAACACAAATATCCTTGCCTTGGTAAGCAAGGCCAACAAGGTGTCACAAACATGTTGGCCCTGCCAATAGATAAAATGTTGTACATGTGCGGTTATGTATATATACAAATGCATATATTATTGTGTGATTTATTTGTATGTGTTTGTGTGTATGTGCATATATGTGTTTTTACATGTGTAATAACGTTAAGATTATTATAGTTGCAATATTGAAGCACGTGTGTGATTTATAATTTATTACAATCACATAATAGATTTTACAATTTTCAACTATTTATAAAGTTAACATAATTATAAATTTATATTTTAAAATTATACAACTTTTATAACATTGATGTTGATATCAAAAATATATATTTATATAATTTTTTGTCTATGAATTTTTGTCAATCAAAAGAAAATTTAAAATAATTTGTTATATTTAACTATTGATAAAATTCTTTTATTTATTGTAAAAAAAAATTTGGGTGATTTAGAGTTTTTTTTAATTTGTGGTCCACAATATTTTAAGGTTAATATAGAATTGCCAATTCAAGTTAAAATTTTGAATTAAAATTTATCTTTTAAGCTTAAATTTGGGTTATAATAAAAAATGAACAATATAATTTTTTTTCAATGACAATGTCATCTATCAAGTCTTATGATATTAGGGTTTTGAAATATAATTTAATGTTAGAGTTATGTAAATAAAAAATTACATTTAATTCTAAGCATTCCATTGATCACAAAAAGTATGAAATGGCTTCAATTTTTTAAAATTTGACAAAACAAATAATGTATAAATAATTACAAAAAGATTAATAATTCAAACCCTAGAACCCATCAATTCCCCACTAGCCCAAAACATTCCCATTATTCAGTGCAAGATCCAAAATTCCAAAATTCCAAATTCCAAAATCCATATATCCTCATTACTAGGTCCCATTTTGATCAACATCACTCTTAGATATGATGGTGACCAACTTGAAAAAAACTTCCAAAACCTGGAAACAACCATCAAGAAATACTTGGAGTTGATGTAAATGGCTAAAGCCTAGTCTAAAATCCACCTGCATAAAACAACATTCCACTCAATGCAAGATGGTAAATTGTTCCGCATCCTCAACCGGAACTATAGTGACTACAAACTTCACTATGCAAGTTGTTACACAGGTAAAGGATTTCAATTGAATTTTGTTAGTGAAAAGGAATGTCGATGTGTTTGAATGATTTGCCAGGTCATTGATAATTTCAACTATATTTTCAGCTGTATTCTCTATAAGTTTGAAATGTGTCAAGATTTGTCTCACTACTCAAAGTTTCAAGAAAAGTAGTTTCTTTGGTGTAGGCAACTCCGCAACCACCTCCCAATCCTCACTGTGTTCTTGGTGGGTCATCCCTAAAATGGCAAAGTCTGGTGGTGGCTCCCTATTCATGTCTCCTCCACTAATAGCAAGATTGTGCACTGGAAGCTCAATTCTTTGCACCTCTTCTAGCATTGAGAACCTTATCATCAGCACTTTCCTCCACACACATGGTGGTGTCTACAAAAGCATCTGCCTTTTCAGGTGACTCCCTCTGCGTCTGGTCACTATTCTCATCCTTCAGTTCAGAGCCTGCCTGGAAGTTTAGATCTCCTGCCACCAGCACTTTCAGTGGCTGTGCCTCAGAATTGGCATCAGTAGTACCCAATACCAAACTGGAGCTGGAAATAAAACTATTGATTCCAGGTATGCCCCCATCATTAGATTCAACACCAACAGCTATCTCTACAGATGATTGCGAACCTAGACCCTATTCAATGAAGGGGTCTTCAACAACAATAGTTGAACACTCTATCACCTGCATCATCTAATACCTTGTGGGCTCTGTTTCCTGGGAGAAGAGGACCATCCACTGTTGTGTTGATAATAGAACTGCTCCCTTCCATATCTTCTTGCCCCTCCGCTGTCAATTGTTGATTTGATTAGATGTCGTTCTCTTCCAAGATCTCAGAAGTTTCTTTCCTTCTCACCGCAACCAGTTCTGTCGCACAACACATTGGATTGTCCATGAGACCCACTCCCTCAAAACCATCTCCCTCAACAGCTGTGGTGGTCTCGGAGGCTGTGGTTGACACCATAAAATCTTCTAAAGTTGATGATAGAGGTGGAGATTCTTCACCACTCACTCTGACTTGATGGCCCGAGTCAGGCTTGCAATCTGACTTGCTCAATGTGTTGCCAAATCCACCAACCACTTGACCATCCATTAAACCTTCTAGATTATATATGCATGACCCACCAAGTACAGGAGGTCCCTCCTCCTCTTGTTTGATGTACAATAGACACCTCCTCTAATGTCGGAGTTGTTGCTGTAATGGCAGCAGTAGTGGGATTATCAATATTTGCACTATCTTGGATGCCAGAAGGAAGTGGATTGGAGGGGTGAATCTGATTCACCCCCAATTGTGAATTCGTTACTACCACAGCAGGAATCCATGCAGATTCTGCTGGTACTGGAAACACTTTAATCTAGGTCAAATCCAGGCAGGAGAATTTGTGTGTTACAACATGCTCATGCTCCTCAACTTGTCATGAAGGATATATGTTCATGATTGATGATGGAGCCTAAAGCTGGTGTGAGACCCCACCCAATAGGCTACCAAGGACTCTGTACTGATGTGGTGGCTTACGGCTAGGGTTTACTCTTGCCAGAGGAAGAGCAGGAGCAGGATGATTCTGTAAATGACCACTCTCATTATGAAAAGATTCAAGTCCACTCTTCACCTTAGTGTGGGACCAAAATTCCTCCTTAGTTCCCAGGTGGACAAGATGATGGGTAGCCTTGTTTAGGTGTGGTTACATGACTTAGTCTATTGAAGGAAGAGGAGGAGGATAGCCATACTGAGAAGAACTTGAAAGTCCTGGGGGAGGAGGCTTCCCTGTCAAACTATGGCTCACATGTAGGATTGGGGGAGGAGCATGGTGGTGGGTTTGCAGAGGCATTGTTGATTTTATTAAAAGTCTTCATTGTCTAACTTGAGCTTTGTTGTAAGATCCTTTGCTGGTGAGGTTGATGAACTTGATGCTGCTGCTACATTCGTGGTGGTTCTACAAATGCAGCAGTCAAGGATGTTGTTGGTTCCTGCATACTGGCTTACATTCACTGATGATCAGGTGCCAAATTTGGCCGTTCCATAATCCCATTCACAGCCCAAGCTCGTCTTTGCCAACGTAGAATTCCTCATGCACTTATAGGGATTTTAAAAACCAAGGCAAAAGTCTTCATGATAGGATGGGTTTAGGGTTTAGGGTTTAGGATGCAGTTGTTGGCCATTGTGTCTTAAAGAAGGCAGCTTCATGTTCCACATGGCTCCCAGTCATGGCAGGTGCAGCAGCAAATTCATTGCCACCCTTTGAACCTCTGCCAACCCCAAAAACCAAAACCGATCATCCTACTGATCAAAATCATATAGAAAGAGAAGGACCAAAAGATGCATACCCTCCCAAGCAATCCATCCACCATTCTCAACAGCAGGAGGAGGGGGCCATCAGCCTATCCTTCACACCAAGCAAAAAGCTCAAGACAAAATGGCATTAATCCCATTAACACATCCCTAAATCCCTAAATGACCTTTTCTATCTCTCTCTCTCTCTCATGCAACTCTTCACCAATTAAGGTTAATGGAACTCTTGTTGGGTGCTCGATATGTTCCTACCCGATAGGTAATTTCACCAAAACCCAATGATATGTCCCTAGGGCTACACGAAGATGACCGGGATGAGGATGGCTTTTGTGGAGAGAGAAGCTGAGGTCTACTCTCCTCCACGAGAGAAACCCTAAGCATCTTCTCTTGACATCCAGTTTCCATTGTCATACCATAGGCATGGGTTTTGCAGGGCGCAGAAGGAAGACAGGAGAGAACTGACTCACCCTCGGAGAATAGTTTGAAGAAGAAGATGATGATGGCAGATGGGCAGGGCGGGGCAAAGTAAGTGGTATTGAAGCTGCAGGTGGCAGCTGCAAACTACTGCTGTTGTTGAAGGTGGTGGTGCTGTTGTTGTGTACTCGATGTTTCCTAACACCAACGATGTGGATCCCCTCTATCAGCTGCAGATTGAAGCTGCTACCAACTAGCAACGCCTTTGTGGATCTTGAGCTGCTGCGGCCAATCCACCTGTCCCCACTCTCCACCACTGCTTTCATATGAGTGGGACACATATAAACCTCTCTCTTCTGTGATAGCAGGGCCCAACAAAGTGCACAAGTAATGTGCAAAACCCTAAACCCTAAAACCACTGGTTCTTTCATAAAACCTGCTGGTGTTCTGTTTTTAGGTTTTCAAATTAAGAACCAAAACCAACAGTTCGTTGGTTTTGATGAATTTTTTCAAAAAACCTGAATTTTGTTGAAATAGGATTTCTTTTTTCTGACAATGTTCCTCCTCGATTTTGTTGAATAGGATTTCTTTTTTCTGATAATGTTCGTCCTCAATTTTTTCTTACATTAATATCTCACTCCATGAGCATGAGTACCAATTTGTTAGGCAAGTTATTAATTTTAGTTGGGTGAAATGTAAATAGAATTGAACCCAATCTTCAACCAAACCAAGCTTCAAAAAAATTTATTTTTTGAGAAGTCTCCAAAACCAAGGGTTCAATAAATCCCAAAAAACCATTCTCAATATTGCACCAACAGTTTTATTTTTAAAAAACATTGCCTATTATCTATTTGGTTCCTTTCAAAATCAAGAAGTAGACAACATTGGTTTCCAACATTAAGTTTGAATATGTTCCTAATAGTGTTCTCATCCATTCACATTATAACTTTGTATTGTGCCTTATGACACTTGTCCCACAATTTACATATGTTCCCATATAAACTTTGCCAAATTAGCACTTATCCCATATTCTTCGTTCAAAGTTCTATATGTCAAAGCTAAATATTGAAGCAAATATGCCAAGGAAAATGGTGTTCACCTTTGCATATTGGTGAGATAAACCACCCAAAGAAACCCATCATGATCAATATGCTATTGAGAATTTTTTGTACCCGTCAATTTGTTACTACTGAAACATACCATACTTGAGGTTTTGAAAAAGTTTGCTACTATGGCATTCAATTATCGGCTTTGAACAATTAATGGCTATTGTAATACCTTGACAATTTTGACACATAGTTGTTGAATGATTAATAAATTTTGAAATTTTCATTTCAACAAATAAAATATTCAAAAATTATATTTTTTCATTCACATAATTTTGTTATTTGATTTCTTGGGGAAATTTCAACATTTTTGAAATTAATATTAATAATGTCGAAATTACCAATGTAACAGGGTGTGCCCCAAGCTCAATTGTTTTTATGAACCTCACAAAATAGGAAGTTCAATTTTCATGTATTTGTTGAAAGACATTAGTTTCTTATAGTTTGTTATTTGTGATTAAGATCTAATTCAATGTGAACAAGGTTTGATTTTTTAATGTTTGGAGAGTTTATTGTAATGGTGTGGTGTTAAAGTTTCATCTTTCGTGTTTTGAGATTCCAAAACATACAATAAAAACATGTCATTGTCTTGTGTGTTTTGAACTTGGATTCTAACAATTTGCGAATGAACTTCCTTAAACATAAAAGATTTATCTAACCTATTGTGCTATAGCTAGATAGTTTTGATTAGCATTGGAGAAAAGGTTGTAGGAAGAAGTTGTTGCAACAAAGGCAAAATTGCAAAAGGATGCCAAAATTGGTTTGAAACTACAAAGATGATTTTAATGTTGATTTTCATTTATTTCCTAATGGGGAGTTCAACCCCAATTTGGGCTTTAACTTTAGATGTTTGAGGCATTGGAAATTAAACAACATATTTTGTAATAATAGTGTGCGGTGCCAAAAATGGGTAGGCTACACAATTAACACCTTCTAGTACGTAGAAAGCAAATCACTCAATCAAAGGTTGTTGAATGCACAAGGTTCATGCACTATAGTCTACACAAAAGTAATGGAATGTGGACAATGGTGTGGTCATTGATCACATAATCCCATGCCTCTCGTTTTGTAGTAGGTGTTGTGGATGAAATGGTGATGTAATAAAAGGCACGAACATTGTAGGCCAACCACCAACCATTGTCATAAGCTTGTAGAATGAAGGGAAGTTCAAGTCAATAAATTCAATATTATTTGAGGACATTTGAAAGCAAGGTGAGGCCAAGACTTAATAGGCATTGTGTTGGAGCTTGCTATAATTTGTGCATTTGAGCTTGAAAGTGATGGTGGCGGATGTTTCTACCATCGTTCCAAGTGTGCAAATTTTCATCCAAACTTTGGAAAATAAAAGGTTTGCATGGTTTGACATTTAAACCCGAACAAAAGCTTTGGGTTCAAGGTTCACCATTTTTATTTTTATTTTTATTTTTTTGGGATATTCATCCATGATGAAAAACATTTGTCCATAGTTTGGATGAAAATTATTATTCATCCATTGTAGTAGTTGAACATGAGAACATATGGGTAAACAACATTTAAACCAAACAACTTGGCCTTGGTGAGTGGATGGATTAGTTGGTGAATGAGAGTGGGTTATAAACACTATACCAAAAATGTCATTTTATGACTAACTTTATACAACTACAAGTGGATAAACTACTAAAAATGGCATAAATGACGAGTTTGAATCAATTACAAATGACATAAACAACTAGTGTTAAGGGTAGAAAATTGTTCTATGTTGGTTAAACCTCATATGAGTGTTAAGAGATGGTAGAATCGTCACTAAATGGTAGTTACCATCATATGGCAAAACTATTTTAGTTGAATTTTAAAATGAATGTGTGTTTGACAATAATGTCATTAATACAGTGAACTACCTTCATGGGGCAAAATAATCAAAAGTTAATTATGAGAAATTTTATAATAAAAGTAATGTTAATTACTAGAAATAATATATATCATAGTTTAGTTTATTTAGAAGGGCATCTCAGTAACTATTTAATTACTAGTGGTAAATATCCTACTTACCATCTTCTATTTATTAAAGATGAAGCCATCTAGGTTAATTAGTCCAAGTGGATAAACGATGGATGAATTTCCCTTAATTAGGATGTGTGGAAGATATTAGGATAAGGTGATTTAGAAGGATAAGGACTCAACCTTTGTGTGATGAACATCCTTCTTGAGTTCCTTATTTATTTCTTGGGAGGAATGAAAGATTTCATTAAATGATTAGATTCATTAATTTTTATGAATCATTAACATTAGGAGGATGCTTATGTGTGACACTCTTGTGTGTGAAAGAAGGAGAAGAACATTAGGTGCATTCACAAATTAAAGAACCACAAGCGCACCCTTACTAAGGACTTGACTGAATGTTAAATCTAAGAAAATCTTGAAAAAGATATGGTGTGTCAAGGTAAGTCCAAAACATGTGTCAAATCAACTACATAGCAAGATCAATGAAATATGAACTTACTAACTCCTACCTAGCCCAATTTGTAACCTACCTAATTTACAAGCATTGTGCACATGCGTTTTTTTTTCTCCGCAAGTTTGACTACTAATTTTTTTCCTTTGTTGATTGTTAAATATGTTTTTTCCCTCTCAAACTAGCCTTCCCAAACTCAAGCTTTCAATGATTTGCTTGTTGCCTTAATGAGTCAAATATGTGGTTTTGTAGTTACATAATTGTGGGAGTTCATTGAATTTTCGTGTTGATTAGGTTAGATAATGATTGATTTAGGTTTATTCTTTGCTAGAGTCATCATTCACAATGGAGGAGGTTGTAGATTACACAGACCAGACCAAAGAATTTTGTGTGAATGTTAGGAAGTTGAATGGTGACGAGATGAATCCAAGATTAGACCATACTCCAAAACATGTCCATGAAGTAGATTTGGAAGAGGTTTTTGAGAAAGTCACCAAGTTTAGAACCACCAATAACAAGTTGCACCCAAAAATGAAAAAAGAGCTTATTAGTTTATACACTAAAATTTATGGGACACCACATGCGATGAACAATGAGTTCATGTCATGGGTGGTGAAGGGTTACATTGTAGGAATGAAAGGGCACAATATCAATTAGGCTAAGTTGTTGCTTGCACTACAAGAGAAAAGGCTTGGAGGGAATCGGCGAAAAAGATGTGAAAAGCTTCTATCAAACTTGAGTTGTCGAAGCTTAGCAAAGGTGAGTTTCATACAAGTTTGAAGGTGATGTTTTAATGTCAAAGGGGAAGTATGTGAAATAGGGGTGTGTTAGTAATTCCCAATGTCCATACGGTGTGTCAACAACATGAGTGATTAAAGTAAAAGAATTGCAACTATTACTTTTTGATGTTTTGAAAAATGCAAATTACAAAATTAGGAACTTAGAGGGTGAAAAGAGAAGGTGGAAGAAAAGTTCATAGGTTTATTGTTTAATATGGAGGATTGCAAAACAACCACATTAGAAGCCCAAAAGGCTTTCAATAAAGTTGAATCAAAAGTCGAACATCTTCAATGAGTGTGCATGATTTTGAAAAGTCGCGTTCGTGTAGACTATTTCTTTTTTATGATTAGGTTAGTTTTACTAAGCTCCAATGTAGCATGTTCCTTGAATTTATTTGTTTTTTCAGGGTTTAGTTTTCTTTCGATCAACTCATGTACAATTTGTTGATCTCTTTTCTAATCTTAGGTCAATACAAGATGTAAGGACTCTAAATTGAGTCTCTTGAATGATGACCACTTAAAATAATCACACGCAAACTTGGATGATGTTACAAAGAAATTTCAAGATGTAGGAACCAAGTTGGAGATTTCATGAACACTATTTGAAGATAAGAAAAAAAGAGCTATTGCTGGTAAAGATATGTACCAAGATGCAGAACTTGATTATTGGAAGCTAGATTCCATGATCAATGAATCATAAAAGGAAATTTCTAGCTTGGAGTGGGAACAAAGGTCAATTGTATGTCAAGTGGCTGAAATGCAAAAAGGTGACGGTATGTCAATATGGCCCAAGCCAATTATGCACCGAACTATAAGCCCGCCTACTTGTGATCTTTCAATAAATGTGAGACCTGTGAATTTTGCAACAAATGGTATCATTGTTGGGATGTAACCATCACATTATGTAAACATACATACCACCTTTTTTGCTTGGATGAACTTGTCAAGCAAAAAAACAGATGTCTTGTTTGTGAATAAATGTTTTATCATAATTGGTGGTGTAGTTGGGGTTTTGGAGATGAAGATGATGAAATAAGGAGTCTTGGTGTTAAGTTGGGTTTGGAGGAACAACATGAGGAGATTAAACAATTGTTAAATGAAAATTGGACCTATCATGACCTCTCTAAAAGAAAGTGGAGCAAAACTATCTTTGTGATGTAACAATTTTTGAATTGAGACTTTTGCAATTTCTTCAATTGATTTGCTTGATATTCATTTTTTAAATTAATGTGCTAAATGTGTTTTGAGTAGTGTTATAGTGCTCTGAATCTAATCAATTTGTCATTTAGCATTGTCTAACTTAATGGAGTGCTTAAGTTTGGTTACTTAGTAACACAAATAACACTATTTTTTGCTAACTATTGCTTGGGTTGCTTATAGGTTGCTAAAATTATCCTTAATGTTAAACATTACTTAAGTGTTCAACATTTGTAATGGACTTTTTTTGTTTTTTTTGTAATAGTAATTACTTAAGCGCCAAGTTTGTTAAGGCTACTTATGGTTGGACTCTTTACAAAGAACATAATGTTGTCTTCATTACTAAGCAAATAACCTAGTTTTTTTTATAGTGTTGTTTACTTAGATGTTAGGTCTATTTTTACTATTTATGGTTAGACTCCTTACAAGAGCATAATGTTGTTCTTAGTGCTAAGTAAAAACTAACTTCTAGTGCTTTGATGCTCATAATTTGTTTGAACTAATTAAAGAGTTTGATGTGATGGCCATTTGTAGGTGATGGGTTTGTGTTTAAGCACACTGAATTGGGATCTACTAACATTGGATATCCATTGAAACAATGAACATCTCTTGGGGTAAAGAGTCATAGCACCAATCCTTTAGGGGTGGCATCAATCACTAGTGACCCTTGGCAAACAACTTTTGAATCAAATGTTGGATCTCCTATAATGAACATTGACAAAGTGGACTCCCTTTTAAAACAATTGTGAGACAAAGTGCAAATTGAAAAAAATGACCAATGTGGATGTATGGGTGGCAAGGGCTTACATCACATGTTTTCAAAGTTTGAAAAAAAGAATTGCCCAAAAGAATTGTGCATAAATGGCTATGCAAAGTGTAACCGTGAATTTTTTACCATATTCCACTTGTGTATTAAATGTTTTTTTTATAATTATGTTAACAAATGTGTTTAAGAAAATTGGATTATTATGCATGTCAAGTTTTGAATTGTAGTTGCAATAGGCATTTGCCAAGTAATATTTAGGTAATTTGGCCAAATTTTTTTGGAACTTGACTATAGAAGAAGGTTCAGCATCTTTGGTAGTTCCCCAAGTTTTACCATCAATTGTAATCTTGCAAGTTTATAATCAAATGTGGATGTGGATTAACAAATCAATGTGATATCCACAACATCTACCACCATTAGTAGCTCCCAAGCTTTGCCACCAATAGTAGCTCCACAAGTTTTACCATCATTGGTGGTTCCCCAAGCTCCACCTTCAAACATCAACTTTTTGCCACCAATAGGAGTTTTGCAAGTTCTTCCATCATTGGTAGCTCCCCATGTTCTACCATCAAATGTCAACCATTTGCCACCAACAAGAGCTCCACAATTTTTTCCACTCAATAAAAACTCCAGCAGTTCTACCATCAGCAAAAATTCCACATGTTTTGCCATCATTAGTACCTCTGCAAGAGGTAGAGGAGATGGCTCTAGATCCTAAACCTAATTTGGATCACTAAGAAAACCATGTGAAGGTTGCACAAATCCAACAAATTAAGTATTGATTCCAAAAGCAATTTATAATAGAAGATTCAACTAGCAAGAGAACATCTTGCCTTTCATCCTTATCAAATCCATCTCTTCCTATAGTTACATGTAATAACACTTTGTACGCCATGCATTTGTTATACTGGATCTACTTCTGCATGTTCATTTCTTCAAATCTAGTCACAAAAATTGGCTACATTTACTAGATTCAATTTTGCTTTGATATAAAGGAAGATGGTGCAAACACCTCAGCAATGGAAGTGATTGATGGACCCCAAAAAAAAAATCCATTTAACTCAAGCAAAGGCAACAAAAGATCATGTCAAAAGCAAAAGGTTGCCAAAAAACATGCAACCACATAGATGGTGGACAAACATGTTTGTACCAAAGGCCAAGTTGAGAAAGATAAATTACCTCCATCTACAAATACGTGAACTAGATCAGTAAAGTGAGTTAGTATTATAAATTATGATATTGTTTGACTTGATTAGTTGATCCAAGTCAAGGTTTATGCATGAAGGCCAACTTAATTATAACAAGTTTAGTGTGAGAATATGAAAATTGTAGTTGAAGAATTTGCCACAATTCATAGAACAATCATAAGCATTTTTTACTATAGACCTAAGTTTACTACTTTTTATCTCTTCATCTCAACCCTTGGGCTTCCATAGACCATATGAAAAAAATTGTATTCCAAGATGAATAGATTTTGTGACCTTCAAATTTTATTAATATATGTTTCATTTTGTAGTCTCATGAAGAAGCCTACCTTGTGAATTGGTGCCTTATGATTATTAGTAGTTGTTGAAGCTTGGTAAATTTGGTGAGTGTTTCTGGGTCTAGGTTGTTAGACTACCTGGACAACTTTTTATAACATTGTATACATAAGCATATGCTATTTTTGTAAGGTTGTAGATTTGGTATCATTAATGATGGTATGTGGTTTTGGGTTTGCTTTCAATATTTTTGGTTTTAGGTTCAATGAGAAAAAGTCATGTATAGATATGACACATGTGCATTAAAATCCATGTGAACAAGAAAAATCCCAAAACATGTGCCCCTTCCTTGATCATAGATTTGGACCCAATAACACGTGTTTAGTTGTAGGCTATAAATAGTCTACACAATTATTGATCAAGTGTTTCAATTCTCCAATGCAAAATATAACATAATTTGATTCAGTGTTGTGTGGATCTTGTTTTTTTGCATGCTAATCAGTGAACACAACCTTATTGCTTGGATTTGATTAAGTAATGCACCATTAAGATTTTGAATGTTGTTTGTTTATTGTAAACATCAACATCAAATATAATTTCAAAGTTGAAGGAATATCCACAACTTTAATCATTGAAATTCAAGTTTCTTGAAGGTCATCCATCATCAAGTGCAAGATATTTTTCTTGATAACAGTGTACCTTGATTATTTATGCAGAATTTTCATCACAAATGTGTTGCATGGGGATAGTCAATTCAACTAATCTTATCGTGCCACATTTGTTGTAAATGTTCACTTGTCATTTTAATGCATACCTACCCACTCACTATCTTTACCTACAAGGAGGTATGAATGGACAAACACAACACTGGGTGGGAATTCAAACAACCATGTGAAGTTCCTTGGACCTAGTAATATTTGTAAAAAGGATGAGGAAGACCCATACCCCTCTATAAAAAACAAACAAGAAAAAATGTCCTAAAATAATTTCCTTAAATTAGATTTATAATGTGTTTATTTTCCTTTTGCAGGTCATTTATGACTTGTTGGAGAGATCTTTAGGGCATTTGGAATTATGAAAGATCCAGACCAAGGGATCATTATTACAAGGCTAAAGTGCATCCAAGTTTGATTTAAATAGGACTATGGAATATTGAAAGATTTGGTGGTTTTGTAGTTTCAATATATGGGCACTTGAAGTTTTTCAAATCTAGAACATGCTTCCAAGGAAGATATAGTGTCGTACATTTTATGCTTGTCATATATGGTAATCCTAATAGCCACAGAGAGGAAATGGACATCAAGGTCACCTCTAGGTATATGAAGTCTACACAATTGTTCCATTGATTCCTATTATATTATGGGATGAATGTGAATTGTTGAACCTTGATAATTTTGTTATTTTTCACAACAACTTTTTGATGTTATTTTTCATCTAGAGAATGGCTCTGTGTTTAAATCTAATTATTTTGTCTCCAACTCTTCAACAATCATTACAAACATTTTCCTGAATGTGCATTCAATTGTTACTCACTATTGTATATTTCATATGTTTCATGGAGCTTGAAAGTACATAGGAATTTGTGTAGGTATGGAAGAGTATACTTGGATATGGATGTGATTTTGTCAAAGCCCTTGCATACGTTGCATAATACTATGGGGTCAGATTTTTCTAAAGGGGGTGTGATACACTTCAATGGTGCATTTATGTTTTTAAGTAGATCCAAGTAAGGCTATTCAAGATTTTTCCTCACACACAACAATGTAAGATGAATCAAAATATGTGGTTCGAAGTTTTTGGAACTGTGGTGCTTGAATTCATTTGGGTTTTGCTTGGTTATCTGTTGTAACCCATTCTTGAAGGAATGTTTCATTTGCCATTAAATAATTTTTTTATCATTGTAAGCCCAAGTTTATAAAGTCTAAAATCTCACATTTGTTTTTTAATTGGACCCACTTTGTAATCATGTATGCAGGAAGGCAACAAACCAAGAAATGTGGAAGGATTTGAAGGTTAGATCCAAGTCAAATTTTGTCCTTCAAGTAAAAGTTCAAAAACTTATATGTGTATTTTGATAATTTACATGGTAGGGCATGGAAAGTATAATCAAATTTTCAACATAAACTTGCATAGTAACAACCTTAGACCTGCCTATTTGGCTACTTGAATTGTAGTTACATCTATCTACAAAATATTGATAACAAAATTACCAAGTATAAACTAGGCCCTACAAAAGAATTTAAAAAAAATTTATGCATGTTAAGCCATGAAATCAAAATCAATATTTAGCATCAAAACTTATTGATAGAGCTGAAATATTTTAGGTTTGTGTTGTCCCTTCTAATGTTTCCTTGAACTCTTCCAACAATTTTGCCACTGCTTTCAAACCCTTTTATGCCTAGTCAAGTTTATCAAAGTTGATAATGTAGTCTTTGTAGTGTATTTCTAACAACCTCAAGTACTCCTATTGCAGTATTTTATTTCAATTTTTTTGCTTGTCACCTCCAATTGTGAATTGATGTAAACCTACCACAATTGTCTCTTTTTTAACAAGTCCTTGTGCTTGTTTTCAGCATCCTTCAACTCCACATTTGTAATATATATCACTGGAAATTCAACATTGTTAATCTCGCATGCTTTCCTTTCTGTTAAAACAAAATGTTAGAGTGTTTGGCCCTTTAGTTTCATAAGTTTATTTTTCCTTCCCAAAATCAAATCCCATCACAATGTTGTTACATTGATCAATGTCTCTCCTTGTTGTCCCCTTACTTAGGCTTCTATCCTTCAATTTTGCACCCTTTTCAAAAAAACATCTTATCATCTTCTTGCTCTTGAAATAATAATTTTGAGCTACCTTGTGTGTTTCTCCACCTTGAAATTGCACTTTTGTTGCAAATTTTGCCCAATCACCTTTGTACCCCTTCCATTGTGCCACAATTCCCTTGGCAAATGCTAGGTTAATCTCACTATTAGTAATGAATTTTTTCTGATATACCTTGGGCCACATCTCCTCCACAAAAGCAATGACCTCTAGATTTGAACATTGTTTTTTGTATTTGTAGCCATGGCTATTAGGACACCTAATTCCCCACATTTTGTCACATTGCCCCACAACAATATCCTTAGGATCCATGTGTCTAGGATTTACTTCATTGTCTAAAAGTCCAACCTCTCTAGCAAACCACTCAAAATTCCTCTCTTTGAACTATTTATCACCCATGGTATCACTCATAGTTTTTGATCTACAAGCAAATTACTTTCTTGAAAGGAGGTCAAAACAAACTCTCTATGGGACACACTGACCTGAAAACATCAAAGGGAATGTGGGACATACTAAGTTGAAAGCAACAAAAGAAGTTTTTAAGACAAATTGAATTGAGAAACCAAAAGAGGTATGGGTTATTCAAGGATGGACACTTAAATATAGCAGTGATTAGAACCTCTCTTGTGCTTCACTAATGATATCAAAAGTACTTGATTTAAGTTGTTAATTACTTAGAAACATTTGTTAGAACTGCTAATAATTTGGAGCTAATAACTACTAACATGTGCATTATTTTGAGAGCACTAAAATTATTCATATGTAATAAATTAACCTTAAAACCATTATATTGAGAGTATTGAAATTATTCACGTGCAATAAATTAACCTTAAAACCATTATTTTGAAAGTACTAAAATTATTCATGTGTAGTAAATTAACCTTAAAACCCAACATCAATTAGGTTAATCCATTAATGCATTAATGTTTGTCACTAATCAATATTAAGTAGTGCAAATGATTATTAGAGTTTAATCAATTTCATGGACTATGTAGGTCTAGCTCCTTGGTGAATGTTTTTTTTAAGGGGTTGAGGTGGGGGCTTGGGTGTGTGTGTGCCAATGGTAATTGAGTCCAAGTTGCCAAGGTACTACAATTGGCATGACACTTTAACTACTTTTATAAATTGTAGGGATTGGGAGGTTTAATTCATTGGTGAAGTTTTTTTTCCTTTTTTTTTGTTGGGGGGGTGGGTATGCCAATGTTAATTGGGTCCAAGTTTACAAGCTAATAAAATAATGCATCAAACATTTGCATGGGCAACAAAAATTGTACCAAAAGCCCAACCTATAAACCCTAAAACCTAAACCCTAATTTTAAACACAAAAAAAACTTTAAACCTATAAACCCTAGCCGTAAAGACTAAAACCTAAACCTTAACCCTAAGCCAAAAAGATCAAACCTAAAACCCAACCTTTAAACCTTAAAACTTAAACCCTAATCTTATACACAAAAAAATACACCTTAAATCTTAAATTTCAGAGCTAAAAACCTTAACCTTAAGGACCAAAACCTAGAACCTAACCCTAAGCCAAAAAATCAAACTTGAAACCCAACCTTAAAACCCTAAGCTCCATTAAATGTAGGAACCATAATTCTATCAAATGTAGGGAAAAAAATTTCATTACAAGGGCAAAAGCATCCTTGGATGGACCATTAAGAACCACTTCAAAGAATGGTTAATGAACCAAAAATGCACAAATCATTTTCTTAGGCCATTTATTTTAAATGTTTTCACAACTATAAATTATATTTTTTCTCATGTTTACAATTGCATGCACTAATATATGGCTTGAAATTTATTTTGGAATTTAAAAATAAAAATTGTTAATTTTTTTTTCCTAATTAAAATGGCCCCTTCAAAAATTAATAGCCTTAATTTTGGAAATTCATAATTAAATTATACTTACTCAATTAATTGTTTAATAAAAACTTAAAAATAGAATGACTTCCAAGAAATCTATGGAACCTAATAAATGTACTCATTAAAAAAAATTATGAAAGTTTTTATTTAAATGTTTCTTATGATTTTTCAAAGTTTGATGGGTTTAGGAAAATCAAGGTGTGACATTCCTAACCCAAGGAGACTTTTGCCCACATGTATTAATCAAACCGCATAGAAACTCCATCATCAAAATTTCAAATGCCATGAATGAACAATTGTTGAAACATGCCAAAGATGAAAAGGAAGAATGTGGACTTGTGAAACCTGCAGATAATGAGTTGCATGTGACTCATAAAATTTTACTCCAATCCTCCTCCTAATAACATCTTTGTAGTTAGGAGAAACTATTGTTTCTGCACTCCACTAGTTGATCACAAGATTCTTGGTAAACATAAAAAAGGAGTTTCCATGTTTTTCCTTCATGTTGTGCAACCACAAAGCATGATTTTGAATATCCAAAAACATGCGCATATGTGTGCTCTTCCTGATGGTTCGCCTATCAACACCCAAAACTTTGGCAATCCCTCATTTGCTACTCACTGATTGTGAGGATGTTAATGTACATACAATATCTTTTGCCAACACAAGGTTGGATGGATGTTTGCCAATTAAATGAATGGTTAATCCTTCTCTCAAGTTACCAATTATTTCATGGTTTTGTTTCGCCATAGAGGCATCGACTAGGTATGTGGGTAACATATTGTTAAAATCGGATGCCCTAACTACTTTTCAAAAACAAGTTGTTGAAAGTCTTCATCATACCTTGTTAATTTTGTTGTAGCATAAATCGTTATACCTTTAGTGATCTTTGCACTTACCTTTTGTACATGTCTAACATATGCATCAATGGACTTTGTGCCACCATCTTCAGTAGTACCCACATTTTCAACAATTTTAATTTGGAGTTGTTTTTCAACTTGCACTTGAATTATTTTGCGTTTTCGACAACATTGAACCCTCTTGCATGTGTCTTCTTTCCATTTTCTCTTGTACCACTCGCGATAGGTTCTTGTGTTGTGTTCGACTTCTAACATGACAACCCCAGTAGAATCTGTTGAGTTTAGCTCCTTCGGTCCATTGAAGCCCTCCATTTCGCAAACATGAAACCTAGAAACACAAAACACTCAAATTACCACCCAACCAAAAAAACGAAAAACAAATTAGGGTCCAAATGACATATAACAAGCCAATGTGTTCATTTTGCATTTAAGACTATTGTCCTTTTTGGGGTCCTTTTTCCCAAAAGACATGTTCTCCTAAAGGAATTATATTATAGTTGCAAATGGGACACCTGGTGTAATGTACACATCATACATACAGATGTAATCAATCATGTTTGATTTTTTGGCACCTATAGTACAATTACTATAAATGTAACATTCAATCAACAATTATGTTACAACTAGTGTACAACTTTGACACATATGATTATGCCACATGGTTGCATTTCCATCGCCCATTAGATATGACATTTGCAATTAGTTGTCAACTATGATTCCTATTTATATAACTAATTGTGCAACTATGTTGTCACTATGTTGAAATTATAGAAACACTGTTTTTCCACTATTTTGTGATTATTGTTTAATTGTTCATAAGTTAATAACTTAAAAATTCTTATTTAATAATGATTTTTTAAATAATTTATTGGTTGCTAAATATAAATTAATACATAATTTACTCAATTATTATGAACTAATTAATTAGACTGAATAATTAAATATTAATCAGAATTAATCAGTTTAATTCTGATAATAAATTATTTGAAGTTAAATAATTAATTATACGAAATAACTAACTAAAAATTAAATTAATTAAATTGATTGGTTCAAATAATTAATTAGTAATATAATTCAAATAACTAAACCAAATAATTAATCCTAATAATTAATTATCAGATAACTAGTTATTTAATTATTTAAATAGACTTATTAATTCAAAAAAATTTCAAAGGACTATTTTAGATAATTAATTGACATATATAATTATCAAATAATTACTTATTTTATTTTATTTTTTTAAACGAAGAATTTGAGAATTTTTAAAAAAAAATTACAACTCAATTTGCAACTAAAAGATTTAACACATAAGTTTTGTCCTTGAATTTCATTTCACAAACTATATGAAAAGAAGGTGTCTTTCTCGTGTTCACATTATACTACATGTGTTAATTTGGGATGAGTTTTAAAAAGTTTAACCCTAAAAACAAAATATAATATAAAATATTTACATGGCTATTCTTCTACCTTCTTACCTACCTTTATACCTTTCTACCTACTTACCTACCTAAGTAAGTAAATAGGCATGTAATGTAAGTAGGTAGGTAGGTAGGTAGTCTAGGTATGTAGGTATGTCCTACCCACCTAGTTTTGCCTGCCTACCTACCTACTTCCCTACTTACCTATGTCTATGTATTGACCTACTTAGCTACTTAAATAGATTTTTTTTGAAAAATTCAATTAATATGCCACATGGCAACTTTTGACTATGCCACATTTCACAATTTAAAACCATCATAAATGAACAATCATAATGGATGGTGGAGATCAATATTTCAAAAATCATAATTTTCATCCAAAAATTACAATGGTGTAACATGTCAAATTTTGATGAATTAATGAAAAATGACATCAACATGACGTTACCATGGTAGTTGCAAACTAGTTGCATTATAGTTACATAATAGTTGTTTTTACATAGTTGTAATTGAATTGCATAAGTTGCATATGTATACGGTTTGACATACGGTGAGTTGCATTTGTTGCAATTCATGCAACTTGTCCAATAGCATTGACACCTATAGAAATATGTTGAGTTGCAAATGAGTTGCAATTGGTCATTGCAACTCAAAAACCCAGTTGCAAGGTTAGTTGCAAATCACCACAATTTTTCATATGGGAATTGAATTGGCACCACCTTGAAACAAAAATAGTGAGGGGGTTACTTATGCATTTTGGGATTGAGTCTTGAGTAGATGCGGTGTTCCAACAAAAATGTTCATGAATTAGAACATAAATTTCCAAAGAGAATTTTAGGAGTTGTGTGAATAGTCTTTGATAGACCATAGGACTACTTCTCCTGGTCATCATAAAGTTAATGGCTTGGCTAAAAGGATGGTACAAATGGTGAAAACAAGTTTACAAATATATGGCTTATAGAACGGGCATATAGATGATTAGGACATACAGTTGCCATGGTTGGCCACAAGAGACTAATTTAGCTAGCAAATGTCACTAGCTTCAATTTCCTTTTACTTTTTATTTTTTGAGTCTAAACCCCAATTACTAACATCCATTCATAAGGATGTGGCCCATGTGGTTAATTTCATTGATACCAATGTGTGCGTTCAAGCTTGTGAGTAACATGCAACATTGTTCAAAATATTCATGCTTATGGCAATGAAAAACTTGGCCATTGCATAACATTACAATATAATATAGTATGCCACCATATGTGGGGGTGGGTATTGACCTAAGGTTCAAAGGCTTGAACTTGAAAATTATGTTTATTTGTAATAGACAACACCTACCACATTGGATGTGATAGTTGGTCTTGTCAATCTATATGTGAAAAAAGTTTTACTTTCTAAGGTTTTGTTATTGGAAGGTATTGATGGTCAAATATGGAAAGATGATGCATAGAATTATGCATCATGCCACCTTCCACATTTGAATGACCAAATGGACCCATCATTAGCTATAATTCTAATAGGTTTGTGATGCATGTTATGTGGAGAATCATGAGGTGCAACAATCAAGTTGGTTTGTTACCATTGTTCTAAGGGATGGCATATGGGCTGTTTTTACATCATCATTATGGAGGTTCCAATAGAAGATTGGGGATGTTCACAACGTACTAGGACATAGACATGGTCTTGATTTAATGAACAATGGATTTGATTTAGGGAAAGGTGTAATTTGGCTAAACATAAGAGATTGCAACTAGCCAACTAATGATGGGCCTTACATTGCACCTAACCTATTGATCTCATCATGTTTGAAATCAAACTTCTTTCATACGTTCCCATACCACATTATGTCATATTTGATCATAAATTTAACTATTTACTGTAAGAAAACTTTTATCCCAACTAGAGGGACAATTTGTGTGCATGTTTTTAGGATGTGATCAACATCAACCTCATCTTGTTGCTCCCATTCCTTGACTAGTAGATAGCCTAGATTTATAGCCAAGCTCAAGCTAATGAATACCTACCAAATCCATAGTAGTGCCCTACACCTTGGCATGCATTTAGAATAACTCTTTGAAGTCTGTTTCTTGAAAGGAAACCATGCAACTGAAATTATGAATGTAGACCTAAAGTTTGACACCACAACACTTGTGTAAATAATACCTTACCCTAATATCAGTTTCATCATTAAATAATCCTCAAAATAGTGAAAGGAAATTTAGTGAAATAAGGAAGTTAACATGTTGAAAATCATCATAATTATCATAGACTACACGCTGAATGATTTCACCACTCATATCACAATATTATAATAGATGAAGGAAAAGATTGTAATTTTAATTTTAAAACACGAATTCATTTTTCGAAAAAAATAATTATTTGTTTTGTCATATGGAAACTGACCCTAGGCTACAATACTAATTATAAGGTGTGCCACCAACGGACAAACATGATCAAAACCGAATATTGCTTAGGATATAGGGTTTAATACAACATGAAATTGGTTTGAAATATTCCAACCACTTACCCAAAAAAAAAAAAAAGGGGGTGAATCACACACAAATCACCAAAGCCCAATATCTCACTCTGGGCTAGAGTGAAAAGGTTTCATGTAATTTTCACTAGAGCAGGGGCATTAGGGGCATTTTGTTGGGATGCAAGCTTGACCATTCTCATTGGACACATTCATCCTATTTCTTGCATGACATCCATCTCATGGCAACTTGGCCACACATAAGAAAAAACTCAACTCTCTTTTTCTTTCTCTTTGTTTCTTTTCGACAAGGGTTGAGTGAAAAGGGTAAAAATCACCAGATTTCTATACTTGGTTTTAAGGGTGTAGCCAAAATATAGAAGGATGGTTAAAGATTTGTACTTCACATTTGATTCATAGCCAGATTTGGCTAAATCTTGCTAGAGACGATCGCCACTTTTTGTATGTCTTTGTATGGATGATAGCCACTTCGGCTACAAACAAAAATGCCTTTAAAAGAAACCACTCATATGAATCAGAGTGTGCAGTTTGCAGTCCTCTTGTAGTGTGCAAGTTCCATCATGAGTAATTTTTGAATGGATCATAAATCATGATGAATGACAAGGTCATTGACTTAGCCACAATAGGGCGATTGGAATTTTGTTTTTTTTTGAAATGGGTGTTCCCAATAGCACCACACTTTGTCCCCATATCCATTGCCCAAAGTCCTCCTCTTGTAACCTATATAGTTAGGCCAAAGGAAAAAGAATATGTCTATTTTCCGAGTGCCCAAAGATTGATAACATTTTTTTGGTGATGGGCCAATCAAAGAGAGGCCCATCCCATCACTTTAGAAAAAAGAAAGGGGGCTCTCCACAACTAATTAGGTGGTAATATGAAACAAACTTATGACACATATTTCTCTTGTTGCTACTACTAATTCTACTTCTACTACTATTACCATTACCTTACCCTAAGGTCAGTTTCGTCATTAAATAACCTCAAAATAGTGAAATGAAATTTTGCAAAAAATATGAAGTTGACATGTTGACAATCATCATAATTATCATAAGCTACACTCTAAATAATTTCACTACTCTTATCACAATATTATAGTAAATTATGAATAAATAAATAAAATATAAATAAATAAATAAATAAATAAATTCTCCAAATTTTAAAAAAGGAAGTCATTTTTTTGAAAAAAAAAAAAAAACCATTATTCGTTTTTGTCAATGTGGAAACTGACCCTAGGCTATGGGTATTATATTGTCAATGCCATTTTTTTGTTTTTGCACAAAAGAAGTGGGGGGGCGGGGGGCGGGGGGCGGTGGTGTTACTTTTAACAAAAGAACTACCTAGTAGAGAGAGAGAATCCTTTGTGCCAACTTTGTGCCCATAATGAAAACCACCACCAGAATGACTGTACAAAGAAACAAGGATCCCAGCAGACCAATAGTACCAACTCCCCCTTCTTCTTTTTTGTTATTGGCCTTGCCTTGGTAGGCAAGGATATTGTTGTTGTTTAGATTCATTATAGAGTATAGTAGCTTAAGGGATTTTGGCCTCTAGGTAATGAATAATAGGTCTATTTTATTTTTATATGAGGATTTTTGAAAGATGATAATTTTGGCTTGTGTTGAAACTTGAGATTAGTTCTAGAGTTATGATAATATCTTGAAGGATTTTGGTTTCCTTTAGAGGATTTTTTGAAGATTATATTTTTGCATGCTGAAATATTTGAGTTTCCATAATTCTTCTTCTTTTGCCTGAAGATGCTTAATGATGTATGTAAATGGCAAGGCCACATTTGTGTCACACATCCCTTGTTTTCATTTTCATTCTTTGCAGTAATGATATGATACTTTCATTCTTTCTGCAAGTGTGATGATGACTCTCTCTCTCTCTCTCTCACTCTCACTCTGACCACATTATGAGTAATGAGTATATAAACTATGAAACTATAAACCCTTTTTTTTTATATTCCTGGGCTCTCAAATTGCATTGCAAGCTCTCAAATTGCAACACATTATTATTATTATTATTACCTTTCAGTTTTGTGCCAGTCAGAAAAATGATCATGTCTCAGTGGGATTTGCCCAAAAGCACTGAGTGAGATCCACCCACACAACCCAAGTCTGGGGATTCATCCAAGTTTGCTGTGTGCAGGTGCCATTATAGCCATTGCTGGGGGAGGACCTGCCCTTCCAATTTCAACTTCATCATAATTGTCACTCAAGAGAGGAGATGTCATAGGCTACTACTACTGTTTAGGGTCAAACTGCTCTTGTCTTGTGAATGAATGTATGTATGAATGAATGATTGTATGTATGTATGTATGTATGTATGTATGTGACTGGAACATTGGAAACATTTTGATTCATGAGGTCTAGTAAATAGGAACCATAGTACCTTTGCCATTTTGGCAAAAAATATTATTATTTGAGCTGAAATTTTAATAAAATCAAAAGTTCAACTATCAAGTTTTGAATCACAAACCTTCCATGACAATGATTTGAAAATTGGAGTAGTCTAAGCACTCTAGATTATTGCATAAGGTCTTGTTTATTATTTTATATAACCATTACCTATTGAAAATTTCATAATTAAAATACCAAGTGCTGAAGTTAAGATTTCGAATTTGATTCATTATTCAGTAGTTTTTTGTCGAAATGGTGAAGGTATTACAATAGTCTACAAAGTTCCAAATGGTGTGGTAGAATCTCTCCCCCCACACTATCGATTACATTACATAATTGTCATTGCTCAAAGCTTGTTAAAGGCCATCCATCACATAACTGCTTCTTGGGGTCCTCCCAATGGCCATTACCCAATACATAGTGTGCACATAGGTGTGACTCTTTAGAGGAAATGAACATCCAAGTAGGATCCAAGTGTCCCCAATTGAAGGGCAATATGATTGACTAATTTTTGTCATTGGAAATTAATTTAAATTTAGATTTTAAAAAAAAAACAATTGGGCTATATCATCAAGGTCAAAGAGCTCACTCCAATGTTGGGTGGGTATCACAAAAAGGAATGGGTATTTGACAATTCTCATATGCCATTCTTCGGAGGTGAAAATCGATAGGTATCATATGAGATGATACATGGATCAATACTAATCACCCTAACAATTTTCTAGTTAGAGGTTTAAAGGTATAAGGGTTTGGAGTTTAGAGTCCCAAAATAAGATTTGTTTTCAAAATCTCCTCAAGGAGAAAGAGAGTCTTAACCAGTAGACCAAATGCCCTCATATGTGAGAGGCTTGATGATTTTTTTAATTAAAAAAATTGTCTAGTCTTAAAAAGGCTTGAATATAAACATCATTATCTTAATAATTGGGTTATAAATTAACATTTTTTTCATTTAAGACAATTTGAAAAATGAGGTTGGTCTTCAAATGTTCTTAAATATTTCAAGAACCAAGGTGGTTTCTAAAAGATACCTAAAGAACCTAAAAACCTTAACCAACAATTTTTAGAGAAAAAATGAAAGCCATCCAACACTAGTTCACATTTGTAAGGTTACATAGTCATGTTCACACTTGGTCCAATGGCAAAAGCCACACTAATATGATCTTATGATGTAAATATGTGCATTTTCCTATTCGAAAACCCACTCAATATCCAATATCTAGCATTTAGAAGTGAGATGAAAAGTTGGATGTGAATTAAAAACAACAAAACAAACACCATTGCATTTTTTCCTTTCAATTCCTTTCAATATTGCAAACCTACAAAGACCCAAAATCCCTTTACATATCACCATTAAAAGGTCAAATTGTCAAACCCATGGATTCGAAAGTTCAATTTCTTTTTTTTAAGGTAGAGAAAATTTGAAACTTGAAAATTCAATTATTTTTTTTTCAAATTTTTGCAATGGACCAAACATTTCACGAAAAATGTTCTAAGAAGTTACCATAAATTCAAACCTTTGAAATTAAAAATGATTTTGGAAGAGG
>Ga0116229_10000870_pt1 | contig 44506 bp, 34 predicted proteins | sample S1TSphgellanicum_3_FD_87313 | JGI IMG/M metagenome (GOLD analysis project Ga0116229, IMG submission 87313) | Host-associated microbial communities from peat moss isolated from Minnesota, USA - S1T2_Fc - Sphagnum magellanicum MG | ecosystem: Host-associated > Plants > Peat moss > Unclassified...
GTGTTCGGTCTTTTTCTTTTCCGTTCTCCCTTTTTTTTTCTGGGTTTTTTTTTTTTTTTTTGTTTCCATGGTCGGTTTGCTTTGCTGGGTTCCTCTTTTCTCTTCATTTCTTCTATAACTCTTCTACACTATAGAAACTATATACTCAGTTGTTTTGAGCTTCTGCAGTCAATTGTTGTCTTTGCTTCTTGTGAAAAATTAAGTTGTTCATGCTAGGCTTTTAAAAAAAAAATAAAATAAAATTCAGCCTTTGTTTTAAGTACTTCAATTGGGACGTGATAATAGATAGACTACTTCGACGGCAGCTTTTTGACCTGCTACTATGTGCACAGTCAGGGCGCCCAGGATCACCAAATGGGTGAAAGCTGCCAACAATGAAAGGTGATCCATTCTTTTAATTGTAAGTATATTTTTTGTCTTGTCTGTTCGGCAAACTGCTGCCAAGGGGCAGGACCACGTGGGCAGCTCTAAGGAAGTGCATATATCCTAGTCCGATAAATTGGGAAATCCCAACAAAACTTCGGCCAACATGGGTTTTGGTTTTATTCCAAAAAATATAAAAATTCCTGTGTTGGATCCATTCTTTGGCCTGTTCCTTTTGGGGGGTAGGAGGGGGCTTAAAATAATTTCTGGTGTCGGATCCATCCTTAACTTAATCAGCACTTTCCACAATATAGTATGGTATGTATTGAAATTATTTTCAAACTAACTTAGTAAACTATCTTGCACAAAGAGGTAAAGAAAGTGCTTATACTCAAAACCTCTTTCTCAAAGCTACACTAATTGCATTGCAAGTTCAACATTTCAGGGAAGAATAATGTTTTTTTCTTTTTTCAAACAGTCCGCTTTAAAAAATACAAGATACCAAAATATTTTAAAAAGATTCTCTATTTTCACGTTTGCAAAGGAATTGGTGTCTCAGCTGCCAAGGTACCTCTTTCCAAGGAGCCTATTTTACTTCTTTGTACTCAGTGAGGGTTGGAGACCCGATCCACACATAAACACAGTCCATAAAAGAACTGGGTGGAATTTTTGTAGTGTAATTGGAGGGCAAGTTACATGCTAAAAATGATTTTTCTGTCCATGAAGTGCAAGCATTGCAGAAAATCTAATGCATGCTCTTGCAAGTGTTTTGTTTTTTGAAATGCTCCATCACTTTACAGATAACTTTGTTGTCACACATACATACCTATGGAGGAGGCTGCTCTACACTGCCTTACAAAAGGTGTGTAGTGTGTCATACATTGAGGAAAACATGAAACACCTATTATCGAGCATTGTCTAGTTAGTGCAAAAAAGTGACAGACATTGCTCAGCCACTTGGTTTCTGTTCTAGGGTTTGATTGTTTTGATCTTTGTATATATTATTATTAGTATTAGTATTATTATTATTTTTCAGTGTTCAAATGTATGCTGTTGGTTGGTTCTTTTTCTTTTATGAGAGAGGTGATGTTGGGTTCAAATTTGGTTTGAGATAATTAAAAAAAATTAATTGATTTTTTATAAAACTATAGAACATGAAAACTCATGCAGTGTGATTCAATGCAAAACCATGCAATGCACAAAAAGACATTTTTGAAAGTGTGTAAAACAGAGCTTGATATGAAGATATTTAGACCATACATTAAGGGCTCTTCTTTGTTGACATACTATTGACCCTAAGAAAACAGGAAAAAAACACAAAAGGCCCAAAATATACAAGACCAAACAAAGCCACAATCAAACAACAAAACAACAAACAATTCAGGCTTGGTTTCTTCATGCATGCATGGATGGGTTGATAGTCCATTACTTGATGCCAGTTGAGACAAAAATAGGGGATAATTTGGTCCTATGTTGTTGTTAATTCAAATATAAACAAGGGGGTGTGTGACAATGTGGCCTAGCCATTTGCATTAAAAAGTATCTTAAGGCAAAAGAAGAATTATGGAAAAATTCAAATATTTCACCATGCAAAAATTTGATCTTAAAAAAAAATCCTCTAAAAGAAACCAAAATCCTTCAAGATATCATAACTCTAGACCTAATCTCAAGTTTCAACACAAGCCAAAATATCATCTTTGGAAAATCCTTGAATAAAATTAGACCTACTACCTAGTGGCCAAAATCCCTTAAGCTACTAGGGTGACATACTCTATAATGAATCTAAACACAATATCCTTGCCATGGTTGGCAAGGCCAATAAACCAATAAATATGTTGGTGTGCTGTTTTCTTTGTTTCATTATTTTCTCCGATTTTTTAATTATTAAAATGCCCCATTTTTGCGGACCTTTTCAGGGCGCACATTGGTACCCGAACATCAATCGAACGGCCGGTCGGTCGCGGTGGAGTTGACGCAACGAAAGGCCAATAAACTCGGCATGTGGCTCGGGACATGGTTCAGGACGTCGTGGATGACCACGACGACGCCTACTGTGCGCGCGCGCGCGACGGTCGCGACATTCGCCGTCGCGCCATCGCTGCTCCTGCTGCTGTCGCTGCACACGAGCGCACAGACTGTTGCGGCGAGCGCGCGACATCGAGGGAGAACATGTATACAATGCCGCTGGATCCTTCAGCTTCTCTTCTGTGAGCATCAGTCTTTACTCTCACAAACTCTCCCTTCTCATCTTATATTATATATATTTCACGCTGCTATATTCCCTTCTCTGTCTTTTGTCTGAACATGTTCTGTATGCGCCTTTGTGCGCGCGCAATGTACCTCTCTCTCTCTCTCTCTCTCTCTCTCTCACATATCCTTCTCTTTATTTCTCGTCTCTCTCTCTCTCCCCCTCTGTGTCCCTGCTCTGAACTCTGAACTCCGTAACTCCGTGTATTTCTCTTGTTGGCCTTTTGTCTCCAGCAGCATTCTGATGCGTCCGTAGGCGTTGGATTTGTTTGTTTGTTGTTGTTGTTGTTGTTTTGTTCTCTTCTTTTGCCTACTGATTGATGCTTTTGTGAACCACCGCGTGTAGTACAGAGCTTGCATCACACTTATTACTCGTAGACAGTCGGAGTCACGGACGTGGAACAGGTGTTTGTTTTCTTGTCCTTGTTGTTTGTAGCACTTTGTGTGCTTGCTCAGTATAAAGGCTGCTCGTGTTGTTGTGGTCAGTGATTGTTAGGAGAGAAGAGTTGCATTTACTCCTGGTCTTGTGTACTTGACGGTGTGCGTGCATGTGTGCGGCGTGCAGCGGGGGTTCGTTCCACTGGCACTGACTGACTCCCTTATCTATCTTAATCCCCTGTTGCGTGCGTGCGTGCATTTGTTGGACAGCTTTGCTTTGTTTCCCTCCCTTGTTTGCTATGGAGTTTTGGAAGCTTTTGTTGTTTCTTTTCCGTTGTCTTTCTCGTTTTCGTCTTCTGGAAGACATCGATGCTGCGTCTTGATGTTTTGGCTATCCGTCTGAGGTAGTGCACTTTTGCTATCTCTGCTTTCAGCTTCTGCTTCAGCTTCTGCTAGCGGCACTCCAGGTTTTTTTTTGACTCGCAGACATTGTCAGTTGACGTAGCTCCCTATTTCGTCCACTTTCTTCTTGGACGTGTCCACTCTGTCTATCTGTTTGGAGGCGGAGAGACTCCGGTTCCACGAATGCGAGAAAACATGATTGCAGAGCTTTCAGTTACCTTCTTAACTGTTGTTGCGCTCCAGGGAAGGAGTGCCGTTTGTTGTGCCGCCTTCTTTCTCGTGGACTGTTGTCAATAATAATAGTAGTAGTTGTAGTAGTCGGGTTTTACATTCTTCTGCTCCATGACTCCATGAGCGTGGAACTGTGAAAGAGGAGGAGGAGAGTGTACACTCCATTCTTCTTCGCTAGGCGCAAGTCTGATGAATGGCAGACAGGCTCTTTGTACCGCAGCAAGTCTGCCGCGGTAGCCAGGCCTCCTCCCTTGTTATCGCCATTTCGCACAACAGTGGATGCTGTGGTGGTATATACCATGATTGGAGGGGACGAGCCCTTGAGAAGTGAGTCCTTTAGAGAGGGAACTCCAGATCTTGAACCAGCCATGGCCAGCAGCAGTGTTCATCAACCACAGCAGCAGCAAACTAACCACCAGCAACAACTGTATAATAGTCATCAACCAAAGAACCTCCAGCAGCAGCAGCAGCAGCAGCAGCAGGCTCATCAGCAGCAGCCACATTGCAGCAGTGCGGAGTCCAGTCCACACTGTAATAATACCAGTGCTAGTAGGGTGGCAGCAGCAGCGGCAACCAGCTACGGCAAAATGGAACCACACACTGATGATTTTCCAGCAGGCTTGCGAATACTTGTTGTGGATGATGACTTGATTTGTCTTGCAATTCTACAAAAGATGTTGCAGCACTGTTCCTACCAAGGTGTGTGCTTTTTCTCTGTACTTCACATCTGCTCATCAACCTTATGATGTATCTGCTTTGTTGTTTTCCCATTCCTCCTCTACAATTCATTCCTGCAACCTATTTCTGAGCTAGGAGAGCATAACCGCACTTTCTGGCCATGTAGAAAGCCCTGGCATTTTTCCGTGTAGTGTTGTGAGTAACATTACAGTATTGATCCTTCTCACCAGAAGATTGTGGGTCCCAAAATACTCCTCCACCTCTGCCTCAGATTTTGACAGTCATCCTCCATTGCAGTTTGTAACCTTCATTTATAACCTTCAGCTTTCATTTGCTTCATTCAGTCTGGAACCACTATGACAGGATCAAAGTTTTCTCCCCCTCAAGTTTGGCTTATCAATGGTTGATAGTAGTGTTTTTGTGCTTCTTTTGCTGCAGTGACCACATGTGGGAGAGCAACAAGAGCATTGGAGCTACTGAGAGAAGACAAAGACAAGTTTGATCTCGTCATCAGTGATGTCTACATGCCTGACATGGATGGATTTAGGCTTCTTGAGCTTGTGGGTCTTGAGATGGACCTCCCTGTCATAAGTAAGTCTTCTTCAATAGTGTCCCTGTTCCTCCTTCCTGGCATGTCTGTTTATGTGGAGTCTTGTGTAATGTGCACAGCTACCCATGATGAGGAATTTTGTTGTAATGCAGAGGAACTAATGTGGTACTCTTTGTCTCCAGTGATGTCGGGGAATGGGGAGACAAGTGTGGTGATGAAAGGGATCACCCATGGTGCATGTGATTACCTCCTGAAGCCTGTGAGAATTGAGGAGCTGAGGAACATCTGGCAGCATGTAGTGAGAAAGTTGAGAAGTGAACCCAAGGAGCATTCGGCCAGCTTTGAAGAGGGCGAGAGACACAAACGGGATGGTGCTGAGGATGCTGATAACATGTCATCAGCCACTAATAACACTGACGGGAATTGGAGGAACAAGAAGAAGAAAGAGGCAAAAGAGGATGAGGATGACTTTGAGCTGGATAATGATGACCCTTCCACTTTGAAGAAGCCCCGTGTGGTTTGGTCAGTTGAACTGCATCAGAAGTTTGTGAGTGCTGTCAACAAACTGGGAATAGACAGTAAGAGCTCTCCAAGAACTTGTCAGGTCACTATGATGTGAAATTTTTGCTGTTTTGTTAGGTGCAATCCCAGTCATTCATGTGTGCAAATTTTGACCAGAATGTTCAGGCTGCAGCACAATGATGATTTGTCATGCACCTGTTGCAGAGGCTGTGCCAAAGAGAATTTTGGAGTTGATGAGTGTCCATGGTTTAACACGCGAGAATGTTGCCAGTCATCTGCAGGTGTGGATGCTTTTCTAGCACATATATGTGATGCACAACTTTCCTTTCTTCTGGCATATTTCAATGTGGTTGATGATGCCCTCTTGGAGGTGCTACAGTTGATTTGATAAGGAAGATCCTAGAATTGCACGAGTTTGTTGAGCTGCCTGTGTGATTGATGGAGGTGGTTTCTTTGCCTATTCAAGGAACTGAGGAACTGGTATACCTCATTTTTAACACACGGTTGATCTGTGGGGAGTTGGTTTTTGTGATGAGCATTTCCCCCATAGTTGGTGTAACCTTTCACCTTTTTATGGCCGTGAAAATAAATGTTTGTATGTCAAGTTTAGAGTTCGACCTCTTTTTTTCTCAGAGGATTTGATTGTGGTTTTTTTGATCTTGTGCTGCTTGTGGCAGAAATATCGGCTCTACCTGAAAAGATTAAGTGGAGTTACATGTCAACCAAACAACTTAAGTGTGTCCTTTGGCGGTCAAGATGTAGGATATGGCAGTCTGATTGGCTTTGATGAGATGTTGGAGTATAGAACACTAGCAACAAATGGGCATCTGCCAGCACAGACAATAGCAGCCCTGCATCATGCAAACATGGTAGGTAGGTTAGGAGCATCAACTGGGATGGTGGGACTCTCTGGTCCCGTGGATCCTTCAATGTTGGGTCAACTAGCAACTTTACAAAGTGTACCTTCACCTTTGCCGAGACCACGAATTGATGGATCTTTGCTAGGTAATCAGGCTGGATTACTGCAAAGTCTTTCAGGAGCCCTTGACTTCAACCCTGTTCGCCAATCCCATGTCCTCACTGGGATTGGCCAACTAGGTCAAGAGGACGATTTTCCAAGACTGAAAGCCATGCAACACCAGTTGGGCATCGGCTCACTTGGAGGTTTGAACAGGAACAACCTGGCAGGTAGTAGCCCAAGTGAGGAGCCAACTATCCAGCTCCTTCAGCAGAGGGCTCAGCGACAAGGTGGAGGATCAACTGTGAACCTCCCCCAAGCAACAGGAATTCTCAGACCTTGTTCTAGTGATATAAATTTGGTCCAGGCAGGCCCAATGCCTAACTTGGTTGGTGTAATCCCAGGCACTGCTACTGGTCTTTCAAATATGTGCCCTAGCAGGAGGCAATTTGGCAGCAGCTCATCGCTTTCAACTTCTTTGGGTACTTTGATGCAGTCATCAATTGCAAAGGCTCAAAACTTGAATTTTGTTAGCTCTTCTGGTTCCTCAGGTTGTAGCTTCCAAGCCCTATCCTCAAAAGTTGGTGAACTGGAGGATTTGAACCCGACAAAGAGAATTCGGACAATCTGTGGCACCTCGAGTCATTCAAGGCCAGGGCTTGGGCAAAGTATGGCCCAAATTACATGGCCTGGGCGGCTGGGGTCTCAAGGAGGCCTGGGCCAAGGGGAGCTTGAACATGGGGGAGATAGCCCTAATCAAGTGTCTTCTGCAAGCCACAACCTTGCTGGTGCAAATGGCTCATCAGGCCAGCCAGCTTTCACGAGTAGTTATGGCATGGGTAGTATGGGATTGAACTTCCCTTCAAGTGTAACATTGGATGGAGGAGCTGTAAGGACCTTCCTCAATCATGATCAGGCAATGGCAAACACAAAACAGAAATTCCTGAAACAGGAGCAAGCCCGGGACAACTTGATGTGCACCAAATTGGAGGGTGATTTGATGTCAAATGAAACAACTTCAGAGGAACTTTTGAACTACTATTCAAGGCAGGTACATGTCAGTATCATGCATCACTTTTGACATTGCATTGAGGTTTAAGTTTCAGAGATAAAATTTTAATGAGGTTCGAAAGAAAACCAAGAGAATAAGATTATCAAGTTGATTTGTCAGTTAAGCTTTCATTATGGTTTACTGTAACTATCCAAAGTATCATCCCTTTGCCCTTATTTTTGTCTTCTTCTTTCTTGTACACTGCAGTCACAAGAGGGGATGGGACTCGTAGAGGGTGACTTCGTGAGTGATGGCTTTCCTTTGGGCAATCTGTATGTGAAGTGACTAGGACAATGAGCTCAGATGAGACTCATGTAAGCTGAAGGAAACTGGGTTACAAGAGGAATCTTCTATCTCAGACATGGGTGGCCTTCAACAGGCGGGTAGTTAGCAGACTACGCTTGATGGGTTGACTGGAGAGTTCAGCAGTTATGTGACAAGAGGCCGGCCCTTCTTCAAGGCAGGTACTCAACTTTACATGGTCCCTCTTGGGTTAGAGAAACTATCAGACTTTGTAGCATAGAAAGAGAAGCCTCATGGAGAAAGGGGGGAGGGGGCAGAGGGGGGATAAACGGCTTAAAATCACTGGGTTTATAGTTGGGTGAGAAGTGCATCAGGCAGTGACATTGGATTTAGTGGAATTTGGGGTTCACATTTGGTGGTGTAATTGTAGGTTAAATTAACAATTCTTGGACATGATTTTCATCCAGGTCGGCTAATGACAGCAGCGAACTTAAACCATAAGTATGATAGAAATTTTTTGTGGGATGGCAGACAGAGAACTATCTGTCTAATCCCAAACTTTTGCCATAAAACTGTTTAATCCCATCAGTAAACTGATGAGTTGCTTTCCCTTAACCAGCCTTTTTGGCTCTCAAGTGTTTTGTCCACGGGAACTCACTCACAGTGGACACAGCCAAGTTCATGTTAAGATCTTAACCTGACCTAGAGTCTGGAACTCACTGATTAAAACAAGGAATGTATATCAATGCTTTAAATGAACCTTCAAGATATGTACATGAGTCTTAGACAAATTGATTAATCACAGCGAACACAAAAAATAGCATGTTTCATCAAACAATACTAGGTAAATAGCACTCAAATCCAACTATTTCAATTTATGATCTTTTATCTCATTCAAAAATGGTAAAGTAATACAAGCCAATTTCATATCAATGAAACATAAATTTAAATGTTATACTCATGTTGGTGGTGGTGTTATTTTGAGCTGAAATTCTGCTATGTTTCACCTCCCAGGACCCAGTGTTTTGTCCTGGGGAACTCACTCACAGTAGACATATGGTCACTTCCACAAGAGGAAAGAGCAATATGTTAACATTCACAAAAGCTGTTTCCTTGGTTCTTTCCTCTTGTGGATGGTTGCCACTGTGGCTACAATCGCAAAATTGGAAAAAAAAAATTGCTGCTGCCCAGTGCCAAGGTATTATCGTAGTATCCAAATCATCAAACTATAAAAATGCATCAATCTCAAGGTCCCATCCACAAAGAAACTGCTAGAAACTATACTAGATTCTGAAGTGCTCAGCACCATCCTCAATTTCCAGTTGTGCACGAAGCCTTAAGCTATTACATGTATAATTCTTGCAGAAGATTCACATGTGAGAATGAATTAGAGATACAGCATTTCAATGTTCACATTGTCTTTCCAACAATTTCCCAAGACCGCTTCAAACAATGTTCTGTTAACATCATTTTCAAACTTGTGTAAATTCTTTGTTTTTATGTCACAAAATGAACACTATAAGTTGTCATAAAACTATTTGAATTGTTCTTTGATCTTGAACATCCATTTGTAACCCATTTGATTATGAAAACGGTATCCAAGTCTTGTATCTTGTAAAAGTTCATTGAACAAGATGTTTATCCCTCAACATGATCCCAGGTTACCCAGTTGGTCTGGTGTGGCAGCAGCAGCTGCAGAATAGCAAGTGTTAACAATTGTTCATTGGAGCCTGATGTGTTCGCTTTTGCTCTTCAAACTTGCAAAGCTCCTTTCTATCCAAGGTTTTAAACCTTCAAAACTAAAAGGATGAAAGAGGATGACGACAAAGAGTGTAGTAATCTGCATCAATCATCAACAAAAGAAGTGCATTCCTGATTTTCTCTCATGAAATTGTAAAACTGTTACTGGTCTTCTCTTCTTTGTCCTGATGTTTTGAAGGAAACTGTTGTATAACAAGTAAATTCAAGGATCCACAACCAAGGCCACAATGCCAGTGGACCCAAAGCCACCTTCACCACGAGTGGTTGTATCCAGGTCCTCCACTTCCAAGACTTGTGGTGTGATGATGAGCTGAAGGATTAGTTGTGCAATGCGGTCTCCAGCTTGGATGGTGAAATCAGTGTCAGAGTGATTGAAGAGGATGACTCCAACTGGGCCACGGTAGTCAGCATCAATAATGCCTGCTCCAACATCAATTGAGTGCTTCCATGCTAAACCTGACCGTGGAGCTGCAAAATAACACACCAAGAATATTATCTCCTGAGTCCACCTGCTAGATATGCTCACTGCAAGCATTTTCTCCTTGACAGTGCAGTATTATTCAAACAAGGATCTAAACAAAGCACGAGTATAATTTAACACCACTCACCAACTCGTGCGTAAGTGCCCACTGGAATTGCTATAGATAGATCAGTCTTCACCAATGCCTTTCCACATGCTGGCACCACACATTCATATGCACTGCACACAATACCATTCTACAAAGACTTATAATCACATTCTCCTGTGAAGCACTCAAAGATGCCAAGACATGGTTGGAACTCCCTAGAATGCATGACTTTAGACACACTCTGCAAGCAGAGGATTCTAATGAAGTCGGACCATGCTTGTAAAGGGAAAGCATACATCTATGAAATCACAGAGAAAATTCCACAATAACACTTTGAGATTACTACTGTTCCACAAACATTTCAATCACATGATCCTCCTGTGAAGCACCCAAAGACACCAAGACATTGTTGGAAATGGCCAGATGTGGTTGGAAGTACCTACAATGGATGTCTCAAGACACTCTGTAAGCAGAGGATTCTAATGAAGTCACCATGCTCACAGGTGCAAGCGTACAGCTGTGAAATTGCAGAGAAAATAAGACTTCTAAGGTTTAATTATTGTGACAGTTCCAGCCAAACCATGACAAGAGTGAGTGCAGTTGTAACTTTGTCAATGTCACAAAGCATCAGATCATCACCCTCATTGTGAAAGTATCCTGATTCAAGCTCATCAAGCCTCTAAGGATAAGCTTTAAAGGAGAAAACATATGATCAGGGTTGAGGCACATGCACCCACATTTTGCCTACCTCCCAAATCATAAACCTTAATAGCACTACAAATGAAAACATGGACAAGAGAATATTTCTCTGCAGTCAAGTTCACATGCTTGCAAATTATCCATTGCAGAACTGGACTCAATTCACAATTGTCAAAAACTGCAGGGTGCAGAGTGAAGCAAAATCACAGAAAGAAGTAGATGAGAAGGGGAGAATACACAGAATATGAAACAGAGTTGAAGTATTGGCCCTTTGTCTTCCAGTTCCCTGCTGGAAAAATGATGTGGGATTACTGCCAGTTTTCCTTCTTGCTCTCAAACTCAAATCCATGCGGGCACAAAAAGAAATCTGTAATCCAAAGTGGCGTAATAACTCTCTGATGGATGAATTCACTAGCATGTTCTGAAAGCTTCTATGGCAAGAGATACAAGATGCCAGGTTTGTAGGAACCAAACAAGAGGCAGCCAAGCTCACAAAACACTTCTTCCGTACATAAAACTGTACATTCTGGCGTGAGTTTTCTCTTCAATAGGTTTAACTCCAGAGTTCCTACAAGATACTCTGAAGAAGAAGAAGGAGAAGAATGGTGCAAGGCACAACAATTGTTCCTTCACACTTTATAGTTTCTCTTCAAAAGGTTTAAGCCCAAAACTCCTACTAGAGAGGAGGAAGAAGAAGAAGAATATTGCCAGACACGACAATTGTTTCTTCACTCTCTATGGTTTCTCTGCAAAAGGGTTAAGGCCGGAACTCCTACAAGAGATTTCGAAGAAGAAGAAGAATGGTGCAAGACACAACACTCATGGCTTCTCTTCAAAGTGGTTAAGGCCAGATGTCCTGCAAGGCACTCTGAAGAAGAAGAAGAAGCAGCAGAATGGTGCGGGAATCAACAGTTGTTTCTTCACTCGCTCGAATACCACATCAGGTAGAAAAGTCCAGGAAGAAGAAGACGAAGTTTTGAACAAGTTTTGAACGCACAAACAATAATACCTGGAAAGATCATAGCCAGCAGCGAGGGCAGATCCTCTGGAAGGCAGAATGGCATGCGGAGAAAGCTTCTTGACGCGCAGCGCAGCGTTTGCCTCGACTGCAAGCTCGACGCCAGCCACGCCATCAATGTTGTGGTGCTCACCATGATTATTCTCAATCTCCTTCAGCACCTTCTGGAGCTTGGCTTGCGGCTCCTGCACCTCCTCGCCGCCATTTTGCATGCGCTCTCCCTCCATGTGTGAACGCTGACGCTCCTGTTTTTGCCGCCGGATGCTGGAAGAAGGCGCGCTCCTACAACTCTTCACTGCGAAGTGCACAATTGGGAGACTAGAGAGTCTTGCGCGGAGCGCTGCTGTTATGGTGGCGGCAGAATTTGGGCGGGAAGAAGAAGAAATGCGGAAGAACTCGGGATCGTTGCGTATAAATGACATCCCGTGTACGCTCATATACAAGACATACCAAGACATACCAGAGAGTGTGTTTCTCCAAGTGCTTCAGTCATAAACAGTTGGAATTGCAACAGTTTTCTGCGATCTCAAACACTCCTAGTGGCTGCAATTCATCGTCTACAGTCTCGACACAGCTGGTAGCAACAACCAGCTCCTGCGCATCTCCATCGTGTTTCCCACAATCAGCTGCGTTTTTCTTCATCGTCTCTTCCGAGTCCCACCCAGAAGCGAAAGGCAAAAAGTCTTCAGACAGAGTACAATGCATGGATTGTGGACAGGGATGCATGTATAGAGAGAGACAGCAACCGCAAAAGGGTTGAACAAGCGGCTCGTCTCATAATCGCTCTGCCCTTTGAAATGACATTCATAAAGATGATAAATGATGCAACATACAGAACTGGGAACACATAGTGGTTAGCGTGGTCAAGCCCAATTGGATCTTTCGATTATTATGCTTCTGGAAATCATGTTTCTGTAGTGAACTCCATATGACCCCAGAATTGAAATGTAGGGATATCAATCTTTGGCCCATTTCTGAGTGCATCACAATGTCTCTAGTCTCTACCCTGAAGGGCAGAGCCAACAAAAGGACGGGACTTGGGTGCGATTTTTCAGGGGACAGGAAAATCAATCCCCCACTTCTTCAACCTCGATGCGATTCTCGTCATGAGAAGAGTCGCGTGTGCATATTCATCATTCCTTCAAGCTCAGAAGCATGATTCTCGACGAACAGTAGTAGTAGTTTGTAGTGATGAGACAAAGCTAATAAGGATCTCCACAAACGATTTGCAGTGATGCGACAAAGTGTTGATGATGACAATGATGGTGTTTCTTAGCAGATGATTGGAAATTAATCACGAATCGCGATAAAGTCTGTGGTACAAGGGGCCCACAACGCACTCGACGAAAATTGCCTGAAGCACTCTCGAGAGATTTCTAGAGACTCAAGGCCCCTCCAATAGAGTGTCCACTCCAACAAGAGAGCTCGAAGAGAAGAGAAGAATTGCTGATCTTCAATCCATGACTGAAGCTTTCCTGCTCCTTATCACGGCTTTGAAAGCAGCTGCAAACTCTCGACATGAATCCTTGAGAGCACAGGAGTTTTTTCTTCTTTCTTTCTCGTAGTGGGTGGGAGTTGTTGTGAAGGGTAGTGTGTGTCTGTTGTGTGGACTTTCTATCTGGTGGAGAAAGGTTAGGGTTTAAAGCTCCAAAGAGACGACGCTTGGGCTTTGGTCAATGCGAGGATTCCTCCAGTGTCCATCTCCTTTGTGACCCTTTTTTTCTTTCCTTGCTGCTGCTGTTGATAGTGATGATGATGTGCTTTCGATGCGACTTAGCTCCCGTGGTAGCTGATAGATGATGAAGTGGCGTCGGTGTACACTACCCGTCTGAAAGCTGCAGGAAGAAGTTTCTGGATTGGTTTTGCGACGGTAGAACAGATGTTCTTGTTCGTCGTTCACTGCCATCATCATCATGGGAGACGTGGTAACCACGATTGCGGGAGATGTGGTAAGGACTCTGTTTTTTTCCTAGGTCAAAGAAAACCTGGTAAGGTTTGTTTGACACAAGGAGTTTTGTCTTGAGAGAAAAGGAGGAGGAGGAGATGGAGGAAGAAGAAGGGAATGTAAATAAGAGGAATTTTTCTGAGCTTATTCCACTGAGCGGTAGCAGCAGCCAGTCCAGGTTTTGTTTTGTTTTGTTGTCACACACAAAATCAGATGGGTTTTGGTCATGAGAAGCTTCTGCCTAGGGTTTGATAGGTTTTGGATGCTGCTTCTTTTGCAGTTTGAGAAGACTCGCTCAGTTGTGAAGAATTTCTCCTACCTTCTTGGAAGAGGAGGTGGTGGTGCTGATCAACGGCGATGGAATTGTCCTCGATGCAAAGGCTCTGGCTTGCTCAGGACCCCACAACAACCCTTTTGGCAGCCTCATCAGTCGTTTCCTCCACCCAACAATGCTCCTTGCTGGTTTTGTGAAGGGTACAGCACACTCTCTCTCTCTCTCTCATATTCTCTCTCATATTCTATGTTTTGTCTGTCTTTTGAGAGGAATTGTCTGTGGTTGTGTTTGATTGTACTTCCCACTGCCAGAGAATCCTCCTCATCACCATCTTCAGCCTTTCAACTCTGGCATGTTGATTTGAAAGCTTTGATTTCTTTGCAGGATAGGGGTGATGCCCATTTTGGGATTGAGTGGCTTCATGATAGGATGCACCAATTCAGTTTTGAGTACTTGCTGCAAAAACCCACAGCGTTGTTGCCCTCCAGTTAAAGTGCAGCTCTGCCTCGGGAAATTTCCAGAGACTAGATGCAATTTTACAACCTTCAAGCTTCCCAATGAATTGCCTGACTTGCTCTATGATCCCAACTATGTTCCCAGCTGGTTGAATCTGTCTGACACAGAGGCAGTGTTGGCTAGCATTTCGAAAGATGGTCACTTCGACCCTCAGACAGCAGAGAACTATCAAGTGCAGACTTCAGATATGTTTATGAAGGTCTTGAATAGAAGAAACTCTGAAATGTCCACCAGCAGTGGCAGTCTCAATAAAACACCTCTGCAAGTGAAAAGGAAAGATCCAAGATCAACTGCAGCTCTGCGCTTCAGGGCCCAGGCTGCAGTTCTTCAGCTAGCAAACCCTAGGAGATTTTACTATCAATCTGTCCTGCCTTGGAGACTCAAGTATCTAAGCATGATTGCAAGGAGGGAGAGGAGCACTCCTACACACACAACAAGAAGAAGAGGAAGGAGCTCTTTGGTGATTCCTAGAAGGTCCAGTGACGTTCAACCTGTAAAACAAAAAGGAAATATCTGTGAGTTGGAGAAAGCTGTTCAGAGAACTCCTGCTGTACTCAGGAGTCCTAGGTCAAGGTCTCCAAGGCGAGAGAGGAATCGGGTGCGAGAAGATGTGAAAAAAGAGGTTCAAGAGAGAGCTCACAAGTTCCACCATATTTTTACTCTGACAGCACCAGATCACGGAACTTCAGGCGCTGCTGACTCCACCTTTGGTTTGTGCAAAAAACTAAAACCTTGTTTTTTGAAGAGGAGAAGATTTTCAATTTTGGTTATGGTATTGGACATTGGCACACAAGATCTGGGGTACCAAGGGGTTTTACAACACTTTGTTTTAGGGTTGGCTTGGTACTCTCTTTAGAGCTTGATTACACTTCTGTTGCAACAGAAACTCAGGACACAGATTTTGGGTAATGATTTGCCCTGATTTGGGGCTAATAATTATGTCCTTACCTACACCCTCTGTTGGGAGCTGATGAAGTCAGTGGGCAGTCTCATGGCAAGATGTGTCTGCTGTTCAAGATGAAGATAGTGATGGTCTGACACTTCATGAGCAACTCTCATAAGGTTAAGACTGCACTCCTTGTTGCAGAGTTTCTCTTCAATTCACATAGATATATCCTAGTTGCAACAAAACACTATTTTCTAATAGGCATTTTTCCATGCAACAGGAGGCGCATGGTCAGCTAGCAATCAAATGGAGGTTCCTGGAAACTGGTTTCAAGCAGTGACACGGATTGCTAAACCTGAAAGCCTGTGGCCACACATGGCAATGTCAACCAAACGACTCTCGGTGAACCTTTCATCTATGAACCAAGTCCTGTATGGGAAGGTAAAAGAAGGTTTTCTTTGGCCCCCAATGCTTGGCAAAGCTTTTTAGAAACTGTACATTGAGAGTTACAAGATGTCAAGAGGATGGGTTGTACTACAAATCTGCTTGGGTGTTAGCCCAATTGACGATACTTGTACTTTTACACTGGAGAATTTTTCTAGTTTCATGATATGCTGAACAGGAGCAGTAAGACAAAGAGAAGTTAGCTGGAAGGAGACAGCAAAATCCTTGATGTTGAAGAGAAAGTGCCATGGTTTCACTTGCATGGTTGTGAACCATGATTCAAGCAAGAGTTATGCCAATGTAATCAATTTCTGCATTGATGCATTGTTTGCTTTCTTTGTGTTATCTCTCCTCTTTTTCTTTGTTTTTGGGGTTTTGTTTGACTTTTTCTTTTGCTTTTGGGTGTCATTTTTTTCACTTCTCATGTACCTTGTACAACCTTCCTTTGGTATGTAAGGTTCTCTCCTCCCATATCTTGTACAACTCTCCTTTGGTGTGTAAGGTTCTCTCCTGGGTCTTGGGTAGGTCTTTATAGCTGTCACTCCTTTGAAAGAGCCATTCCATAGCTAAGTCCATCATTGATTGATAAGGGAGGTTTGGATCTGAGAACCTCACTCAGTTCGAGGGAAGAGATTGAGGCAGCAGCCAATGCAAATGACCAAGAGTGGCAGGAGGTTCAAGGGTTCAAACCTGCCTTTACTGAAAGACATTATGATTGTCTTCTATTCTTCATCTTTCGAAAAAAAGACTACCCTAAAAGAAACAATAGAAAGATGGAATCTCCTGAAAACAGGAGATGACTCCTGTTGGGGTAAGGTAGGAAATAATACAAAAAAATCCTTAAAAGTGAAATCTTCTTCCAAATTGCTGCATTGATTTAGAGATGAGCAGAGTAGGATGAGTGAAGCCCAAGCTTATGGTGCAGCCATGTGCACTGCAGGGCTAGAATTGCTTTATGATATGTGTCTCCATTTGGCAGTTGACTTAGTAACTTATCAGTTCATCATCAAGTGCCATTTCATGGCTCTTGCTTCCTGTTCTAATTTGCAATGTGTACTGTGAGAACCTGCTTGCATTTTCTTTCATTTCCGATGGCAAATACTGTATAGTCTCTACCATGAATTGCATATACTTATCATTGACTGAGTCAGGCTGCAAAACTGAGGGTGCATCACAACTGGCAAATTAATGCGGGCTTGAGAGTTTCAAGGCACTGAACTCTGCCATCAAAAGCAACCCTATGCACTTCAGATTGAGGTTTGTATTTTGTACATCTGAAAATGCTGATTCTTTTGAGAGATGTGTTCCTGGTTTAGGGTTGAGTGATGGGAGCATTACCTTGCACTCTGAATCAAACCATGATAATGATTTGAAGCTGTTTCCTGCCATTCCCCTTCCGCCCATCACAGGTTGCTGCAGTAGGCATAAAAGTATAAGGGAGAAATCTAACAACAGCAAAACCGGAGACTGAGGTTGTTTGTTAAAATTTCAGGAGGCACAACACTCAAAGCAAACATTCAAAGGAGTCTCTTTCTCTTTCAAGAAATGAATGAATGAATGAATGAATGATGAATCTCTTTGCATACTTGAATAATCTAATCTGCTTCAAGCACTGGACTGAAGAAACAAAAGTTTGCAGTAAACACAACCCCACTGCCTGCCAGATCATGACTCAAGGGGAAAGGTAATTGTCAACCCTAAAATATTGAGAAAACCAAAATGGTGACAAAGAAAGAGAAAACTCCAAGAAGTAAAACTGTGCAAAAAGCATCAACAACAGTGCTGACACTACTATTAAGTGAAAGAGAAGAAATTTTATTTTCCATTTGAATGAATATACGAAATCCTGTTTACATGTGCATGTCCTCTGTTTTGGCACCTGATCGATTGCATGCCCTGGTCCCCAGGTGTCCCAAAAACTGATTGATTTTCTTCCTTGTTGCAAAACACAACAAGCCAGCCTTGCTTTTGACATGTAAGGTAAAGAGGAGAAGCTTGATAAGGACCCACAAAAACATTTAGCCGTCGCATGATTGCCACATGATCGTTTTTAGCTACAAAATTTGCAAACAAATCTCAAGCAAATCAAACCAAGCCAAGCCAAGCCAAGCCAAGAAAAGCAATCTTTGCTTGGTTTTAGTAGCATCAAGCAAAGAAGAGGGACGCAATCCTCACCGTTACTCCTGGAATCCCGAACCTCTTATGACCGTCGATTGATCATCGGTCACGGAAGGCTTTTGGCTCCTAACCTAGTCAGCAGCCTACTTAGGGCCAAATGGCAGGTCGAATCTAAGCGCTTTGACAACTGGCGCTTCTTTCCACGTGTTGTCACCTCGGCTTCATGGTTCCGTCACCTCGACACTTGGGTGCCCCTCGGTCCCCGGGTAATTAATTAGCGATAGAGTTAATTAATTAGTGGAGGTGATTAGTGATGAGCGGTTTTTGCTAATTTTGTTTTGGCAGCGCGAATATATCCACACTTCCGCTGTTGAAGAGAGGATCAAAGTATAATTAGCGATGGGTTTAATTAATTAGTGGACGTGTTAGTGATGAGCTGTTTTGCTAATTTTTGTTTTTGCAGCGCGAATAGTATATCAGCACTTCCGCTGTTGAAGAGAGGATCAAAGTACGGTGCGCTCGCGATCTTCTCTCTCTCTCTCTCTCGTGTGCGTGCATTTGGATTTCTATCATAGCAGTTGTTTGTTTGCAATTGAAACCGAATTGTCGGATAATTTTTGAAGAACCCGTGATTTCTTTTGTGTATTTTTTCGAGTATTTCTTGAGAAAGTTTGATTTATTTATTTATTGTTGTGTTTAAGTATTGTTGTGCGTATCGCGAAGTTTTTTTTGTTCCTGTGTTGAGTTTGGAAGTGCAAGACTTGGCGAGAATTGATCATGGCAACTCACGAAGCGCAGCAGAAGACTAACGAGGCGGCGGAGATGGCGAAGCAGAAGCTAGAGATTGGAGCCAAGGAACTGCAGGAGAAGCTCGGTGGAGCTGAGAACAACGCTGTGGTGACGTCGCAAATTGTGATTCCCTCGGAAGTTGGCAAGAAGGCTCAGGAGGTAACATTGTTGCAGTATCCAGTCGAATGTTCTCTGCTCGCTCATTTGGACCGGCAGGTTGCAATAATATCATCACAGTAGTTTGCTGCACATTGCACTGAAAGATCTTTCACTAGATTACCATATGCAAGAGCTCTGTGACGCTGCAAGGTTACAGGGATCAGCTTTCGTCGTGGATCTGGTTCCATTTTGATGCGAATCGGAGCACAAGAAGCGTGGAGGAGGATGCATCTGTTGTTGCGCGTGATGATAATGCTGTTGTTGTGAGATCTTCGTTGTGTATTGTTCTGGATTATGATGAATTCGTAACCATCCCCGGGCTGAGTATCTGGGGTGCAACGTCTATGGGGATGCTTGCAGAAAATTCAATTCCTGGAGTCGGAGAACGAGAAGCTGAAGAATAGTTTGAAGGATTGCGAGGAGGCGCTGAAGTTGGCCAATAGCGAGACGGAGAAGTCTAACAAAGTTGCGCGCGATGCCAAGGCGAAGATCGTCGAGCTGGAAGATAAATTGCACGACGTGGAAGGCGAGTTGCAGGCTGCCGGTGCCAAGGCTGCTCAGCTGGAGCTTCAGCTCAAAGATGCGGATGACAAATACGCGGAAGCTGAGAAGAAGATGCAAAAGTTCCAAGCCGATTTGGGCAGCGCAAAGGATACTCATGCCAAATTCGAGGAGGACTTGCACGGTGCGCAAGAAAACCTGCAGGACAGACAGGCGGAGCTTGAAGGACTGAACAAGGAAGCCTCTGATAAAGACGCTACCATCGAGAAGAACGAGAGCAAAATAGGGGACTTGTCCGAGAAGGCAGAGCATTTCAAATCCAGAGCTCTTCCGGCAGAGCAGAAAGCCTCAGAGCTCGGCGGGCGGGCCGGGGAGCTCGAGAACAAGGCAGCCGGAACTGAGGAGGAGCTTGCGAACGTTGGTCAGGAGAAGGAGAAGACGGCAGGTGCCGTCGACGATTACAGGGAGGAGCTCCAAAACTCAGCGGCGCGTTCGGATGACATCGCCGAAGCTCTCTCTGAGGAGAAGAAGAGAACCGCACAACTGGAGGATGAGCTTGCCAAAACCAAGAAGCAGAATGACGCCGACTCCGCTCACGCCAGAGTATTGGCCGAAAGAATCGCAGAGCTGGAGAGTATCATCTCAGCAACCACGGACGACAAGGAGGCTGTCAAGCAAAATTTGGAGGGCGAGAAAAAGGAATTGGCCGATGTCAAAGACTCGGAAACCGGGAAGAAAGTTGAAGCCGAGGACAAGGCTAAGGACCTGGAAGGCGAGAAGGGAGGACTGCTCAGCAAGATTCAAGGGGCATTCACGGAAGCTGATAACAAGGGAGCTGCAGCCGATGCCAAAACCTCGGAAGCCGAGGAGGAGGGCCAGAAAGTTGATGAGCTCCAAGACACGGTGGGATCCACGGCGGACAAGGCGAAAGAGAAGGAGGAAGCAGAGAAAAGCTTGTCAGCGGAACTGGACGCGACCAAGGCGAAGGCTGCGGCAGGCGAGAAGGCAACCGGGGATGTGCAAGCCAAGGACGCTAGAATTGGAGAACTGGACAATGACTTGAAATCGCACGGTGAGAGACTGGGAGACCTGAGCACCAAGCTCAAGAACCTACGCCAGGAACGCGATGAAGCTGTCAGCAAAGCAGAAAGCAACGAAGAAAAGTAAGTTTCATGTTCTTTGCTTGTGCAAGGTTCAAACTACGCAATTATACTCAGAAAACCATATCACCTGGCACATCGCAGAATCTTGCAGAACAGAATCTGTAACCTCAAGAGAATTTCTCAGCCAAAATTGCTCTGATCCAGTACGTTGCAGAAGCTCCAACACACGATCTGTAACGTCAAGGGAAATTTCTCAAGCTAAAATTTCTCTGAATCTGGCTAGCACTAATTTCTTATTTACAGCAAAATCTTCCAAATCTCTTTGTCTGACAAGAGTGATTTGATTCTGTTTTGCAGGGTAAAGGAGCTGGAATCAAAGATTTCTGAGCTGGAAAATGAGGTTTACCTGTTGACACAGAAGAATTCGGACTTGGAGGAGCAGTTGAAAAAACTGAAAGTGAAAGTGGAGGAGCACAAAGATGTGATCCGTGGCCGTGAAGAAACCACAATCAAGAAAGCTGAACAAGCTAAACAACTGCAGGAGGAAGTCAAGGAAACAGAGGAAAACATCCACGACACTGATCAAGACTTTGTCAAGACTGCGCATGCAGACATTGGTGCAACAACTGATCAGTGATCCAGTTGCTTTTTCTTATACAAGCACTGTAAACAAGGAAACAGAGGAAAACATCCACAACACTGATCAAGACTTTGTCAAAACCGTGCAACAACTGATCAGTAAGCCAAATTGGTTTTTCTTGTAAAAGCACCGAATTCCAGTTCATGAAACAGGTTAGGTATAGAAGGTTATATTTCTTGTACAAGCAAGCAATGAATTCTGCCTCATGACAGATGATAGTATATCAGATTGTTATCTTCTTGTACAAGTTTTGAATTCTGCTTTGTGAAAGATGATGATAAATTGTAGAGTCTATAGTCTTGTACAAGCACTGAATGTGGGTCCATGAAATATGATGATATATCACTGAGTAAGTGTTCTATTTTAGTGGTGAAAAAGTACACAAGTCTTTGTACAAGCCACATGACCTCTAGATGCTTGAACCTTCCAGTCTCAAGTTCAGCAACATGCAGGATCTGAAGTTATGTCAGGCCTGTATGTCAATTGTGTGTTTTGTTTCTGTAGCTGCCTGCTGTAATAAAAACATTTAGTGTGTTGAGAGATCATAAAATTTGACAATTTGACAACGAAGTTGAAATGCCACACAGAATTTTTGTGTCCAAACACAATACCCATTCAGTCAAAGTTGGTGGTGCAAAGACTTTGTGTTTGATGGATTGTGTGTGTGCACATATGATTATGCAGGAATTTTCTTTATGTAGCAACATATCCATAATATTGCAGTCAAAAATTTGGAGGACAATGAATGAGATTGTAACCTTATTAAAGTCACTCACAAAATGTCAGATCATAGCCTTCATCAGGAATAGCACAAATAGCCATAATTAACCACTGACTTCAACAGTTCCCAACAGTGAGTGTAGCAGATAACTACAAAAGCATCTGCTCAGTGCTGAAAGTTTTGGTGATCTATTATTTTATTTTTTTCATTTTTTGATCTGATCAGCTCACAACAGGGGCTTTTTATTAACGAATTCTGTGCTGGAGCTGCACTATTGATCATCCACCACAGGAATTAGCCAAATTTGGCTACAAAGCAGAGAGAGAATAGAAAAACTTAAGAATTCTGCTTTATTTTAGTGACATGCTTGAACCTATTAGCTAAATATGGCAATGATTTTAGAAAAAACATTCCTCATAATCTGGCACATTTTTCCCAACAAAAATCCTTTGTATAGTGATGTAAATACAAAATTTGCATTTGAGTTTCTCTCCCATTCCCAGAAGCAAATGGCAAACCTCATCATCGGTATGCAGTAAGGCTTGATTTTGTTTTGTCTTTATAAAGGCGTAGAAGCCAAAGGTTGTAGAGAAGCTCACGTAGAGACTAGTGGTTGCAGCCTGTAAAAGTGAGCATTTAAGTCAGAGATAAGTTTTACATAGAGCATTAGTGGTCAGTTAGTTGCACTCCGAAAGTACACCACTGAAGTTTACTTAGTTTGAAAACATCTGCTAAAGCCAAAGAAACACATATCATTATGTAGCAATGATACGAAGTAATGGAGACAAAAATGATTTGAATTCAATATATAGTGATTCCTGCACTTCCAGAAGAAGTGTCTGGAGCTAAGAATACTTAACTTTTTAACTAGCAAACAACCACCAGAAACAATTGCTGCTGCTTGAATACTTGCTATGGCAGTGATATATGAGAACACTAATTACCAAAAAAATCTGAACCTCATATTAGATTAGAGTATTGCAGGTAAGTGGTAATTAGTGGCCATCTTATGTATAATGATTCTATACATCTTGTTCTGTTACTGTTGGTGGTGAAACTAGGGTAGAAAGACTTTAAATCAATTTCAACTTCCACAAGCATGTTTCTTGAGACTCTTGTGAAGGTTAAATCTGAAAATGCTAATTATGTCATTAGAATGCTATTTCAGATAATGAGGTTTTGAGCAAAATAATCACTACATTTCTCAACCCCCAGCAGATGATACACTGGCACTCTCTTCTTGGAATTTGGGATGGCAATTAATCATTTTCAAGTATACTGGTGTTTGCATCTCCATCAGCCTGGAAACCTGCAAAATGAACAAACAAAAAAATTGCATGAGACTCTAATCTCAGTAGATGTAGAAAAGATTAAATATGCAGGTTTTTAGAGGTAGTAGTCAGGTCAGCAAACCCAAAAAGATACATGATATCCTTCTAAATCACCATATATGCTTCAGAATGAAAACATCCAATGTCAAAACATCGAGTTTCTGTCACAAGACCAGTTATAATAGGAAGCCTTGGCTATGATACCAGCTAGCTCAACAAAACCTCCAAAAAACCAAAGATGAAAGATGAATAGAGGGGGAAAAAAAAAAAAAAGAGGAAGGGAAAACCCAAACAAGAAAGGAGGAAGAAAAAGAGAAAGAAATAAGATGGAGAATTAAAAGAGAAAAATCTTCAGCGGACAACATTATTTGCAAATGACTGGGAAATCACATTGCCAGAAAATGAGAGAGAACAGCAATTACTTGATTCTGAAAACCTGTATTGCTCTAAGTGTCCAATAAGTAGAGTAGTGTTTGTGTGAAAGACAGGCCATACCGCACGGCGGAAAGCAAACAGTTCCTCTCGTCCAGAGAGTAATGAATGAATACTAGCTTTGTCTTCCTTGGACACTCCCAGTGGAGCAACACTGCCCTCTGCTTGTACATCTCGACGCAGCCGGCTGCTTTCAGCCTCTGTCTCGAATTGCAAGCTGTCAAATTTCAGAAGCCACAACAGAAATTAATGGCATGGGGAAAAGAACAAGAACACTAATGTTGCTGTGTCTGCTTGACACATGTAACTCTCTTCACCTTTGACGACAATGTCCTTGTTGAAGGTGGCTGCTTCCTCTGGTGACTTGAAAGATCCCTACTGACATTTGGACCTGTGACTACTAACAGGGTGGTCATGAGCCATGTCTACTGCACAGTTGGCTAGATGTGTTGTCCCTGGAGAGAAGAGATTGTCAACAAGCCTTGACAATCTTTCAGCAAAGGCATAACCAAACTCATAAGTCATTGATACTTTTCATACATTCAGGGCAGGATCTTCTGCAAGAAACATTACTAGGACTGAAGGAACTCATGTAATTTTATTGCATTTGAGGGCATTAATCAGGATTCCTCACCTCTCAAGATCAATGATTGGTCCATCCAAGGTGCCCAGAAATAAATCATCTGGTGGTGCATCAGCAGTGCATATGAGGTGACATCGGTGGTTGTAGAGCTCATCCACCAGTGTAATAAACCTACGAGCCTGAATGACGAGAAGCATCCAACTTCACAAGCTAAGCATGGACCATATGATATCACTGAAACATTCTTGGGTTGGTCTCAACTCTCAGGCTAGACAATTGGTCACTGGTGAGAACCCAGTGGGAAAGTGGTAACCATTCCTAACCATGCCACTTCGACAGCTTGGAAATGCCATAAATGTCTATGGAAAAAGAAAACACATCTAGTACAGATAGTGGCAGATTTTGACTGAGGGCATAACAACCAATTAACGGGACCAATGGAAACTAATATGCAGCAGAAAAATTATGCCTGTTACTGAGGAAATCAGAGGGCATGCACACATGAACTCAGACAAAATGAGTCAACAATCCCTTACCTTATCATGGATGCGCATGCTCATGATGGGTATATCAGTGATGAATACAGTGTGGTAGTTCTGGGCAAGTGCTATGTAGTCTGCTGCTCCAACCTGCAAAAGGCATATTGTTGTCTTAGTTATTCCCTTGTGCTAAATTAAGTATTTCCAAATTAAAAGAAGAAAAGAATAGCTCTGTATCTCATAAGAATGTGACTTAGTGTCTCTTTACCCTTAGGGCTAGTGTGCTTCTATCTCTTGGGATGTGAACACACTAATTGCTGCCAAAGTGGCTGCCCAAAGCATCTTTAAGGCCACAGAAGTCCCTGGGTTTCACAACCCTTAACCCCTAGATCCTGCTAAAACCCAAAGACCAATAACTGACCGGGCGATCACAGACTTGCTCAAAAGTGAAACGTGCCACTCCATTGCAGCTTTCTGGAACCTGTAATTCCCTGCATATGACAATGTCGCAGCAGCTCAGATCAAGTGATATCGCAACAAAGTGACTCATGTCTGCAAATCAGCTCACATGCAGAAAATCTCAAAGATTTGCTTGACAAAGTATTGACCTTTTGTAAGAGGCCTTTCCACAATTAGCTGAAAACAAAAACCATTCATCATGTGATGCCCTTCAATCCACTACTGCAATGTGCAAAAACCAGTATCATTTCACCTTCCAAACATTACAGGTATGCTTTCCATGCCAATTGAAACAGTGGATTTGTCCATAATGGCTGTTGTAATTTCATCCCATTTCTGCTCCAGCTCCAACTGAGACTGACAACCCAAAGGCCAGAAATAGTTTGTCTTCTCTCCCTGTCATCAAACAAATCCAACATTTCAATGATTCTACAACAAATTCTGTAACATGGTCAAATCTATACAATTGCAGAAAAAATTTCTCAAAAGCACTGAAGGTAACAGTTATGTCAGTTCTGGCCCAACCAAAACAAACAAAACATATCCTTATTGGTGTCACTTACAAAGTATCAGACCATCAGCTTTATCATGAATACCAGTGATCTTGCAGACATACAGTCTCACTTGAGGTCGACTGGAAAAAATTCATCACACATTGCTGCTAATTGTCTTGTTTCCAAGAAAGACTTCATTAGATTATATGCATGGTGATGACTGGCTTTCAAGGTTGTTCCATGCATGATGAGCCAGTGAGCCTGAAGGTGATTTGTCAAGAGAGGATAACAGGTTGTTGTTGAGATCATCACCTTTGCAAAGACAGGTGTGGCCATGACTCGCCGATAATCTGTGTCCACACCAACCAGGATGGAGCGACAATGGTGTTCTAATTCAGCTACAAAAGCTGAAAATATCTCCTTTTGCATGCCCTCCTGCAAGCCACAACCATCCATCATTCATGGAGAAAAAGTCATATCTGCAGACAGATTTGACTAGCTCGACATTTGGGCTACCTCATAAGTTAAGGTGGGCGGGGTCTTTAACTGCTGTAACAACACATTTGTCCAAATCATCTTTTTCTGAGGTCTTGGAAGCTCCAGGTTTGAATGCATGTTCCATGACTGCTAAACCCAGGTATCCCAATTGGACCTGAGTTTATTGATGTAGGTAGCATCTAGCACCCATCTCGTGGAGATACTGAAATTAAAACCAGTGATAAGCAGCCATGAGCACTAATCAATATGCTATACATCTATGCCTTTGAATTACCACAAGAACACACCTTATTGAGATCAGAAGGAGCTCGATTGCTAGTGGCCACTATGACTGCTCCCCTTCTCAAAAGTCTGCCAAGGATTGCTGACAAAGCAACTGCAGTAAACACATCAACCACCTGTGCCCTGACAGTTAGTTTTCATTCCCATCTCTCAAGTACCAGCAATGAAAACCATTAGTTCTACTAACCTCCCTCAAGCATTCAGGAGTACTGTTGCTCCAATTGGGTGTGAAGAAAACAGCTCATTGACAGACAGCTTTGAAACACCAGCAACTAGTTTGCCCAATTGTTTTTCCATTGACTCAGAATGGATGGGATTTCCAGACTCAGATAGATGACTTGTTCCCACAACTATGACTATTGTTTGTAGACCTAGACTCCCAGGTTTGAACTGACAACACTTTCCTATTAAGCTTTACGCTGGTTAAAGTCAGGAACCTGGAGTAAAGTCTTCCCAGCATACCTGAACTTCATCAAAACACAGTAGACTTGCACCCCCAACACCTTCATCAGTAGAGCCGAGAAGCTCATCTGCTACAGCCTCAAGGACTACACCCTCTGACTGCTGTTCATGTTCGTACCTGGCCTCTGCCTCAAGCCATTCCTTTGCTGCATCCTCTAGAGTCAGAGTTGACAAATCCTTAGAAGAATTTGAACCAAGTTCCACATTATGTGGTCTCCTGTGTCTTCCTTGGCTCCAATGCTTGTGCATTCGCTGGTGGACCTCCAGCATAGCCTGATGTTGTTAGAAACAAAAGAGGGAAAGTTCATTAAAGAGAAAAAAGATTGTCTGTTACTTGGATAATGAGACTCCAGTGACATCCTGAGGAGAGACAAATCTTTATTGCCCAAAATGTTTTGAAAATCATCAATGGAGAATAAAGTTGCATGGGCTATGCTAGAGAGCAGTTGAGCAAATCCAAACAACTCAGAGAATATCCCACTTGGAAGTACTAACATGAACATTGCAAGTTCTGAAGTCTCAAAAGTGAAAGACCAGACGGAGTATGAGAATGTACAGCATGGAAGTGCACTCTACGCCTGTGTTCCACAACACCTTCAGATGCATTAAAGAACAAGTCCATAAGTAGTGTTTTGCCTGCAAAGGACCGAGCATTTGATAAGCACCAGAAGTTCAGATTATTAAACCCAGAGCTTCAGTCTTTGACATACCCAAAAGTTCTTTCCTGACATTGTAACCGCAAAATAGCATTTACTATTGACATCTACATAACTTGAAAGAAAACAAAAGATATATTCCTTGTACCACAGCCCACATTGCCATAGAGATATAATCCCTGAGGGGCCTGAGGAGGCACAGGCCTGGGTCCAATCAACTCGTCTATTTTCTTCTCCCTTTTGATGCGTGCTACCATAAAGCCTGAACCTGGTTCAACATAACTGTTCTTTCCCTTCCTAAGTTTGTGACACACCCAAAACCCCCAAATCCTCTGAGATAAGTTACCTCTGCAGATAAAGTATCTGCACTTCCAGACTGGGTGGATTTCATTGCAACACAGCTGAAGAGGCAAAGAACCATGTTGTTTCTGCAGACACTAATAACAGTGTCTCTCTGGTCATAGTTTGGGCAATCTATCCTGTCAGTGATTCGCAAGGCAAACAGCTCTTGATGGATTTAAATCCTCCCCCAAGGACATGGATGACCCAACGTTCACACCAGTTCAGCTTGTTACCCTACTATGTTGAACACCTAGAATAAACCTAAAGGAGCCTGAGACAAAGCAGATAAATTCATCAGTAACCAAGTAACTCTTGGCTTCCCAGAATTGCTTGCTCATAAGGAAAGCTTGGGCAGAAGCAAGTAGGGAGGAAAAGTTGTGAAGATCACCTCCACAGCCAATGAGTAAACCGGCTTTTCTTCTGATCATCAGCAATCTGTTGCAGTCGACGTCGGGCTGCAACAGTGGCTTCCTCTTGAAGGAGCTTCTGTTTCACTTCCCTCCTGTTCTCTGCCCATCTCCGAAGCCCAACCTGCAGCACACCCAAGTTCTAGTCACATAAGATAGCACTAGGCTTATAGCGAAGTGGAAGGATGAGACAGAGGTTGAAAGGAACAGCCTAATAGGAAGGAACAATGAACAGGAAGGGTATGGTGTTTGGCAGCAAACTATGGTCCCTGAAAATGGTGGCAATTATTGGTTATTCTGTTCTCCCCAAGGATTCTTACATCCTTGTAAGAACAAATGCTAGTAGAACTTCTGCCAGTCAAATCACTCATTAGAGCTTGGTTGACAGCTAGGGGTAACAACTCTGCATGCACCTAGAAGGGTTTGAGAACACAATCAATCACAAGGGGCTTCAAAAGTATGCTGCATGTTCATGACATGCTTATCTATTGAGCATAGGAGAAATGTACATGGTATGATTTCATCTGCAGCTCATGTTCACGCATTTGCCCAAGAAGCTCATCCAATGCAACTGCAACTTTGTGTTGGTTTGCATCATGATGCAAATCACCTCGCAAGACCATGCCATCATAAATCATCAATGGACCTGCTTTCTCTGCAGTCAAACAGAGAGCTCCAAGTCAGGTTGACCTCCTTGCAGAAAGTAGCACCAAACCACATCAACCCTAAATGATCACAAATCCGTACATCACTTCCTCTGAATGGAGTGCTTGAATCAGCTGTAGCAAAACAGTGTAATGTCTGATCAATGTGCCATGAAGTATCTTCATTAACAGGCAACTTGACAGATCTCTGTAATCCTCATCAGATCTGTCAACTGGTTGCATGTTTCTTAAACCCCAGGAGTGTAGTTCGACATAAAGCGTGATATTTCAAATGGACTCGAAATTCCATGCAGAAAATCCCTCAACAAGTACCTCGATTACAATTGTATGCTACTTCTGAACTGGTTGACAATCTATCTCCTATTTCTGACAACAGACCTCCATGAATCCATTTGCACAATTCTCAAAGAATCTGTATACCCAATTCTGACCTTTGCCTTCACAATTGTGTTCTTCAAGGTTATTTTCAAAACAGTCCCCCATAACTCTTTTGGGCTTGGATCATTAAGAAGTGGTATCCTGATTTCTGCAGTTTGAAGGTCTCCCACATCCATAGTAAAAACAACAGCAGATCTTGCCCCAAGTATAATCCTTCTCAGAAATCCAAAGAATTGCCAGCAGAATATTAGATCTTGTAAACAACTTCTTGGAGCTGGATGCTGGATGAATCCAATTGCTGCAAAGGAAATGCCATTGGGTTTTCTTGAAAAGCCCAGGTTCTTCAGGCAATAATAATACTATTGTGATACAACATCACCGTAAGAGGATTCCATGCATTGTGGTCCAGGAGACAATGGCTGTATCCAGAGCTTTTGCAATGGTGATTTCAAAGCCAACAATTTCCTCCTCCTCAATTTGCCATATCCTCAAGAAAGTTGGTTGTTTTACTCAACAAGAGATTGTGGTCCATGCATGCAGATTTCTAGGAGAACACATTGCATGATCACCATGGCAAGCAAATGCAATAACAACTTGAGAATCATTTTGTTGTTGCAGGCAATTCTTACCAGATGAGAAACAGCGATTTACTACTGATGGCCAAGGCAGCGGATCAATCTTTCGCTCAAGTTCCAGAGACAAGCAGCTATGGACCTTGTTGCTTGGCGTGATCAAACGCCGAAAAACTACAGGGCTTGAATGAGTAGCAGAAGAACACAGACGCAGCCACCGCATCCTTGTCATTGGTCACAATGTAATGGGTTCGAAGACGAACCGATTGAACTTCAACAAGATCCAAAGAGCTTGACACTCTCTGAGCAACTACCATGTGAACCTTGACGATGGGTGATCACAGGAAGAATTGTGCACAACTTTAGGGTTTTGCTACATAATCATTGTTTTGCAAGCATTTCCATCGTCGTGTGCTTTCCTTCTCCGCATGTTTTGTACTTTATGCACCCGAGCTGTTGTGGCGTCTTTGAAAAGGGACCCAACTTTTAGCATGATTGCGATTTTTTCACAAGAATGGAAAGGACCTTGAACCAGTGTACATACAAGATGAGGACGGAGCCTCAGAGGCAAAAAAAAATTCTGCTTCCTTCTGAACACTTCCGAGCAGGAAAACAAACAAGAGTTCTAGCATCTTCTGGTGATTAGCAAAGGTGCTTAGTGGGTCCCTTTGTCCACGACCCACTGAAGACAGATGACTTCAGTTTTGTTTTATGAATTCTTGGAGCTCTCTGACTCTCTATTCTCCGGCGCTAAGACTGCTTCTGGACATGGAAACAAATCATTATTGCATAGACCAAAAACATATGGATACACTGAGCTTGTTGAAGCTTGATTGTATGCAGAGTTGAGTGCAATGAGGAGTAGTGAAGGAATTGGCCATGGTGGAGACGAGGAAGGCAGAAAGCAGAATGGGAAGTCGGTGAGAGGCACTGATGGAAGGAAAGGAAGCACAGAGATCGGCAAGAGAGTGAAGGGCCTGGCAGGCAGACTCATCCCTTACCTGACAATTTCCACAACAATCTGGACAGCACAAAGCTGAGCTCTTAAACCAGCAAGCAAAAGCTTCGAATTGTTACTGTAAGAGTTCCTTCTTTTCTGCTGACCTTTGAGCCAAGTAGTCATCTCCTTGTAGTTGAGTCTCATGTCCACCTTGCAAACAAGTGGTTGTCCTTTCAAACCATCAGCAGCACCAGGTTTACATCTACATAGTAATGCATGGAAATCAATTGGAAGAAGTGGAGAGGAGAAGTGGTGTCTGGTGAATCTAGGGTTTCTGACAGTATGTAGAATGTGGATTAGAATTGGGAGCGTTTTTTTCCATTGTTGCAGCATGCAGAAAAGCAAGTTCTTATTGAATGTGTGTTAGAATCGTGAGTGTTTTTCCCAGTATTGTAGCATGTAGATTTGCAGGTTCTTCTTGAATGTGGTGTAGAATTGGGAGTTGTTTTTCCAGTATTGTGGCAAGAAGATTTGGGCATTCTTGTTGAATATGGGTTAGAATTCAGAGTGTTTTTTCCAGTGTGGCATGTAGATTTGCAGGTTCTTGTTGAATGTGGGTTAGAATTGAGAGTGTTTCTCCAGTATTGCGACATGTAGATTTGCAGGTTCTGGTTGAATGTTGGTTAGAACTGGGAGTGTCTTTTCAACTATTGTGGCATGTAGATTTGCAGGTTCTTGTTGAATGTGGTTCAGAATTGGAGTGTTTTTCCAGCATTGTGGCATGTACATTTGCAGGTTTTGTTGCTCCTTTCTCTTCAACAATGCCAATCCAATATTGACCATTGCTCCAAAATGTTGTGTTGAAGCACAATAGGAGGAAGGTTTGTTTGTTTGATGACTGGTAAAATTAGGTGATGCAAGCTGTGGTGAATTCTGGAGCTCCTTGGTAGGTGTCCATCTGTTCTCTGGTTGCATGTTGCATCTTTACTGAATCTGTAAAGCACGACTGCATGTTCAATGATGGGTGGCTGCAAATCCAGTACTATAGTACATGAATGGCATTTTGTTTTTATTTTATTTCAAATTTTTGGAAAATTGTCAGCCAACTATGTTGAAATTTTCAGAAAATCAGTTCTCTCTTCAAGGTTCTCTGTTGGTTTGAGTCAAGGTCTATAGGTTCAAATGCCTAACAATGACAATCATGGAATTGACTAGACAACTGCACACACATATTCTCTTTTGCAAATAATAACACAATTTTTTACCTGCTGAAAATTTCAGAATTCAAAAATTTATTTGCTGAAGTTAAATCATCAAAATATTTTAATTGTTGATAGTTACTTGCTGAACTCAATCAAGAACAACAGATTGGTGGTTGTTGAATCAAATGGCCCAAATGGGAGCTGGTTCTTCAGGCAGAATATATAATTAAGGTCACAAAACGGTGAATCAAGCCTCATCTGAGTGCTCAAAGACATGAAAAATTTACAATCTTTTACAGCAATTGAACATGCTAATGTTCTTCTCTCTTCCAGTTTTCTGCCCGCCCACTCAATGGTAGGCTTCAACCTGGAAAGGACATTTTACAGTGCCACCATATCTGGTACATGCTTGTTGACCAGGTCTCCTCTTGGTGGGCCCAATCTAATTGGAGGGTTGTGGCCCCCAAGGTGGTGACCATTGTAGTCTGAGGTGAAGTACAGAAAGGTCTTTTTACCTGTGTGTCTGCATGTGAATTGCAAGTCTCTTCAGTTACTGAACTAGAGTCTTTCGTGAAAAGAAAATACAAAGAAAATAAACTGCACACAATAATGAGCCAGAACCCTGTCTGTTAGCATGATGAGGAGGTTGCAAGGTTGAAATTGTACACATAAATGTTAGGATTTACACAAAATTCAGAGAAGCATGTGTTAAAAGCTCCTTGCAATTTGCATGTCTTTCATCCAAGATTTAAGTACTGGTTCACCAAGCCCTCCTAAAAACAGTTCAAGACACCAATTTGAACCATCTCATTGGCCACAAAAAATTTCTTCAGATCAAGGCACAAGGCACAAACCTGTGAAGCTATTACAACATTCAAGTGCCAGTTTATTGAAGAGAACTCCTGAATACAAATTGAGGCTCCCATTCTAACAATCTCATTGGGGATATCACTCTATCGGAGGAAGGATCCCAGCAATGAGTTGTGTATGCAAAATGGCAAAAAACTCCAAGCCCAGTCACAAGACAAGGGGTCTACTTGATCTTCTTCTTGGGCCTTAACTGTCAATCACAATACAAGCAAAACCAAAATCAGCTACCCTCAAACACATCCAGTACAACCCTGTCAGACAATGATAATATTGATACATGTTCTTCACAAGTATTATATGGTTCAGAAAAAGCATAAATGAAAACGTGAATCAAAGCCAGCAGATCAACTCAGTAACAGCTACAAAAACTTCACAGCAGTAGGAGCTGCCAATTTCAAATAGTGGATCCAACCCAAACTCTGTCATGAACACAGCATATGGTGTGCACAAGTTAATTTGGCAGTCAGAAATATCTTTGCAAACCTGGTTACTGTGGCCGCACTTCTTCTTTCTACAATTCACTGCTCGTGGGTGAAGCCGGGCATAACACCTGTGGAGAAAGCATTGAAATGCAATCAGAATAATATGTCTACCTGCTTTGCAAAGTTGTAGCATGGATTCTCCGTGGCAGGCATGTACACACTGGACTTAACAGCACCACTAGAATGCTAACACCATAAACCAAGAAGATTAGCCACAGTCAGGATACCAATCTCGTTGATCTCTCTGAAGCTGGTAAAGGAGAAGACTCATGCTAGATGAGGTTGCTGAACCTAGCCCTAGACTCTTCTTTTATTGAGGCTGTCTCTCCTCAAAAGTAACTAGTACATTAAGATCCCAAGATGCATCCAGAAATGTCCTTGTGTAACTCCTTGATTTCCATTAAATACTATGACTGCAGAAAATTGAATTCACCAAAGTACACAGACAAACAATATAGATTGAAACTAGAGAACTTACTTGCGGCAAATCATCTTCTCCTGGTTGTATTTCCTTGCCAAAGCCATCAATGATGGCTCAATGATTCCTCCCCGCAAGCGCAATACCAAGTGCAAGGTTGACTCTGCATTAGCCGCAATTCCATATCATTATAGCTGGAAACTGGCAACAAAAGCATTTCTTGATCTGTGGAATCAATGGGGACTTAAAAATTGTGTTCAACTTCTTTCCCCAGTGCATGTCAACATTGTAAACCTCCGTTTGAAAGTTCTACAACGATTAGGATCTAAAACCCCAAATTCATCAAGGAAAACTAACCCTTCTGGATGTTGTAGTCGGCCAAAGTGCGCCCATCCTCGAGCTGCTTGCCCGCAAAGATGAGACGTTGCTGGTCAGGGGGGATTCCTGTAAGCAACCAGAGAAAAACATAAAGCTACTGAGGTCGACAATCAAACCCGACGAAAACACAGAAAGGAACGAAATACACCGACATAAGGTCGTGGAAAAAGAGACCAAAACCTTACAAACACCAAACGCCGCTCGTTTCCGATACCTCTGGGCGCAAAAAACCGCGATTAAGCAGGAGAAAAAAAACAGGAAGAAACAAAGGAATTGCTGGAAACGTACCTTCCTTATCCTGGATTTTGGTCTTCACATTGTCAATGGTATCGCTGCTTTCCACCTCAAGCGTGATCGTCTTTCCTGTCAGAGTCTTCACAAAGATCTGCATCTTGAAGATCCCCGAGAAGCGATTCAGATCCTCAAACTCAAAACAGGGAAAACAGCACCAGAAAGTTCGGTAAGAAGCTCCGCAACCGCGGTGACGAGAGAGGGAGGGAGAGAGAGAAGAGAGACAGAAGACACATTTCTCATGGGAAAAACAAGGAAGAGGAATGGACCACAGCTTCGGTACTAACCTAGAAACCAAACTTAACTAAATTCCTAACCTAATATCTAGCCTAATAGAAATCAATGTAAAACTTCTTCGTTACTTCAGCGTCCTGTAATCTTCTTTCAAGGGACTTGGGACCAGTTGAACTTGCGAGTCACTTCCATTTCTTCCAAATGACCCGAAATTTTTAAAAGTGTAATGAATTCATTAAAATATAATTTTTAATCTATTTCTATTTATATAAACAAGGTGCTCAGAATTGATTATTAAAATATTTTTTCAACATTTAAAATATTTTCAATCTTCATAAAATAGCTCAAGGACTTCACAGCATCCACTCAGTTCTTTCTCCATTGCTGTTTTGAGTTTGTTGATTTGGGACAAATTTCTGTTGATTATCTTGTGCATCCTGCTTTTGATCAACCAGTGAGCAGTTTGGTGCAATAAACAATAAACCCACAAAAAACTGACAAGAAAGGCAGTTGATGATTTGGTGGAGGAAGACAACAGTTGTCACACAAGTCAGATTACATCCCAGAATACTGAGAAATTTAACAAGGACATTTTCAATATGTGATTGCTGCAGAGGAGCTGTTTATTACACAAAATTGTACAAGTGGAGTAGAAACTAAATAGCATGATCATAAGACATATCTTTGATGCTTCGTGCAATACTACAGTACAACAATCCTAATTCAACAAGCCAAGAGTGTGAAGGATGTCACTACCAGGCGCTCATATTCAATCCATAATTCTAGCTCCATTATTAGAAATAATTCTACAGTCTTGCTGTTGTGAAATTTGAAGAGAGAAACAGCATCCTCCATTGGTGTACCCATAAGCAAAGAACCAAGTTACTGCTGAACAGGATTTGGTTCAGAAGGGGGCTGCCCTTCAACAGCAGCTGTAGTTTCACCTGTACACAGACAAAGTATTCACAGTTTTAGATGGCATTCATTCCATCCCAAGTCAAAAGAGGTAAGCACAATGACACATGATTTTCATTCCAAATTGTTTTGACATATTCCAACCTTAAATGTACAGACAACCTAGTTGGAAGTTGATGAATCTGATATATGCTACCAACCTGTCATTCCATCAACAACATGCACAAGATGTGCAAGCTTGACCTCTTTTGACAATAGCAATTTGCCACTCCAATATCAGTAAAATTGTACACAGCATTCACCAATCACAAAATCTTTGGTGTAAAATGGAATATACCTGTGGTTTCAGTTGCATTTTCAGGCTTTTTGCCAAACAGAAGATCTGTGAATCGACCCAAAAACCCAGCTTCCTTCTGAGGATCATCCTGAGCTGCAGAAGGTGAATTCACACCCTGGACAGCACCAGTAACAGAGTCCTTGACTTGAGCTGGTAAGTTGCTGATTGTGTCTGTCACCTTATCAGCAAGTGCCTTGTGTTCATCCTTGGGTGTTACTTTATCAACGGCTGTATCTCTGGCCGCTGCAGTCTGATCAGCAGTCCTGGAAGCATAATCCTTGCTGGTGTCAGTGGCAGACTGCACGTAACCCTTCGAGGAGTCATATGTTGACTGGGCTGCATCTTGCACAGTCCCTGTTGCAGAAGCCACCTTATCCTTGATTGAGTCCATCACAGATCCAGCGGTACCCTGAGTGGTACCACTCTCCTTGGACTTGTCTGTTGCAGCCTGTGCATAACCTTTGGTATTGTCAATAGCAGAGTTCAAGTACCCTTTGGTTTTATCAGCTACTGATGTACCATCAGTGGCCTTGTCCAACCCTAATGTTGCCGCAGCAGTACCTGTCACAGCAGCTGCAGTTTCAACGGCCTTGTCTGTGTAGGTCTGTGAATCTCCAGTGCCATTGTTCAACTGATCACTTTTCTCAGCAAGTTTTTGAGTGTAGTTTTGTATATCTCCTGTTGCATTGTTTGACTCATTGGCCTTCCCAGCAACTGCATCTTTTGCTTGATTTCCAGCCTCTGCACTCAACCGTGACAAGAACAACATGCTCTAAATCCTTCAAGACCTTAACATGAGATGTGGGACACATTCAGGTATGGTTGTTCCTTGGCCTTCCACAACACAAACTTGAGGTCAATGACGTCCTACAAATCATACATCACATCTTTTGCATCTCTTTCTCCTAGCATTTAATTGTTCAAATTCTGTTCATTTTCAGAAACACATCCTTATACAACTGAGGAAAATGCAATTGTAATACCTTGTAATGATGCTAGGAGCATGCATGACTAAATCTTTACCTGTTGCACTAGCAGGAACATCAGGACTGCTTTCCTGAGCTTGAGTCACACCTTCGTTAGCCTTATCACTGACAGTGTTCGCTGCATCACTTGCACCATGGGAAGCCTGCTGCCCAAGATCTTGTGCTTTCTCCTGCACTCCAGGGGTGTCATCCTGGGGGGTGTTAGTGTCCTGATCTGTTTTACCCGATTCAGTGAGCTTGTCATATCCCACAGCTCCTGCAGCAGCTCCAGCAGTGCCATAGGCGGCATCTCTCAGTCCTTGTGCACCTCTGGCTGCTTTGTCAGTGTAACTCTCCTCCCCTGCTGGAGTGGCACCACTGGAGTCCTGATCTAAAGCTGCATCCTGAGGTTGTTGAGCAGCAGAACTATCTTGATTCTCAGCATTCACATCCTCAAACTTGTCTCCTCCTCCTGCTTTGGGAGGCTCATCAGATTCCACGTGACCTGAAGCCTCTGATTGTCCTGAGTAAACAGAAAGAAACTTTGACATAAGGCAAATATTCAAAGAGTATGAGGAGGCGAATGTTTTGTAAGGGTAATTGAAAAATAGTTGTAAACTTGGTAATGATAAAGTTAATTTGCTTGTGATATCCATGTAGGGTAGGCGAAGGGAGTGAGAAAGTTAGCCAAGAAAGATTCATTTCTAGAGCGCGCAAAAGATAATGTCATGAATAGATTGAAGCCATACGCTCCGGAACAAAATTGAAGGATGGATACATCTACCACCAGCACTCCTGCATTTGCTCCTTCAAAATGTAACCTCTGAAACAGGGCAATTGTCTACACGAAAATCTTCAAGGGAAATCAAGCACGTTGGACAGAGCGAGGGACATTCGTACCTGACGAAGGAGCTGCGGGATCTTCAGTCGCAGTGGTATCTGTGCCGCTTAGCTTCTCCTCTGGCTCCAAAGAGCGCGGTGTAGATTCTGGAGGAGTCTCCGCTTCGGGCTTGGGCTCCGGCTGACCATTCCCAAAGTCATCAACGTTCTGTGGGGTGGATTCAATGGTAGAATCTGGAGCAGTTGTAGGTTCTGTGTTGGAAGGCGTAGAAGGCGCAGGTGGTGCATCCTCGGCGCCGGTAGGCAGCTGCAAGAATGAGAACACACGGAATGAGTGAGACACCGGCTGCTAACTCCGAGAATTTCTCAGATCTTGAATATCAGGAACAAGATAAGTTTCGGGTTGTCTCTTCACCAAATTGCTCAGCTAAGTGCCGAGCTTCGAAGATCATATCCTTTCACAAGGAAAGACAACTCGACGCTATAAGTTTGAAGCCTAAGAACACAGATGAAGAAGCTCTGAACGAGCAAAATGGAGTGACTGCGAACTTACATCGGTCGAGGTCTCTTCCTCCTCTCCCTCATCTTCGTCCGGATTCCTTTCGTCAACATTCTCATGAGACTCAGCCGGAGAATCAGACTCAATTGATCCGTCACTTGGAGTGTCGCCTGACTTTTTCTTCCCGACCTTACTCTTGATCTGGGAGACCTTGTTCTTGGTCTTGTCCTTGAGTTTCCCGAACAGGGAAGTTTTCTTGCCAGATCCGCCCGTGTACTCTTCGCTGTTTGTGTCCAGGTTCATGTCCGACTCGTTGGTGGTCATACCTGTGTCTCGCTCAGCTGCAGGAAGAAAGTTCACGAAAACATCACGTTGAGTAAGTCCCCTGATAAAATTCAGCTCTTCTTGTCCACTGATCAAGCACGCATTTAACAGCACAGCTAACTATTACACCTTCCAAACACCACCATGAATTAGCAAACAGCAACAAAACATCGCTGCTGTCAGGTGCACACATACCAGGAGTGAGAGCGGGATCATCATACTGCGGCATATTGGAGATCGAATCTCAAGCACCAAAAAACCAAAGTATAATTCTAATTTACGGCTTTGCTAGGATTATAAGATTTGCTGTACCAATAGTTTTTGTCAATCGAGACTCTCGAGATCCAAAATTTCCCGAGGAAATGCAGATCTGTGGCGAGAACCAAATGAATCGCAGAAGCGTTGAAACCGGAAGCAGCAATCGAGAGGCGCAGAGGCAAACAAACAAACACAAGAGTGAGACTCGAGAGTAGACACACGAAGGAAAGTAGGGAGTCGAATTCGAACTCGGGAAGCGAACGGAAAAAGGGAGAGCGGTGGAAGAGGTAAAGCGGCGCCACCTTGTTATGAAAGAGAGGCTGCAGATTGGCAGCTGCCACATGGCGAGAATCTAAAGGCACCACTTGGTTGAATTGCGGTACGTGGCGCTTTCTCAGACGTAGTCCATGCAGGAGAACGTTCCAGATTGCAGTCCACGTGCCGTCGTTCGGGACCATCTGGTTCCTGATTTGTTTTTCACTTTTACGAGGAATTCAAAATCAAAGACTTTTTTTTTCTTTTTTTTTCTTTTTTTCTTTTCTTGTTTTTTTTTTTCAAAGACAAGTTTACTTTGGAGCCAGGAAATAACAATTCCAGGTTCCAATTTTACTTTCAAAATAAACCATGGTCAATACTTAATTGATTTACTTGTAAGCAGGAGAAAAGAATTCCCAGGACACGGTTTTAATTTTTAAAGAGAAATCAATAACTTTGTAGCGCCAAATATTATTTGAAAATTAGCTTGGGAAAAATAATTGGAATCTTCAGAGGTAAAAGATATATTAAACCAGTATTTTTGTGGCTGCATATTATAGCTCAATCCCCAAAGGGAAAACAATTGATCTAAAAACAAGAATGGAATTTTTTTAAAAGAATAAAAATTATAGTTAAATCACCACGGTTGGTCATGTTAATGGCACTAGCCCACTTTATCACACAAACAACAACATTTGTGAACACTATCACCTATTAGCAACAATCTCGACATCACCGTCGAATTACATCTGCACCACACATCTTAAGTCATGTAGACATCAAGCGTCATCTTCACCCTCCTTTATGGCCAACAAGATTTATAAAGTTTATTTTGCTAATCATCACATTTCCAAACACCATTTGGAATTATTGTGATGCATGTTCTATGGTTTCCTTGATATAAATTTTATTTGAAAAACAATATAGGCTCTACAACCTTTGGATTAATAATCTTTTTAACATGTGTACCAACTTTCTTAGTGTATTTGCACGGTAAGTCAGACAATAATAGATTCACACCTTCATGATGAATATTCATAATTACTGGCCACAATCAAGATTGACTATTATAATTAAATAATTATAATTGGTGTTAAACATAATAAATCTTGAGCTTGACCTCACAATTGAGATTATGTTATGTAACATTGAGTTAAGACCTCAAAACTTAAGCTTTTGGCTAGACTTGGATGTTAACTATCATAAATTTTAACATCAAACTAACATCACCTTTCAAGAAGGATGTCACATTGTTAACAATATTACCTAACATTATTGTCAACCCAAATTTTCATTTTATGTATATGATAATCAGTTGTTATCATCTGGTAACTGGTGAAACAATATTATTTTGAAAATTGTTTAAATTATTATTGGATAACATGTAATTGGTCTATTATGATAACCAATAACAAGTATGTTAGTGAATTGGTCTATTAAGTTAATTGGTAATCAATTTGTTAGCATAACTAAATGTTGACAGAACAAGTTTAAAATCAATCTGTGACCAATAGTTGCTAAAGTTCAATTTTGAAATATTTCATAGTGGTGCCAGCTAATGATTGTTTGATTTTAAATAACACTATTATACATATAAGTAGAAGGATTTTAGAAGGAGGAATAATTCAATCTCTTGTATTTTTACTTTTGATCTTCTCTTTGTAATCTAGTCTTTGAATCCAATTGTGAATTTTTGCTTTTGCAAATAAAAATTCTCACATTTTTTTCAATCTATCTTTGTTTCTGTTTCTTAAATTTCAAATTTGAAATAGAATAAACCGGTTGATGTTTGTAAGCAAGTTAAAATTCATCATAGAAACCTTATTCTGTTTAATTTGAGAAAATGAACAACACTCTTAGCAATTACATATGTGAATACACCTAAAAATCAAGAAAACTTAACATTGATTTAGCTCTAGGTATAAAACATCTTTAAGAGGCCTTTTATGGGTGTAAGGTGCCTCTCATTCCTATCACGTCGTATGGTCAAGGTTATGGCAACCTTCACCTCATGCTTGAGGAGGTGTAAGGCCATGGTTAAGGGACATTCTTGAAATGTGGGGCCACACTTGACTTCCAACAATTTAATGACCAATTCATTTTTTAATCTGCTTGTAATGCAAGTAGCCTAATCTAAGCGTGGTGGTAGGGCACCATAATAATTTTAACAAATTGTTTGGTGGTTTCAAGGTTTGACTAATGATTTTCATTGTAGGTGAAGTTTCACCCATTTGTTACACATTGCTTTTCTTTGATTGTTTGATGGCAATGTTCTTGGTGTAGTGCATGTGAAGTTGACTTGTAGTAACAACAATATTAATCATGTTGTAGATGAGAATATTATCACATTTTTTTGCCTTTTGTTCTCTATCCCAAATAGACATGAATGAGTTTGAAGCCTCCACTTTCCTTCAAGGGGACATTAAATGTTAAAATTTATAGTGCATGTTTCAAACAATGTATTGGTTGGAGGAAAATTTGTGAATGAACGGTTTTTCTCCCCACCTTATAAAATTACTTTATTTTGTAATATGTACATATTTAAGCCACCTTAAATTTAATTATATATTTTTTTGTTTGCATCAAATTTTGAAACCTTATATTTATTTAATTATTTATTTTTCATATTTGAAAGTGTGAAGAGTGTCATGAAAATGCAAAATTAAACATGTACTAGTACTAGTTCACTTATTAAACTACTAATTGAACACATTAACAACTAATATTTGAAACATTTAATACAATGTTTGAAAAATATATATATGTATATATTGGGGAATATTACATATCCCATATATATATATATATATATATTGCCACAAACAACCAAAACATGTGATTTAATATTTTTACTTAGTTTTTGTAAATTCAAAGAAGATGAGTGTCAACCCAAGCCTAACTATTTTCCCATGCATGTTTTCTTACTATAATATCAAATGTATGGTGATCTGATCACTATCAACACCAAGTGAAAAAAGAATGTCATAGGCCTTGGTTAGGTAAACAACAAGATAAACCATGATCCTACCTTGCTCCTACCAATTCAATGGACGTTTACTAGTGGTTATAATACTAATTGTAAAAGTACAATACATGTAATGTTCTATGAATTGATAGATTAACTCTTGGGTGACCTTAAACTTACCAAGTTTGTTGTCACAAAGCACACCAAAGCCTTAATCATTTTGCAAGGTATGGTGCTAACTTGCTTCCTTCATTTTCTGCAACATGGGTACCATAAAACCTTTTAACACAAGGTGATTTTCAAGTATTGGTAGGTTCTACTTCCTATTTTGCATATGTGTGCTTAATTCAATTACGTGATATACTTGGTTTTCAATCTTTTTGTCTCCATAAAGCACTCATAGAAGTTAGAGGTTCTTTGAAGCTTTTCATAAGTCTAACTAGGACATTATAGTGTTGATTAAACAATTTTTAGGAAATGGATGGCATTAGTTTTGTTACCATCATATTTCTTGGTTGCTATTATGATGGGTGGCCACAAGTTTTATTGAAACTAATTGACATATGGGTCAAAACATGTAACTAGGAGCCAAAAGGATTACTTTGGAAAAGGACTACTAATCTTTTTCCCAAAAAAATCTTTTACATGCAAGTGAATTTTTGAATGAATTTTTTAAAAACTTGTTTTAAAAAAATATTTGAATTTTTTCAAATGCATCATTTTTTTAGTCATTATTGAATAAATATGAATTTTTAAAAGTGTGTAGATTCCTTAAATATTCAATCTTTCATTTTGAAAAATGATCAAAATTTTAAGTCATCACCAAAAATTAAATTTTCACATTCTTTAGTTTTATTATATTTCAAATTATAAATTTTTTTAATACATCATGTACATTATAAAACATTTATATGTGGTAAAAGACTCTTGAAGCTTTGAAATTCTAAAGCAATTTTGAAACCTTCTTTGAATTTTTAAAGTTTTAGAATTACACATTTTAAAAATGTATGAGTGTTTTTAAGTGTGGCTAATATGTTCTTATCATTTATATTTTTTTCAATGAAAATTATTTTATTATATGAGTCCTTTTGATAGTCCTTTGCAAAATTGACTCCATTTGACTCAATAGGTGTACATTTTCAAACATCTTAAATTAAAACCAAAACTTAAAATTGATTCAAATGAATTTTTACTTTAAGTTCTTTGACATTCATATGAGGGAAAACAAACTAACTTGCCATGATTACTATGGTTTTGAATGGTAATTTTTTTAAAAGTTTGATTTTGACTAATTATGTTTAACATGCGAAGCCCTTTTTTGCTCCTAGTTACATGTTTTACCCATCTGCTTTGCAAGTTGCACTTTGTGCATGTGTGATCTATTTTTTGTTTTTTCTTCATGTGATTCTTATTTGATTTTGTGGTGTACTTGCGATGTTGCTTTGAATTTATTGGGTTGGTTAACTAAACACTTCTCCATTGTGCATTGGATATCTTTGTCTTGTGCTACCTTTTTTAAACAAATGAACTTCATGATGTTGTAAAACACTTTGACAAACTCATATTTTGTGATGGCTTAAATAACCATTTTAATGTTTTCTTTTGTTTCTATTGAGTACTCATAGGTATTAAACTAATAATAAACTATTTTTGCTCACACCTTTTTCCACTCAATCTTTCCCTTTGCTCTTAAATATAATAAGCTCTTCTTGAAAATATATTGTTCCATAAAAAAAGGTATAAAAAATGCTTTAATATGCATTTTGAACTTTCACTCTTTATTTTTAATTTAGTCGTGACTCCTAAATGTAGCAAACTTTTCAATGCAAATTGTTCCACAAAAATATGTACCATGAATGTTATTAATTAAATTGAGTTTTTTAATACACCAATTTACATTCTTGCATCCTATGTTTCATGAACCTTAAATCAAAAAAAGTGTAAAAAAACAATTACCAAGAGATGGTCCAAAAATGTGATTGTGTTGCCAAAAATGCATAAGAAAAGATGGGGTCCAATGCATTTTGATGAAAAATAGTTGATGATGGATGACCTTCATCATTGTCAAAATCTACATGTTGAATATAAATATAAGTAAAAATTGGGCATCAAATTAAATAATTTAATATTTGACAATGGATTGTTGAACTTGTTGATCAAAACAATACCTATTACATCCTTCAATGAACAAAATAATTTTTTACACATAATTAATTAATTAATTATCCCACTAAATGGTAATTCTCAAATTATAGTAAGAAAATCAGTGTGGATTAAGTAGATGATGTTGTGTAGTACCATGTTGATGCTTACAACTATTGTTGTTTACAAGCACATCACAAATGACAAAACCATTTTAATGGTGCATTATTTCCAAACCAAAATATGATTCACTTGCAAACAAGCAAGAAGTCAAGCCCAAAACACAAAATGAAAAGCAACACAAAGACCATGTGCAAAGAAACTTGCATGAAACACAAAAATATTGCAAAATAAATAAGATTATGTGTTGTAAAATCTCAAATCA
>Ga0116229_10000871_pt1 | contig 44476 bp, 31 predicted proteins | sample S1TSphgellanicum_3_FD_87313 | JGI IMG/M metagenome (GOLD analysis project Ga0116229, IMG submission 87313) | Host-associated microbial communities from peat moss isolated from Minnesota, USA - S1T2_Fc - Sphagnum magellanicum MG | ecosystem: Host-associated > Plants > Peat moss > Unclassified...
TCAATTGTTGTGTAAACTAAAAGTTATCTGCAAATGTTGAAAGCCAATTGTTGAGGGATTTTTTGCATAGTTCAGGGCAAGAGTTTTTTTTGGTGGTGATTTTTCACATCTTGGCAAGTTCTATTAAAAAAAAGTAAAGGAAAAAAAAAATGATGTTTTATTGAAGGCTCCGTTATATTGCAGAGCACTTTGAGAAATTTCTTCTTGTATTTGGAGGGTAACTTATATCCGTGCAAAATCCCTTTAAGAAAAGGGAAGGGACATTATGCCTAATCCTTAAACATGGAAGGAACGTTCTTAAACTTACAAGCAAATTAAATACAATAAACACAATTTTACACTTACACATCCAAGGTTAACAATTTGCACTTACATAATTACATAAAATGTAAATAAGTTTTTAAAATTCCATTTACATTTGAATGGAGGATATGTCTAAAACCATATACAGGCTCAACATTAGTTCAGAGGTGACTGCATAAATTAAAGACATTATGACCACTTGTGAAGAAGAGTAGAATTCTCCACCCACATGCTGGAAAGTTGAATCCAACCCACACACACACATGGAAAACACTTGCAATGAAACATAAATGTACCAAAACATAATAAGTTTTTAGTCATCTAATATGATGTACAACAATGAAGAAATGAGAGAGAGAGAGAGACACCTGTTAGTCTTGCTATGATGAGTTACTATTGTTACCCATTGTCTGACCATTAGAGGATGTCAAAGATCATTCACCAAATTGTCCGGAAAGGATTTTGAGAGAATATTATGTCGTTTTTGAGACTTCCTTAAATTGCATAAACGCCAATCAAAATCATCATTAATTACATATCCATGCCTTTCCTTTCAATCTTTTATGTAAGAGAATGAGCAGGAGCCTAACCATTGTGTCAGGTGTGCCTGCAAGCTCACCCTACCAGGCTCGCCTGTAGATCAGCCTGGTAATCTGGGTATGCCTACAAGCTCACCCTACCAGGCCCGCTTGCAGTTGAACCTGGTAGCCTGCAGGCTCTCACCCTATGGGGCTCAATTGCGGGCGAGCCTCACACAATGCCTGACACAATGGTCAGGGGCTTGCCAATTCTCTAATATGTTTCATCTTTTCTTATACTTGCCACCACAATTTCAAGTATGAAGGTCCCAAAACAAAAAGCGTGATCTAATTTCAATATGCACATAGGTGCATAAATCAAACAGCAAGAAATGAGAGAGATAATAAAGCTTACAATTTCTCAATCTCTCACAACAATTTTGGTCCCAATGCTTTTTTGGAACAACACGAGCTCCCAATGTTTTGTGTCCTGTCTTAACAGGCTGATCAGCATACGAGTTGAGTCAAGAGATTTGCATCAACATGATTACATAGTACATGCACAATTTTTATTCCTGGAGCATCATCTAAAGGAACCAAACACAGAAATGATTATCCAATGTTTGGCTCCCTGATCCATTCTTTGCCCGGATCACGAGTCTTCCATGGGCAGCGAAATTCTTCTCACTTATGGCAATCGCATGTCGCGCAGCTGCAGTTAGGGCCGCATTTGCAGTCATTTTCCATGTTGTAGCTGTTTTAAACATGACAAAACGTAGTTTGTCAAAATCAATTGTCACGCAGCAGATATTTCACGGAACTGAAAATATCACTAACTGTCCAGTTTAGCAGACCGATATAAATTTCAGCATAACCACCGGCAATTATGCAACTCTAAGAAGCAAGAATTAGACTCCAAAACCTCGGTATGGATTTGAACTTGAAGAAGTCGCGAAAAAAGAAATCGATAGGAAGTAGCTTACTTGCGGAGACCGCCAAATGTCGGCTCAACCATGGTCCGGGATCCGCACCTGCCAGCCATCTCACAGATGTCAACAACCATTCTGCGTCCTGGAGAATGTCACCACTCTTGCACAGTATCGATACTCGAAATATTTAGAAATATCACCAGTAAAACCACAGAGATGTTACATAATCTCTCAAGGCATCTAGATCGGTCGGATAGAGGCCTCTTCTTTGCAGAAAATGCTCCGAGATAAATCTCTCACTAATCGGATCCCCAGATTCTTCACGAAATCTCCAACAAAAAGAAAGGTCACTAGTGTCTACTGAACCTTCAGATTAGATATCAAGAGCTAAATCCAAACTCGCTGTATATTCAGGCCGCACGACAGCGCAAAGAAAAAATTCAATTTCAGAGAAGCTGGAAGCGCATACGCTGAAGCCTGAGAGCTCAACGATGCGCTTGAAAGAAAAAGCCTCTGGACATTCAGATAAATTGTCGCAAAAAAATGAAAATATCTAAGAAAATTCACGAGACTTGTGCAGCAGAACCAAGTCTACATGTACAGCTACGTCATATATTAGGCAAATCGGCCGGTCGGAAGTGAAGAGGAAACCTTCAATAAAAGCATAGTATACAACACGACTTCCGCTTGAAAAAACATCAGAAAGCAAGAAGCAAGAAAATATGTTACAGAATCAGTTGCAAAGGAAAGAAAAGGCCGGAGGGGGGTGGGGGGAGGGGGGGGAGAGAGATATCCACGAAATCGGTTGAATTAACACACTTACTTGCAGTTGGATCCGCAGGTGCAGGCAGACCCGCAGGAACACTTTGCGTTTCCACAGCCCGACATGATGATGATGATGGTAGAACGAGTATCAACGAACAAGAAATCTCAAGAAGCGATTGATCACACACACACACACACTCACTCACAAAGAGAGAGGAGAAAACAAACGAAAGAGGAGCGAGAGAAACAAAGAGACAAAGAAAGCGGTGCAGAACGATAGTGACAAAACAGAAGGAAGAGTGCAGAGTGAGAATTGGAGTGTTGCAGTTTTATAAACGCGCGCCACACGCTGTCTACAATTTTTTTTTATTCTTTTTTTTTCTGGCGTTTGTTGTCATTCGGTGTGGACGGTGCTATTGCCACGCACGGCAGTTGCTGACCATACTAAATAAATCTCACGGCTATTGCCACGCACTTCATTTGCGATTGGCTGCTTTTAACTTAGGGCTTTACACTTTAGACAAGGGTCCAAGGAGAAAGGTCCAATGAAATTGAGCATTCTTATTGGTCAAGAGCTTAAAATTGGTCCCAAAAGGCCTTTAGACAAGGGTCCACAACCAAGACAAATCAAATTGTGATTTAATTTACATAGCATCATTTTGGACGATAAACCAATTGGTTTGGACAAAATTTTAAAAAGCTAAAAGAAAAAGCTCATGGTTTGCAGAATCAAAGTGTAAGCTAGGGTCCAAGGGCTGCGAGTTCCTTTGTGAGAATGGACAAGACATGCTATGGATTGAGGACATTGTTAAAAGCACACCAATTCCCCCAAATTTTTATCAATTCTAGAATTAACATGGCTGATTTTGTGAATCCTACTATAGTGGAGGCTAGAAGAGGCTAGAAGGAATACATTTTCAGCCTTTCCAAATGCATGAAATGAAGATGGAAACAAAAAATTAAATATATCATTAAAAAAAAAATTAAAAAATTCAAAGGTTAACATAATCCTCTCATATGTCAATCGCACATTTTTTATATTAGACTTTGAAATTGGACCCCAAATCTTTAAACACATTCATTATACATTACATTAAAAAAAAATTTTAAATGTGAAGAAAAGTCCAATTCAAGTTTCAATTTGTTTCAAATTGGTCCATAGGGTTTTGGTGTTTTTATTTTTTTTTTTAATTTCTTTTAACTGTGAATTTGTTTTTTTTTTTTTTTTTTTTTGGTAATTTTCTCATTTTGCACCAAAAGTGATGATCATCCAAAAGAGGATTTAGCCAAATCTGACTACAAGATGAATTAACAAATAAAAAATGTAACAATCTTATTACATGTTGGCGAATCACTAGGACTTATTAGCTAAGTGTGGCAATTTCAAAAGAAGAAAAAAAACCTAGAAATCTGACCAAATCTTTCCCCAAAAAAAAAAAACCCTCTTCCTTGAAATGTGACGAATTTTTTGTATTTTTTCCCAAAAGGTTGCCTTGATCATGTTGCTTGGGACTTTTCTTTCATAGCAAAATGGTGAATTTTCGCCACAAAAAAGATCGATCAATGGGACTCCATTCTTCATTATTTCTTACACTTGTTTCCTGCTGTGGATATTTTCCTTTTTGCCAATCAGCTTCTTTTCTTCTTGGTGTGAAATTTCACCAAAATGTGGAAAAACAAAATAAAAAAGAAATATTCTTTCACAATATTCTCACTTGATTTTTCTGGAAAAATCTCCAAATTTCAAGGAAAGAAATTTCTTTTGAAAAAATATGGCCACATTTGGACTATGCTTCCAGTTTGGTAGCAATTTTTTTAAATAGTTTTTAAAAATTGTTTAGAGAGGTTTAAAAAACCTGAGTTCGTTTAATGCTAAATTGTTTTCAGGATGCAAGTCAATGACCAAAATGTGAACTGGTTACCCAACAATTTTTTCCTTGCAAAGCCAAGTTTGGTAATTTAATTGAATTTTCAATGACAAAATTTACTCAAAAATCAATATCTCATGTGTGCTGTGAGTCTAAAAATTTTCAACAATATCAAGAGCACAACCAAATTCAGCTATGATTTTTTAGTTTTGATATTTTTATAAAATTGTTCAATATTCAACGACTTTTTCATCATAAGCTCAAACATTATGAAACCAGCTTGAAACAACCTTACACTCTTTCCAATGGTAACCAAGAGTGCAGAAATAGACATTGCAATTTGCTAATCCCAATGTCACAAACTAACTAAGAAACTTTGTAGATAGATACTTTTCACTTATTGGAAATGGTCGGGGTGGCTTATTCAGGCACTTTTTGCAGGTGTTTTCTTGGGTGAGAAAGGTCGCTTTTACTAGCTTTATGGGGGGAGGGGGGGTGTTTGTTAAAGTCCTTTTCTTTAGACTTCACACCTCTTTACCTTGTTTAGAAGAAAAATCCTGTATATAAAAAGCAAATAAAAGCACAAAAAAAAAAGTCACTAAAGAACATAACAAACAAGACATCACAAATACAGGAATAAAATAACATGATCGTAAACTAAAAAGGCGTCATCTGCTGTTAATGTGAATTGTGAGTTTTAAAATCAATTACACCTTTGAAGAGGCCCTCAAAATGGGCAGGACTTCAAATAGCCTCTAAACAAGCTTTGTTCAAGCATAATAGTTGTAACACCTTGTGGAAAGTCACATAGTTTTGTCACAAGGTTTGATTGACATCAGCCTAGTTATAAGGTAAAATAAAGTACTAGTCTTGGTTAGTACCTATAAGTGGGCTACCGATAGTAATCCTCACTTGTAGGTCTTGGGTTCCAAATTGGTGCAAGACAAACAGAACATTAATTGTTGTCCATGAAAATGCATGCATCTAAGATTTAACATCTAATAATATATGCATCTAATGGATATTTAACATCCTTCTTGGAAGAAGTCCATTGTCACCTAATGGAATGACATTAGAGTTATCCATAAAGTAATGAAAAGAGAGCATCGAACAAGAGTGAGATTCAAAAAAAACTTGCAATAAGTGCATTAGCATTCAGGTGTGGGTGAAACTCAAAAAATGATCGATTTTGGTGTATGACTGATTTTCATCCTGTCTTTCCTTTTTTCTGAGCGCCTGCACTACTGCTACATGTAATTTCACTGCTCCTGCAACCACGATAATTAATCTTGAACCTTGAGCATTAGATGCTGAGTTTCAGCATTTCATACTGAGATTTAATAAAATTTCTTTGCGGATATCACTGAAAGAGTGCATAGGAGGTGAAAGGAGGACCAAAAACAGGGTGAAGACAGTGTGACTTTACAGATAACTCTATTATCTCACATAATCTCTTGGTGAGGATCATACACTTATAGTAGTGACCAATGTGTCTACTAAACATGTCTTTTGGTGTGGCGTGGGGTAACAGCTTGGCCTGAAGGTGTTGCATGGTGTAAAACTTGACTCAATTTTTACCTTTCTAAAAAAGTTGTTGAATCTGTCACCCTAGACCCTAATGTCGTTGAATGGCCTGACCATTGTCCGTTATGTTAGCAAACCATGGTGCCCTACCCAACATATTGGGTTGGGCTCAACCATTCCGTGTAGAACATTACCTGCACGCTCGGTACCTAATAGGGTTCTGCTCTCATTGCTTTGCTACAGTAGAGATTAATAGGGCCGTGGCTTTTACAGCGTTTCAAAAGCCACTTTGCCCTTGCCTGATGTCTTTAAAAAGCTGATTCCTGGATAAGGGATTGCTCCGTCTTCTCCATGTCTATCTGCCTATTTTTGACTTGTAGCTTTATTTTATTTTATTTTTGTGGCGAAATTTCATGAGTTGGTAGTTTCTATTGAAAAAATTCATAAGATAAAACTCATAAGTTTTTTTCTTAATCTCCAACTTTTGAATCAACGTAAAACTTCAAAGAAAATCACTAGAATCTACATAAGGTCCAAGAGGTAACCAATAATGTAGGACACTTCAATGTTTTTGTTTTCATATTTTGCTTATAATCAAATTTGGCTAAATTATGGAATACTGGATGAAAAAAATGGTACAATGGATGATTTCAGGGTAGGTGGGAATAAGAAAATTGGAGTGAATTTTGGAAAGTCACGAAAGTTGGAGAATGGATGAAATGGAGGAAGATGGCAAAAGTTGAACTTGAGAAAGTGGGACAATATTGTAGGCATATAGCAGGTTTGGCAAGTCTCTGCTGAATACTTATTTAACTCAAAAAATAAGGTTTGGGAGGTAAAATAATAATACTAAAAAATTCAACATTTTTTGTGAGAAAAATAATAGTTTGGCGTATTCTTAAAATTTTCAAGTTTTTCATCCATGTGTGATGGCTTCAGCAAATTTTTATTTGCTTGCAAACGCTTGAACTCTTTAGACCTAATTATGTATCCTAATTTTATTTAGTGTGATTTTTTATTTTATTTTTTTTTAATTTTTTTCCTCATATGTCTTGCACTTTGTATTTTGTTTTATTGCATGTGTGAAAAGTTTGCAAATGGTTTAAAAAAATAACAATGTTTAGATTGTGGGATTTTCAGTCTTGTCAAAGAAAAAAGAGGTGGAGATTAGTGCAAAGAAAGATGTTGTAAGGTTTAGAAAATCCAATGTAATGTTTAGAACCGAATGTTCAAGAAAGAGATTTTCAAGTGATTAGTGGGAATACCCAGGAAAAAGATATAAACAACTTTGCTCAAGCCTAAGATTGAGCCAACAACATCATTGATCAAAAGGTTTAAGGATCAATTTGTGAAATATTTTATGGGCTTGAAACTATTTGAGCCCATCACATAGAAAACTAAGAGAGTTAAATATTGTTTATGACCATTTGTGAAGGAGTTCTTTAGGTGAGTGGTTTCATCCTAATGGAGACCTTAAGGAGAACTACAAGCATCATGTAAAGTTTGGAATTGCCTTTGTCAAATTTGCACAACATTTGCCCTACATTGGATGTTTATCCTTCTTCTCAAGGACAAGATTTGCAAGGTGTTGAAGAAAGAAATGGCAATGTGACAAACTTTGTATGCAATTTACATTGAGCCCTCGATGGGGCAATTGTGCGTGCAAGAAACGCATTGCGAGGATGCAGTGACAAAGCACTTGTAAACATTAAGGAGGAATTTCCTTGTATTTTAGCATTGTAACACTTTAATTTCTAAAAATTTCAATAATCTGACCTTGTAGTTTTTATATTTTTCCACATTTTATTTATAGAAATATTTTAAACTGAACCTACTATATATACCTACAGTAGATGAACTATGGGGAAATTGGGCAATGGATGGTCTTGGGGTAGTTGGGAAAGTTGGAACCCAAGAAACTGAGTTTAGAATTCTTAAAATTTTTGGATAATGGATGAAGATGAAACTATGTCCACCATTGAAACAACACCCAATTTCAAGCATACTTATTTAGTTACAAAAAACCAATTTTTTTTTAATGAATGGACAACATGGAAAAATGGGATTGGTAGTTAAAGAGTCATATATTTGTGAATTGAAGATGATATTACTTCAATTTAGAAAAATGTGATAACATTTATTATGATAATTTACAATACTAATATTAGGTATTGAAAAATTGGGAGATATAAGCATTGAGCAAGGCACCACATTGACATGGTGACACTTGTTTCAAGCTTGTCACAAAAGACAAGAGAAAAGAGATGACATCAAATTCTCATTTGAGGGGGGGAGGGGGGAAGGTTGTGGGTGGGTACCATGGAATTTCCTTTAACTATAAATCACAGCATTCAATCTAACCTCATAATAGCCAGGCTCTTTATAAAGAGGATTCCTGGATAAGCATTGCTCCATATCCAGCTCTCTTTTGATAGGGGCAAAACCCACACCAACCCCTTTTTTATTCACTTGTGGATGAATGTGGGTATTGGTTAGTGGATGAATGTTTGTTAAGCACAGCATCTCTTTCTGCTTTTCTTCTCAACTACAAATAAATATACACCAACTCGGACTCTCATCTTGTGGATGAATGTAAATGACAACGATTAGATCGAAATCCATAACCGTCCCTAATGAGAATCTTGACACTCTGATTGGCTATGGGATCACAAGTTACAAGCCATAACCTCCAACCTGAGTTTCATTATCAACCACGAGTTAAGCACAAAGAGAGAAAAGAAAGGGGAGGGACGGTGGGGGGGGGCGGGGGGAGATAGGGGGCTGTTTGTTCCCTCAAGTCCTCTTCTCTGTTGACTACTACTTATGTTTACAAGTCTGATATTTTGGCATGTGCAGACGACATTTATGTTTAAACTCAAGCTTGCATCATGAAGCTGAAGCATGTGTTTCAACTTTCAACTTTACTCGAAAAGCAACAATGCAGTAGTAGTAGTAGTATTTTATGACTACTACTAGGCTACTAACAACTTCTCTACTGCAACAACTGACATCTGTGTCATGACTCTACATGGGTCACGGTCTAGCATCATTCAAATGCACAAAAATCGCACATCCATGATTGATCATTCATTCATTCATCATACTTTTCAAGCATGGGCAAGTGTGAACTTGAAAATGACGATGCTAAGTAGAGCATAGAGGCCCACCCACCACCACCACCACCACCACCACTCAGAAACTTGTGTCTCCTTTTCGTTTTGTGAGGTTCAAAGTTAAAGACATTGATCCCAAATCAAATCCACGTGATGCACCTTCTCACCCAACTTCTATCAGGAAAGTACTAAACATAAAACCATCAAAGTGTAGCATCAAAAGTCTGAAACATTCAGCCAAAGCACACACACACACACACTAGGCTAGTAACTGACAACAGCCTCTTGGACGGTGGTGTTGGTATTGACATGATGTATCTGCTGAACAGGAGATATTATTATTAGTCAGTGGTGGTGGTGACCACCAAGCAATGGCCAAGTTTCTAGCACCTTCCTTGTTACCATATCTGTCCAGCTTCTTGTTGAAATTGCAACACTTTCCAACAAGGTGCAATTTGTTACAATTTGCTACACGACAACTGCTGATGACAATTGCTGATGGGAGGAAGGCCACCTGAATCATAAAGCCTGGCCACAAATGGCTTTATTATGTACCATGGCAGGTTGCTGACAGTAGTCGGATACAATTATCTTTGATATATATAATCTTCTGGACATCATCATGAGGAAGAAGTGTGTGTGGGTTTGCTTGTACAAAGCTGAAAAGGGCCCAGAACCAGTACTGTAGTACCTTTGGTTGGTGGGTTGTTGTTCTTATCCTCCACATCTATAACTATGACATGGAGGTTTAAATCAATTTATATAAATTAAATATTATTATGGAATTAAAAAAATTCATATTATAGATTTATTTCATAATTATGCATTTCACATGTGAATAATTAATTGTGAAAGAAATTTTTAATTTGAAAATGTTGAAATAACTATTTGAAATTTAATATATTTTGTGTAAGATATTAACAATGTTATTTGCAATCAACATTTGTGGCCAATTTTTTTCTTCTTGGTTACCAAAAAAAATGGACCCAAGAATATTTTGTTTCTTTTTTTCTTTTTTTTGGAAAGGAATTGCCTATTTTGAGGGAAAAAATGGAAAACTTGAGAAAAGTCACCATATGTAGACACAATTTTGGATTGGGAGTTAGTCACCACATTGCAACTATTTACTATTTTTAGCACATAAATCTAAAAAATTGTTACCATCAATGTGTGTGCAATAGTTAAAATTTGAAAAAAATATATATTCATGTGTGCAATTATGAATTGAAAAAGAAGAAAATTATTTCAAGTATGAAATAAAATAAATAAAATAAGTGAAATAAAATTTTTAAATGTATTTGAACTTATGGTTCAAGAAAAAATATTTTAAAGTTAATGTAATGCCTTCACATTGACATTAATGGCATTAAAAAGATAAATTGAATTATGAGATTTTAAAATAAATAAATTATGCTATCACATTCAAAACATGTGAAATTACATGAATTATAATTATGTAATTAGAAGTTTGAAATCAATTTCATTATGAAATTATAAAAGTGTGGATTAGAAGATATTTTTAGTGTACTTGCTTAGATTTGATATCCATTACATGAGCATTAAGTCGAGCTTTCTTTAAATGTCTTTTGCCATAGCTTTGGTTTATCCAAATTTTTTGACAAAGGCTTAGGACCAACAACTTGTTTTAGCATCCTCAATTCACGTATGCAATGTGAACTCCCTTGCATCAAATGTGCAAACAATGCATTATGCAAGGGTGTTAAAACAAGATTTGTGACTTAGAAATTGGAACTTTTCCAAAGTTTGAAAGAGCCACAACAAGGATTGAATTGTGAAATTGGGATCATCATGTTACAATTCTCACAACAAGAAATCATAGTTTATTTGATTGGAAAATTAGATCAAAAATCAATCTTTTTACATTTGGTCAATTAGACCACTTAATCATATTGGACAAGTCAATTTGAACATGTCCAACTTGATTAGTGGTTTTTTTTACTAACCATAAAATAGTCTTTTTGACTAGTCAAATTGAACAAAATATTGGGCAACCAAAAAAAATTAATTTGAAAAATAGTTCAATTTGTAAATATAAAAATGTAAATAATAAATAAAAATAAGCACCTACCTACTTACCCACTCACCCATGACCTACCTACCCACCATGGCCACCTACCTACTTATCCACAACCCATCTAAGTACTATACATTTACCCACATGTACAAGGTATATTTACAAATATACATACTCCACATAATATATGTTGGTAAAGGGGATTTAACCTTGGTCTCCTTGGTTTCACACCAATGTTTTGGCCATCAAACCACCCCACCAATTTTTTAAAAATCTTTCTTGACTAAATGTACGACTTAACACTTGGTCAAAATCATCACTTTAGTCAAAAGAACCAACCAAAAAAACCATGTGTCTTTCATGCCCCATGTCTTTAGGCAAAGTGAACATCCTTTTGGTCAATGTGGACATTTTAGTCAAGTTGAACCTTTTGAAAAACCATGATTTCTTGTAATGTCATTTGAATATTGTGCATATCTTTCATCCCCTTGACCATTCACAACCATATCCATGAGGGTGATTAGTAATTGACCAAACCCACAAATCATTTTGTTGATAATTTGAAGCCTTGGGAATGTAGAACTTTCCATCATCCATTTTGTCATGGATCACACATAAGAACCCATTTTTAAATTGTATTGACTTAAATCTCCAAGTATGGTACAAGGTCTTGCATGATTTTCGATGAAAGTTATGTTTTTCAACTTGAATTCATATTCTTTCACATTATTATTGGTTTTTCCCAATTTGGATATTAAATCTTTTAGGGATTCACTCACAATACATTTTGCAAAAAATGATCTTCTTTTTTGCACATCTACATTAAAATGGTGATTCTTACTCAACCTATTCATTTTAGATTGAAAAATAATCCTTGAATGTTTAATTCATTATTTATCTACAAAAAAATGATCACAAAAATAAAGAAACCAAGGTTTTCAACAATAAGAATTGAACAATACTTCAAACCCATGACAAAACAATGACAATTGCATTAATTATGTAAAGAATATTCACTGAAACAACATTAAATTGCCCCACTTGTTCAATAAACATTATTAATCACTTTGCTCTCTAAGATTTTTCCAAATATCAAACAATAAACGTCACATGTCTTGCCTACCATTCTCAATTCCTTTAATTTGATGCAACATTGTATCAACACACAAATCAATCAACGATTGAACATTCGACTTTGCTTGCCTTACTGGATTTTGCAATTTATATGTACCTTTGTTACCATGTAGTAGAAATCTACAACCTCATTTGCTTTCAAATTTGTATAACATACATGTCGATCTTAACAAGCCAACAATCTTGTACCATGTAGTTTCACACATATATGCCTCCTATATCATGATAAATTTTCATTGTTTCATGTCTCTTCTCATGTGCAATCTTCTTCCAATATTCAAATCATACATTTTATGCTTTTCAAATGACATACTCTAAAACTATTGTCTAAAAAACAAGGTTTTTTCACAAGGAAAATGTTGACAACAATTCATTGAACAACATGACACCACACTCTCATTATGCACAAACTCCTCCAACAAGAACTTCTTGATCCTTGATGCAAGACATAATCAAAATAAATCTAAAGGTATAGGGTTTAAGGTTTAGGAAAGATATATTGTCAAAGAATAAAGTGCAATGATTGGACCTACCGTCTCATTTGTGGCCAACCTTTATTGTTGCCATATTGGTGATCACAATTTGAATTCATTGTTCACAACATCATGGTCAAGTGTTTTAAACTTCATTTAAGTCTTCGTTGCAAAATTTTCCTAATTCCTACAATATATGGACAATGAGAATGGGGATGTTGAAAATACCCAACCTCCTATAAGTATGCACTTTGAATTTGATCACTTCAAAAATTCATTTCATCTATTTTCATTTTTCATTTGTGAAATGATCTTTCATGTTATCACTTTAAGAAAAAAACATCATATTATGTTTTCATTTTCTAGTATTGAATTTTGTTTACAATTGGTTAGGACTATTGTTTATAGTTTTGGAAGGGAGGAAACAATGTTTGCCATGTAAATTTTTATTCAAGATGGCACCAAGTAATTGCATGTATTAAGAGGAATTCACCTTATCTTTAAAATTTACATTGTTTATTAAGGTTTATAAAATTAAAAAATTTGCACATTGGGTTTTCCATTAATGATATGTTTATGGTTTTCAATTTTTGTATGAAGACTCTTAGTGAACTCCTTTTTGGGTGTTGTTAACAACTTTGTGGCCACCATGTTCAATTTGTATTTGAAGTATTCAATAAATCTCCTTGACCAAATATGTAAATTATGTTTTGTTAATTTTTCAATTTTTTTTGGTCCTTGACAATTTCCAACCTTTCGTTGTTTTTAACAATGTGGTGGGTACAAATGACATTTGGGTGAAAGCATGGTAAAGTATGCCAACGAGGGATATTTGATTTTTTGGTGGAAAATATCCATAAATTAAGCCTTAAGACATTGAACTCATGAATATTTTTATTTTAATGATCAATAAAAGGAAGTTCTTTAATTTCATTGAGTAATATTAAAAGATTGCATGTTTTTATATGCATTTAAGTACATTTTTAGAAATACAAGTACAAGAAAGTATGTGTCCCACTTTTAAACAATTATATGAAGGTATGATGAAAGTACAATTATAATTGGAATTTTTATACCTTCAAATGGATGAAGCACTAATTCGTATCAATGTGTTTAAAAATTTTCATATTATAATCATAATTTACTAAAATTTTCATATAAAAATATGTTTGAAATTTAAAGACCTAGCCAATTTAGAACATACTTTTCATCCATTTTCTTATATTAAAATTCCTCATACTTTATGTGTAACTAACTATAAACTCAATGAAATGCACCATTGTTTCCACTAAAAGAAATTTTGCCCATTCCAACCATATGGTTACAACTATAGATGCAATTAGTGTCCAAATCAACTACTTTTTACAACTATAGTTGGGTTAGTCCTACATGTCATTTTAGTCGTAAATTTGTGTGATCAGATATGCGACTATTGTAGTCACATATGCGACTATAATTTGTGACTATTACATGTTTGGATGGAAAAGTAAAATAAAAGTGTACATTTTTCATCAATTGTGAATGGATCTTTAGATGGATGAAACCTAGTTGTTTTTGCAATTAGTCATAGTTGTTTTGGAAACTTGGGCCAATAATTTTTCCATTTACAATATTTTGATGATTAAACATATGTGGCATCTTTGGAACTACAATATTTTTTTGATAATCAACTTGTGTTTAACTGTTTATTGACATTGACAATACAAATTATTATAATCATAATCAAGTATGATATATATGTTTAATCAAATAAAGGTTTAAGATGTCTAAAAACTATATCATTTATTTGATTATAAGACTTTTACCATAATTTAAGCTTAAACTTATATATTATATTTGTAAAAATATAAAACTTAAAATTCCATCAAATTCATTAATTATTTAATATTACTAAATGTGATTTAGATTAAAATATATAATATAAAAATATATTATACATCATCAATATTATAACTAATATTTAGAAAATTATATATATTTTGAAATTTGATAGATATATTATCCATTTATAAAAATTATATGTGAATTAATTAAAATTATGATATATTGTAATCACATTTTATTATTATTTTTATGAAATGAAGGATTAATATGTGGGAGATAAATTATTTATTTATTTATTATTAAATATTAATCGTAAAAAAAAATTCATTTATAAGTCATGTGCTAGAAAAAATAATTTAGCAAATCATCATCAAAATGTAATTCAATTTAACAAAATTTAGAAAAAATTTATTCAAATTAATGTACATTTTTGGAAGAAAAATATATTTAAACATGTTTATCATTAAAAGTATTTTAAGAATCAACTTTTAAAAATTCCATTTAGAAAAATATCAATAAAATATGAAATATTGAAACTGATGTTCGTGTAATGTTTAAACTCAAGTATCTAGTTTAAATAGAATGCATTCCACTATACTTGCACATCAAGCGGGGTGGTTTGATAACAAAGGAGTTGATATCCATCCTTGGGGTCTAAGGATGAAACTTCACAAGTTACATAGTTGTGGTCAATGATAGTATGTTAACCGTATGTACCTTACATAGTTAGGTTATTTAGCCTAGGTGCTTACCTAGGCCCGGCTAAGTACCTAAACTAGATGGCCTACCTAGCTACCTAAATTAAATTTTTAGCCTAGCTTAGGTAATGACACGTGTCAACAACTTATAGGTTGAAAATTTATGAAATTACCAAGAATATGAATTATTATATTGCATTATTTATATAAATATAAATAATATAACACTTAATATATGTGATTTAAAAATATATTAAATCATTTAAATTTAACTACTTAAAAAATGCTACCCAATATTTTATGTAGTCGAATCTATAATTGCATAATCCTATGATTAGTCAATGGATGAAAAATCCTTATAATCACAAGTAATATGTGACTATAAGGGTGATTGTACATGCCACATGGAGTTTTTTGTGACTAATTGTCTTTTGCCACTTGTCCAAGGTGACTATAGGGTTTGTAATTACATGTGTCTATTACGATTAAAATTTTGTCTTTTACAACTAAAATTATAGTTATTTATTTCCAAATTCCTTTTAATGTTCATAATGAAAGTTAAAGAAGTTTTGAATAAGTTTTTTCATGTTTATACCATAAATGTGATTGTGACTACATGGTGGATATTTTTTTGGCATACTTTACCATGTTTTCACCCATTTAATGAGCTCATGATTTACTTTGCATTTAGGGTCCTACTGTCCTTTTTGGAATCCTTTTGCCAAAAAAACATGTTTTCATAAAGAGGAATTTTCAAATGAAATATTTTGAAACTCTTTATTTATTATATTTATAGTTGCCATAATATGTCATATGTATTTTTATAATCAATTTTGAATAAATAAGAAATTTTGAAAGTGTACAAATTTTGCTAAATTTTGTGTTTCATTTTGAAAAATTGTCACAATTTCAAATCATATCAAAACATGTTAACATTTTCAAGCTTAGTATTTTATATGATAAACTACAACTTTTCTTTAAACAACATATACATTGCATCACATTTACATGTCATAAAAGATTTATGAACTTTAAAAAAACCTTAAATTTTGATAAACACAAAATTTAATAAATATAAAAATTGAGTGTTTTTTAGATGTGTTTAATAGTAACCTATTACTACAAAAAAATTGAAGATAAAAAGAATTGTACTATGAAAACTAAGGGGCCCTTTGTGAAAGTAATGTTATTGAATGAAAATGTAAAACATTTTTTGTTCAAACCAAACTTTGCTATTAGAAGATTTTTTGACCAGTTTTAGATTTTTCAATATCCATATTATTCAATAAGCACAACTTTGTGTTGTTATAAGAGCCCAACTTTTGGTTTTTATAATATTTACAACATTGTACAATCATAATATATTTTTGTGTGCTCAAAAATTAAAAATCTATTAAACACTATAAATTTCCTTTTGAGTTTTTCAAAATGATTATGCTAATTTTTAAAATTGAATATAAGGAATAAAAAGGAATGTATTGAAAAGTACAATTGACTTGAAATTTTATTTGTGGATAAACAATGCTTACATCTATGCTAAATAATGATTACATCTATGTTTAGCAATGTTTATAAGATGCCCTTGATTAAATTATAAACCATGTCATGCAAATTTTGAAAGTCACAAAATTCCTTTTATGGGCTACATGGAAAAGAACTTTTTTTGGGCACTTTGGTTGAGCTTTCATATTTGCTAGGCTTGGAATTTGTGCCCCCAAGCTCTGTGGAATTTGTGGTTTCCAGAATAATTGAAAATGACACTTTTAATCGCCTAAAAAAAGTCACAAAATGAGGTCTTTTTATTAGTTTAAATGAAAATAAAATGTGAAGGGAAAAATCATGGAAAAGAAAAATCAAATTGTCTATAGAAGTTTATTTAAGCATTTCTAATTTTTTAAAATTTGACACAAAATGTGCACACCAATGTATACATGTGACAAATCACCACCCTCATACAAATTCACCTTCCTTTTGAACTAAACTTGAGGGTTTCTTATCTTAATTTTAATTGTTAGATTTTCTCAATTAAGTTTGTCCCAAGTCAATTTTATTTCTAGTATATAATGCAAAAAATCCTATATAGTTTTGTGGTTCCTAAAGGAGTAACCCAACAATGTCTTCCATCTTTTTAAAAGTTTTTTTTTTGTTTTAAATAGTTTCTTGCAAGGTTTTATCACTTTTGAACTTTTATGCATTTCACATGTATTAAGGACAAGTCACCATGATGATAAAACAAGGGTTTTGTCACTTTCAATGGCAAGCTTGGGACACTATGCACAAATTCTATAATGAAATCATTGCACAAACTTGAGTGTATTCCACACATATATATATATATATATATATATATATATTCACAATATTCACAATATGTATATCAAGAATAATTGAAATATTTGAAATTAAAACTAACACTTAACTACAAGCTTGAAAATAAGTTATATTCTTTGAACACTAACATAGGTAACTCTTTTCAATTCCATAGATTTGCATGGAAAAGATATTAAATTTGCATTGAAGGTTGGCAAGTATATAAGAAAGTTAACATCATTGGGATGAAAATAAATTACCATCAAATGTGAACTAGAAAAGAATAAAAGAACACCAATCATGTGATTTCAGAACAACATTTAAACAAAAAGAAAAGTAAATTCAAAGGGCCAAGCTATTCCCTCACTATTTGATTTTTGAAATCCTACAAGCCTCTCCATAGTACTCATTATTAATATTCATTAATTGTATTCAACTTGAAGTTTTAACAATCAATGTCACCCACCCACAAAATTTGTCAAATCACAAATTGCCAAAATTAATCCCTACCATTTAGCATTGATTTGGAATGACAAATGAAATATAATTGATAATTAAAAAGTTGTCAATGAGAACTATAAAATGATGTGCTTGCATGTTTGATTTGGTTAATACCTTTAAAAATTATGAACTTTCATGATTGCAAAACATTAAAATGTCTTAATTCCAAAAGAAGACTTTGGGAGACCCAAGTATTTTGCCATTGAGAGTAAATCGTATCAACACATTTAAAAATATACTACAAAGCAAGTAGTATGTCACATACAAGTTTGAGCAATGGTGGGCCCATGGTAAATGCATGACAAGTTTGTGATCCAATTTTGGTCCAAGATAACGTTACTCGCTTTTTTTGTTGTTTTGGTTCATGTAAGTGGCATGACCAAAAAGTGCATACATGAAATGTATTACATCCCCAAGTCACAAAAACACTTTAACACCTCAATTTCAATTATGAAAATTTAAAGATTGTGTTGTAGGTTTTCAAGATTTTGATTGTTGCCAAAATTGAGGAATTTAACTTTTATATCACTTGGCAAATCTAGGGGTGCATCACAATTAATGCTTCATTAGATTAATCTAGTTCATATGATAATTGATTTGTGAGTTATGGCTACATCTTATATTCAATAGTTTGAGCCATGATACCCTCATTACAATAAACATCATGAGAAAGTCAAGCTTGACTTGACATTCTCTCCAACATCACAATTGCTTTTAAATATATTTACTTAAAACAATCAAAATCTCAATAAGAAATGGGAGTGACTATGATAAGAGCTAGTGTTCAATGATGGTGAACCAAATTGTGATTATAATGAAAATTTAGTAAAACCCAACTCAATTGAATTTTGTTTATGAAAAATACATTTTTGGCAAATGTGAAAATGCAATTTCTTTGCATCGTTTATTTAGAAAATAAACTTCATGTGGTATAAGAAGAACCTTTCTTTTTAAAAATCAAAATGTGAATAAGATTGCTACGATTGGAATGTAATGTATACAAGATGTGGAAACGTATTTAAATTTTCAATGGCAATTTCAATGGCTACAATCCTAATCATTAACAATTGTTTTGTATTGAAAGGTGTTTTTGCATGGCTACAAACACTACAGTTTGTGAAAATAAGCTACATAAAAATGGATGACAAACTTCAGCCAATGAACATAAGTTGACAATAGATTCTATGAGGGTAAAAGTTCACACAAGCAACATGGCAATTCTAGCCTTGCAAGTTGGCGCCTCAACCACAATCTCATGAGGTAACCTAGCAAGACTACCTTGTGATTTTTTATATGATTTGTAATCTAGTGGGAGAAAAATTAATTTATTTAACTTTTGATCACATAAAAAAAATGCTTGTATAAGAATAGTGCACATGTTGCCCTCTTTTACACTACAATATTCCCATTAGCATGGAAACAACGTTGTCCTCTCTTAAACAAGGTCTAGACCAATGTTGGGTAGATATCTACTTTTAGGCATACCCAATGGATAGGGCAACACAAACAACACATATGTGCAACCCAAAAGGCCAAAGCTTGTTATATTTTTAGCAAACTCTAGGTGGACATAAATATGTTTTGTTTTTACACAAGAATATGCATAATGGGTATGCAAAAGTGTGGTGCTTGCCAAACATAAATCTGGACATGTGCATTGATGAACATATTCATAAATTGACATGTTTTTGCAAGCAAAAACGCACAAGTGAAAGCTTTTACAAATATGAGTGTGAAATTATCATATGCAATGTATTAAGATTGTTCTAAACATTTGAATTGTTGTAAAAAGTTCTGCATAATGTTACATCAATGACTAACAACCAAAATTGCAACCTAAATGAAAGATGATGAAAAGTTGGAAGTACTAGTGCCACACAGGTTGGTGACACCATAGTCACTTAGTCCTAAAGATTCTAAACCTCAAACCCTAATGCCTTGCATAGGTTTACAAGAGATGCCCACTCCACTATTGCATCCCACAAGCTTCACAAAATAGGAGCTTGCCAAAGTGAGAGCATCACTTGGGTATGGGAGAAGGATGGCTTGGCCAGGTAGGGTATCAATAGGCATCCTTCCTTAATCCATTGCTCCTATTTTGTGTTTGAATGTCTTACAACATAATATGATGGGCTTACAACAAAATTTTGGTTTCAAATTGTTTCCCAATTCTTAATGTATCACTAAACAATGCAAAAGGTACCTTCCATCTTCTAATACTTTAACAAAACTATTACGTCCATAATATTGCAAATGAACATTCAAATACATTATAAACAATGTCATGCAATATCTTGCAATATCATGTTGCAAGTTTGATAAAACATCTCCCGGACCCAAGATTTAAATTACCCTTTTTACATCATTTTTGGAATTTAACATCCTTATGTAAAACAGAATTGTCATTGAATGAATGACAAATCAAGAACCTTGAATAAAGAATCTCAAGTTTCACACACACGCACGCACACAGCTTTACAGAGATCAGAGTTACTCCTTGAGATAGATTTGGGCTGAAGAAAACAGTGCTTGCTTGGAGTGCCTTATCAAATGGCTTGATTACGAAGAATCTGCCATTGAGGTGCAGCAACCACTATCCTTCTGTCCTCCCGTCTACCAGGAGCAAATCCAGACCAGCAAACTACACAAAATATCCGAGAACTTTCGATACTTACAATCTAAGTCAACCTTAATACAATTGAGAGATGACTTAATGATAATAAGGTTATATCATCAGAAGTGCGAAGAATTTCTCAATACTTCCAATCATGGTCATCACAAAAAGAGTTAACAGATGCTGTGATAATGCGTTTATAGACATTTGAAATCTGTCAGCATACCAGCAGTCCCAAACAAGAGGAAAACCAACTCACAAAGGAAGAAAACAAAAAAAAGAGTCATGTTCAGAGTCCTGTTCAACAGCATGAAAGCATAACATTGAACTACATAGAATGACAGCTTCAATGTACATAACCTGAACTTCCATGAGCTTCAATAGCATCCAATGGAAAGGAGACCATTTGTTGTCAAGTTCAAGACAGTTCCTAGAACTCAAAACTCTGTAGGATATAGAAGCATTCACAAACATCTGGCAAAAGTTTCAGTAACCTTTGAAAAACAAAAGACAAACTGGACTACAAAATATTTTGCTAGATACTCATGAGCTTTGGACTGTAGGTGGGTTGCTGCTGATTACAAGCAGTGAACATGAAATGAAGTTTCAGTTCTGAATCTCCCAGGAGCAGCAATCTTGCAAGATGAGTTGAGAAGACACTTGAAGAGGACAGTGCAGTTAGAGAGACTCAAATGGAGACAGTCTTCACAATTATTGTCGAAGGTGGGGAGGAAGTGCAGTGCCATGCTGTGTCATGCCGTTCTATGAAGAAACATCACCTCACAACACAGCAACAAGCACTCATAAAAGCATCCAATGGAAGCAGCTGACAGTGGCAGGTATAGGACGGTAGGCAACTGCTATCCTTTGACCCCTGTACCAGAAGGGCAAATCCTGAACATCAAACTCCACAGAATGACATCCTCATAAGCAAAACTTTCCATGAGCTGTAAAGCATCCAATGGAAAGGGAACCCTGTCTTGCAAAGTTCAAGATGGTTCTCTTAGAATTCAAGCCACTCTGTAGAAAGCAGAAGCATTCATGAGCATCTGGCTGAAATTCCAGTAGCCTCTGCAATGTAAGATGAGAAGCAACACCAGCCTAACACTTGGCATGCTCAGCTTTTAAGTTTTAGTTAAACATGTTGATGATCACAGGAAGCAAAAGAACAATAAAGTTTCAATTGTGACTCTCCCAGGGGCAGATATCTTGCTGGATGGGCCCATGCAGGTAGTGGAAGAGAACGATGCAGTTAATAGACACCCAAATGGAGGAGAGGTCTGCACACTATCGTAGAAGGCGGGAAGGCGAGGCAGTGCAGTGCAGTGCAGTGCCGTTCTATGCAGAAACATCACCTCACAACACAGCAACAAAAGCGAAGCCTACGTGAGTTCTTTTTATCTCTAGACATGATACACCATCATTCAGCACCCTCTCCCCCACTTCCCAGTCCACCCTATTTTCTTCTGCTCCATGTGATTCATAAGAAAATAAGACAATTCACCACATTATAAGCAAAACATGTATCTGTCAAAATGCAAACCTAGCTGGTAAAAGAAAGGGTCAACCAGGGAAGAAACTTATCACAAGTAGAGGGCAGCCACCGCTTCAGCAGGACATCATCGTTTACTGAAGGAGCCAGCAGATTCAATGGAGGAGAGAAGTCCAACGCTTTCTTTCATCAAGCCATAGCCTAGAGTTGGTGGAGCCACCACTTTTGGCCACCCAATTAAGGAAGCATGCCCACCTCACTGAAACTGAGCTAACACAAGTATGCTGGCAGCCTGACGTATGAAGACAATACAACCTCAAAATTGGAAAACCTTCCACCACAGCTTCAAGAAAGACACAAAGCCACACAACCAGAAGCTTCCAGGGTCTGACAATCTGCCCTGCATTCATAAGATCAGGAACTCCTGCTCCGGCTGCGACGACGATCACGAACTGGAACAGGGCTTCTGCACAAGCAAAAAAAAGAGAATAGAATTTATAACTATAATTGAACAACATACTAAGTGGGGCGGGGGGAGGATGGAGCGAAGCATACAAAAATGTGCACCATTTCATTGCTTGTACAGATGCATACCCAAATCCAATGCCAGATCAAATGGGATTTGAGAATGTGATTATGATCAAGAATATCCATACAGCCACATTCTGGAGAGAAGGATCCTGCCCAGGAGGGAGAGGATGCTGTACCCATTTGCAATTGGGGATGCACGGCGGTCATGGCGAGGCAGAGGTGACTGACTCAGACTCCTAGCCCGTCGTAACACAGGTGAAACACTCCTGCGGCGAGGAGATCGACTCCTGCCTCGTGGAGGGGGACTAATCACAGAGACCACCGGAGGTGAGTAACCAACATTTCAAAGGTAGGCTAACGAGCAAAGTATTTCCAGGCACACAACAATGCATGGCTTTGTAGAGGGCATTGCCACAGCATCCTATCCTATATAGACACAAAGCACATAATGCTTTCCAAGGAGTAATAAGTCTGCAACCAAATACAGAAAAGATCTGATGGCCTCCCAAGAGAGATTTGCAATGGTCTAGCAGATGACCACACAAAAGCACCATACCTGCGGGCACTGTAACTTGGGCTGCGACGGGACCTTGGGCTTGGACGAGGGCTCCTGCCCCGGCCTCCAGTACCCAGACCACCAGGTCCAATACGGAGGCGACATTCTCTGGCAAAGTGGCCAGGTTCTCCACACTCATAGCATTTCATATCTTCTCCCCCCCGACCACGTCCACCTGCTCCACCTGAGCTCCGAGAAAGCTCCACTCGCCATCCATTCTTTCCTGTTATGAGAGAATGTGAGCAGCCATTGCAAGCAAATCAGGGCACAAGAAAAGAAGATACAAACATACCAGATGCCAACATGAACTTGGAACCAATACTCATAAAGCCTTCTTTGCTCTAGAATCAGGGTGGGCTTCATGTGGAAAGGCCTAGAGCATTATTCTTAAGGTTCCTGGAGAGCTGCAACAGATAGCAGAAAAGGTGTATATACTAAGAAATGCAGAAAATTTGGGATGATCCATTGCATGGAAAGAAAGACCTAGAGCATTCTTCTGAAGGTCCCTGGAGAGCTGCAACAAATAGCAGTAAAGGTGTGTATACTCACAAACTTGGAAGCTGGTTACCCTCTCCTTACAGGTAGCATACTCACCATCCATGGCTCGAATTGCATCCTGGGCATCTCGAAGATCATCAAACTCCACAAATGCAAACCCTGGAGGCTTGCGGGCTACCCAAACACTGAAACCATAACATCACATCACATCAATCAACAATCCCGACGCAACAACAGACAAACAATCCTCACTCTTGCAACATTACACACTGAAGGCATGCAGGTGCAAAGGAAAACTCCTGCAATAGTGATTTTTGAGAAAGATGGGTCCTAGTATCTTCCGCCAGGGATGTCAATGTGGTGAACCGGAATGGGAAGGGGGGAAATGGGTCTCGGAAGCAACAAGAAAAAAGAAAACCCAAGATGTGAAAAGGTCAGCAGCAAGCAAGTCGACCATGGAAGAAATAGGGTAGAAAGAGAAAAAAAAGCGAACCTTCGTAGCACACCATAGACACGGAACTCGTCTTCAAGATCCCTCTCGGTTGCTCTGGGGTCCAAGTTTCCCACATAAACACGCGACATGGCGTTCTCCTCCGGATATGCTCTCGAGAACAACAACACCCACCCGCAGCACTCAAAGGTCGAGACCACGACCCAGAAACCCAAAGCTTGAAAATTCTCTAGAAAGCTCCAGAAAGGCACCCAGGAACAAACCCACAAACCCAACTGCAAGAACAACAGAACGAAATGAAGAAAAAGTAGCTCGCAAGCAACAGCAGAGAGGAGCACAACCCTCGCCGCACGAAACGGACGCAGAAACAACGTCGTCGACGACCAAAACCCTAGTGCACAGCAGCGCAGATGTCAGGCTTTTCCTCGTCCCTTCTTCTTCCTCTTGGGTCGTGACCGACACTCCAAACGGTTGTCGCAGTCTTCGGAAACCTCAAGCAAATTGCGCTATGAAGGAGGGCAGCTCCGATGGGATTGTTTGTCGCTGCAAACACAGATTTGTTCCGCGCGCACACATACATACATACGCCCACAGAAGCAAACCATCAAGCCGCTGAGATCTTTCTTTCTATCTATCTATCCGTGCATTGGTTGAAGGTTTTGTGAACTTGTTTGTGGAGAGAAAGAGCAACACTGAAGAAGAAGAAGCAGGAGGAGACGACACTACTACTGGAGCTTGATTTGCTTTCGATGCAGCAGCAAGAAGAGTGGTACTATGGAGGGAGTTACGGACAGCAGCAGCGGCTCTCTCCATCTGTGCCTGATTATGGGCATCTCAATTCTTCTGCTCCCTCGTCCTCCTCGCCATCGCTAGTTCTGCTGCCAAATGCTCCTCCCTATTCAGCTTATGCAACGCCCAGTTATGCGCAAGCGTATGATTATGGATTAGGATCATCGCAGCAGCAGCAGCAGCAGCAGCAGGGCTATGGCAGTGTGGAGGAGGGTGGTGCTCAAGCGATGAGCCTGGGGTATGGCGCACCATCATCCCTGGACAACTACTATGGCGGCCGGCAAGATGCAACATCATCGATCTCTGCCAAACCCTATGATGGAGGAGGAGGATCTGGTGAGGTTTTTGTCTACGATGGTGGACGAGGAGGAGCAGGAGCAGGAGGTGGAGGAGCATCTGAGCCTTATGGAGCTCGAGGGACAGGAGCAAGCTCTTGGAGTTCCCGAAACACGGATGATGCAAAAGACTCAGCAGGAGCAGGAGGAGAAGGAGGAGGTGTTCAAAAGTATTGGGTGAAGTTGCTGCCAGAAACCACTTCTTCCAATCCTCCCAAGGAAGTGATTTGTCAGGTAGGAAGTGCTTTCCGAAGCTCCGAGATTGAGTGTTGTAGTAGCCGTTGTTGTTGTTGGGTGTGTCTGTGGTCTTGTCCAATTATGCTGCATAACAGGAAAATTCAGAGCTCTTTGTGACCCTAATTTCTGAAGCTTCAAAATTGAGTGTTGTTGTTGCTGGTCTGTCTGTAGTCTTGTCAATTGTGCTGCTGCAGAACAGGAATATTCGGAGCTCTTTTGTAACCCTAATTTCTGAAGTTTCAAGATTGAGTGCTGTTGTTCTTGGTCTGTCTGTAGTCTTCTGATTGTGCTGCTGCAGAACAGGGAAAAATTCAGAGCTCCTTTTGTAACCCTAATTTTGAACCCCTGTGTTCCTGAAAAGTTTATCTGAGTTTGAATGCATTTTTGATCCAAGTACTGTCACAACTTCTTGTGCCTTTTGTGTGGTGTTTAGAATGAATGTGCATGACTGATATAAGATATGTTCAAAGCTCTCAAGATAGGAATCACATAGCTATGTGCAAAGAATAAAGCTCCCGGCCTGTGATTGAATGTGGGTTTGATCAAAGTACTGCAATTTGCTTGTGCCTTTTATATGGTGATTGATTAGAATGTGCATGACTGGTGTGAGGTATGTGCAAAGCTCTCGAGATAGGAATCACATATGTACAAAGAAGAGCACATGGAGGTCTGTCTGTGCATGCTCTGTTTTACTATATTGTCTCCCAGGCATTGTGGAGGATTAGAGAATGTTTTGATTTTCTGCTTTGGGCGGAAGTGAAGTTGTGAATTGAGAAAAGAATTTGAGAACACAGAATTCGTGTGTGTGTGGTGCTTGTTTGCAGATAGGCCTGGATGGTGTGAGGATGGTAGACCCCAGCACCAGCAGAACACTGCGCATTTACCCTTTGGAAACAATTGAAAGATGGGAGGTAGGTAACAGAGTTGTACTCTGATTTTGCCTCGGCTTTACTTTCACAAGAGAATTTTTTTTTTGTTCTTAACAAGAATTAGGGCTTCAGAGGATTTAGTATCCTCCCAGCAAGTATGCAAGATGGTATGTAGACATTTGACATTCGTATTGATATGGGGTTTGTGCAACTACTTCTGGGTCAGGTCAATGAGCCATCTGTGTTTACCTTTTGGGCTAAGAGTGCAGTGGATTTCGAGCATTGCACCATCCGGTTACAGTCCAGCACCCATACCATTAATGCCATTCTCGACACAATTACTGCTGCCTGTGTCCAGGTTTGTGTCTCTCAACTTGGATTTGCTTTTAACATTGTGACAGAGAGTCTTCTGCTGCTGCAAAAGTTGGTCTATGACTCTCTTTCAAAGAGTGTGACTTATCATGGCATGTCTTTTAGATGTTTACATATTTGATTTCATGTGCATACTTGTTTCTGAAGAATGCGATTAGGCATGGGTTGGGCTGTGGTGAAAGCAGCTTTGTGAGATGGTTGGCAAAGATGGTCCCAGCGACTACAGCAAACCCTCAGACAGTAGTGCTGGTGCTGGAACAGACATAAGCAGACATCAAAAGGGGTCAATTGTAGATTGGGTGTCTCTTCGCCCTCGAGCTGTTAGTGAGGAAGAGAAGCAGCACTGGGTATGTATTTTCTCTTTTGTTTTATGTTGCTTTCTGCTTGTATACTGACAGGATGCCTGCATTTTTATAAAGCTTGACCATAAAAAAATTTCTATATGGTGCCCTGGCTTGAGATTGTTCTCATAATATTAGTTTTGGTCAAGGATTTTCTTGTCCTGGGCCCCCTGCCCTGATAACTTGCTGACATATAATCTTCTTGTTCAGGTACCTGATGAGGCAGCCTCAAAGTGCAGTAACTGCAAGACAGAGTTTTCTGCCTTCATTCGACGGGTGTGTGTCCTAAACCCTAAGCACTCTATTTTGGTTCAGTTGTTCTCCTCTTCCTCCTCTCGACAACAATTGCTTCTGTTCACCATTGTCTGGTCTATGTTCTTTAATTTTGTGAAAAGATAAGCTTGTTCTGGAAATGCATGACTTTTGCAAAGAGTTAAAGTCAGTTGTATTGGAGATACTTTAAAATGCATTTTGCATGCATCATGGGTAATTCTAGTTTGCAAAAACTGGAGACACAGGGACCAGTGTTATCACCAAGAAAGTTTTTGTTCAGAGACTAATAATAGGGAATTTTTGGGTTTGGGTGAAACAGCACCATTGCAGGAATTGTGGAGACATATTTTGCGATAAGTGCACTCGTGGAAGAACTGCATTGACAGCTGGGGAGGATGCTCAGGTTGTCCGTGTGTGTGATCACTGCTTGGTAAGTCAATCTTTGTGCCTCCCTCTACTGTCCCCATTTGGTGTTCTCTTGTACCAGTGGCTGTTCCATGTAATGATCTGAAGTATTTTCTTATGAAACAAGTTCAGATGTAGCATCCAACTTTCCTTTGGGCAGCCAATTGAGTTCCCAATTTGACATTAGCTAACAAATAAGCAAATGTAAAGCACATTGATCAACTCTCTGCAGCAAGTTTCTCCCATTTCCCTGATGGGGTTGTTATTTGACCTCTGCCTTGGGCATGATTTTCTACATGCCTGAAACAAGGACAAGGATGTAGGCAGTCACTACAGAGACACCTGCATACATTAGGACAAAGTCTAAACTGGCATTTTCTTGTTTTTGGCAAATTTGGGTTCTTGTTGGATTTTCAGTCATGTGCAAAAGTATGATTACTTAAGGCTTTGTCAGCTTCAGTGAGGGAGATTACTCAAGCATGTGCTGGCACTGTGTAGGGAGAAGTTATGCAGAGGCTGAGTAATGTGAAGGAGACAAGCAGCAAAACATCTGTGCAGCACACTCATGAAGATCTGGCCAAAAAGCTTCAGGTAAAATGCCTTGTAGGGGTTTCAGCATATCACATCTCACAATTGAGGACTAGTCTGCAATTGAATGTCAGTGACATGAACAAGCACAAAATGCTTTATCTCTGAGGATTCAAAGTTATTGGGTTGTGAGTCATTTGCTTGTGTCTGTACACACATAGATAACTATGGGATTCTTAGAGCATTATTCAAAGTTGTATTTTGGGTGGATCAAATGTACAGGAAGAACTGGAGCGGAATGCCAGTAGAAAGGCTGCACGCAACAGCCAAAGCAGCAGCAGCAGTAGCATGAGTAGCAGCACAAATACAAACTCATCTCCCACCTCTGTGCTCAATTGCACTAAGTGTGGAAGCATCTCATTGGTTCCAAGCAACAGTACCCAATGCCCATCTTGTGGTTTCAAGGTATCAGAAGAGCATGGAAGAGGGCAAGAGAGTGGGGCTGACAGCTTTGGATCAAGTCCCCAGTTTTCATCCCACTTTTGGTCTAACTCACCTGCACCACAGGGGTCTGGTCCACGCATGCAAGAGGTGGCCTGCCCCACGTGCACTGTCCATCTCCAGGTCCTTATTTCCTTCCTCTACTGTAAAGCATATGATTGTTTTTGTGTCTTGAAGAAATTGTCCACATTGTGGCAAGTCAGTGACCAATGGCTGTGTGCTTCACACAAGAATCTTGAATGGTTAGAAATGTAGTCATTTGAGTGGTATTTGGAGGTTCTTGAGCAGTACTGGAATGACTCTGTTTTTGGGAAGGAAATTTTCATGCTGTCTTTGATGCATGCTCGACTGCCCTTCTGATTTGGCTGATTTTTTTGCATTAACAGGTGCAACTTCCAAGCTCTGGAACAGAGACAGTTGAGTGTGGGGTTTGTCAGCACCCTTTTCTTGTCAATGCCAATTGAATATCACTTAGGGCCAACAAAGGTATAGGTGCAGAGCGAGGTCCTCTTTTTGATTTATAAGGATTTATCCTTGCATGAAATGTGGTAGGATAGTTTAATTGCTGCATAAAAGCAGGTTTTCAAAAACCATACATATTGCTGTAATTGGTCAGAAATTTGTCATGGTCCACAGATTGATCAAGTCTTTGATCACCAGTTCTAGTTCCGGGACTTCATGAAGAGGGGTTGTAGACACTTGAGCTCAGCATTTTGCCAAAGAAAGTAGCCTTGACACAAATTTGCTTCTGGTCTTTTGCTCATTGGACTGTGAATTGAACAAATTTGTTGGGTCATTTACTGTGATGACATTTACTAGCTCTTCAGCATAAACTTTCCACGCCCTGGATCTTGATCTTCTTAGTAGGGAATGTACAATCTGCAGATAGTTTATTGAACAATGGTTGAGTTTGAAAATATTCTTTAGGAATACCTACCCACCACATTTACTAGCAATAATTCTGCCATTTCGTCCCATCAGCTAGATCTGTTTTCACATGGTCACTTTCTGCAGTTTGTTTTTGTGTAAGGCTTCAGGTCCTTGCCCTTCTGCACATTTTGAACTTCATTTCATCCATCTGTTCAGACCAACTTTTGAACCCCCTAATTCCGTGCGAAGAATGACATCTTAGCACCAGTGTTGTTAGTCTAAGTGTAATAGGCATGTAAGTAGCCCATCACCAAGGCCATTGTGAGCTCAACCAAAGTGAGCTCCCCTACGTCCTAGTCCTCTTTCACCATTGTCTTTCCTCTTCATTTTGGTTTTCTGTGCTTTCGAGTTGCAAAGCTTTGTGGTCATTGTGGTCTTGCTCTCTTTGGTCAACTTCAGTTGTGCAAGGAGAAGCAAACACAACAACAGCTCTAAAGCTCATGGGCCTCTTCGTTGTGCAAGTCATCCTCGAAGTGTTCTTTAGGTGAACAAGACAAGCCCCTTTTGTCATCTTTTGTTGCTTGTGGTCTTGCCATCTACTTCTTGTGTTCATAAGAGCATTGTGGTCACTAAGGACTTGCTCCCCGCCACCAAAGCTTTTGTGGTCCAAAAACTATGAAGAACGCTAGGGGTGTGAAGCACACTAGGAAGCATGCTAGGGATGTTGGAAAAGGATTTTTCCCCAAGTGCTAGGAAGGACGTTGAAAAGGATGGCAAAGGTGTGAGGAAGCACATTAGGTGATGTTGAAAGAGAGGGAAAAAAATTGTTAAATTCTTTTTAGTTGACATCAAATACCAAGAAGCACAATAAGGGCAAGAGGTAAGAATGAACCTTTGTGGCGATGAAAAAAGGTAAATTTTGGTTTAAAAGTTTCAAAAAAATGTTATTGATGAGACCTCTAGGAGGAACCTATAAATTTTGAAACATCCCTAGCCTAGGGATGTCCCCTCTAGCAAACCTAGTGATGAGAGGTTTGTGCTCCTCATGGTCTTCTTCCCTTTCCTCTTGCTTTCTTCTCACTATTCAATTGGCATATTTTTAATTTGTTTTCAATTAGTGGGAAAAGTGTGATTCCTTGTCATTTCGTTTTTAATGTGTGTAGGCTATGGGAAGTGGGGAACATTGCCCAATGAAGAAGATACCTCTTGTCTTTCAAATGCACCACCCTTTTGGATGTACCATTGGCTTCAATTGTTCTTATATTTTAGAAGAACCCAAGCTTCTTTCATTTACATGCATTAGCATGAACATTGAAACCTTTCTTTATTAGGAAGTTTTCTATTGACTTTGCACAACCAAGTCAAGTGGATTATGCAATCCTTGACATTTATGGATGTACAAGGTGGGGCATTCTCAAAACAAGGGATGTACAACAATGAGGTGATAGTGGAATCCACCCTCGCATTTTGGGAGTGTCCCTCACCCACGGGCTTTAACTTAGGTTAAAGCAAGGGGTGAACATTATCATGAACTTCAAATATGTAATAAAATAAGTGTTAGGAGTGTTAGTTTAGTTATTCAATTAAGTTTTAATTATGTTAGTATTAAATTGAGTTAACATTATTAATTATATTCAATTTGGAATCATTTCATGCGTGAACAAGATTTGAACTATTTAATGTTTGGGATATAATTTTAAATTATGAATTCTCAAATCATTTTTTAATGATTTAAAATTTTCAAAACACATTTAGATTTGCAAAGTTATGTTTTTATGCAAGTTTTTATGCACATGGTTTAGTGTTATTTTTCATGTCATATTTTTGCTTCGGATTCATGTTTGTTCGTAGGTGAATCATGTTTTGAATCAATGTAAGTTTGGAGATGATGCATTGCCATTAGGGTGGTTTCTATTCTTTGTGATATGTTAATTGTTAATGTGCCAATATGATAGTGCACAATAGAAAGATTCTTACACCTACTCCTTAAGAATGCAAAGAATCTTATGGACTATAAGTAAGTGTATGATCCCTCCCATTCTTAAGGAATAGGTTGAAGATCCTTCCTCAATTTTAGGAAGATGTTCATAGATATAAGGTGTCCTCCAAATACAAGAGGAAATTAATTTCTGAGAGCTTCTTCATGATTGTGAAATGCTTAAGGCTCTTAACCTGATGATACTAGTAGACCAGACCATTGCCAGGCTCCTGCAAACGTGCAAAATCTGCAGCAGATCCATTCATGAGGTGTGGTGGGTTGGTTGGTTGTGGGCTGGACTTTTGTAAGCTGCTGCTAATCAGAGGATCTGCAAAGCTCTGTAAAACATGGTCAGTGCAATGAGAAAAGATGATCATTCCCCCTGCAATTGTTGTAACTATTCAACATTTATGATGTCACAAAAAACAGTTAAATTTCATTACTATTTGTCGCGTGATGAAGTCAGTTCGCACTTCACAATTATTTGAAAAGCTGCAAAACACTTAAGCTTGCTTTGCCTGATCTCTCTCTCCCACTTCCAAATAGTTGGCATGTCATGCAAGTCTGGCCACTAATCATCTTTCAAATGTTGGATGTCATAGTTTCTTCCAGATGACTTCAAAGGAGTTGTGCAGGCTTCTTGTTGTTTTAAAGGCTTTCTGACTTCATGTCTAGAAAAATACAAAAAAAAAACTAAGGAATCTACTCCACTCCAATCAGTGTTTTTTATTGGGGGGGAGACAAGAGAAAATCCAGTGCCACCCATACAAAGGATTTTTGTGGAAAGAATGTCCCTAAGAGAAAATCCAGTGCCACCCATAGAAAGGATTTTTGTGGAAAGAATGTCCCAAAGTTGCCTGACTCTGAGGAAAAGTGCGACTCATACAAAGGCTTTTTGTGGAAAGAATGTGCCAAAGTTGCCAGATTTCAAGGAATTTTAATTTAATTTTTCTTAAATTGCCATAATTTAGACAATGGGTTCGTTGCAGGTCACCAAAATATAGCTAGCAGGATTCTTAAATTTCTCACTTGTGGCCAAATTTGGCTAATTCCTCCCAAGTGTGGCTACATTAAAAACTTGAAAAAAAAAAACCCCACCCAAGACTGCAATAGAAAGAGCAGCAAACACTATTTTGAAAGATCAAAGGTTTGTTTTGCCACTAAGAAAATGGCAGGGGTGAGGTTGGACAATTAGCTGCTTCTTCAGGTGCTTCTGTTGTGCTCACTGGCAGCAAATGACTCCTCCAATATATTTATTCATTTTGGTTTGTGTCCATGCCCCCACAATAATTACAAGCCTTTTCTCCATACTGGCAAAACTTAGCCAAAAAAGAGAAATTAAAAATTAAAAATCCTAAAATGAAGTGAGTTGTGAGATTTTCAATCACAAGGTTTTTTTTTCAAAAAATTATTATTATTGTGCTTTCCAGGGCAGAAAAGAAGCAAGTTGAAGGCCAAACGTACTTTGAGGTCTTCTCCCTTTATTTAAAGAGACAATTCACCAGATCTCTCTATACATGATTCAAGCAAGTAGCCCAAACAATAGAAGGAAGTAAAAATAAATAAATATTTTCATGTCTCATTTATAGCCAAAATTTGGCTAAATCTGTCTTCCTACGGATGATGACCATTTTGACTACACCACAAAATTGGCAAAAAGACACACGGGTCGTTACTCCCAGAAATTGATGGACAAGGTGACAATTTGAGTTAATATGTACATTCATACTACTACATGGAATGGATCATGGTCTAGTGTGACGGATCTTCTTCAGTCACCAAAAGATCGCTACACTCTTGAGAGCGTATCAAGAGTGCTCATGGAAGTTTTGATGGTTTCTGAGTTCAGTCTGGAAGGTTTGAGTTGTTTCACTATACTTGCTCTACAAAGTACCATTTCAGTCATTCAATTGAGCTTTTCATGAATTTACTAAGCAATGTGTGTGAGACACCAGGAAAATGTTAAATAGGCACAAGGGGTTCTTTAGTAGTGTGTCTGCAAAACAAGAAAGTACTGCAACATTCTGTTTTGCCCACACTCCTTTTGCTCCAATTTTTGTTTTTGGAGTGTATTTGGATACAACACCATGTTCTACACTAAAATTTGACTTCTATTAAGAAACCATAACCCATTCTGTTTTCTGGATGTATTATGTTCACTTGTTCAGCCTCTTGTTGGCCTTGCCTACTACCAAGGCAAAATATTGTGTTTAGATTCATTATAGAGTATTGTAGCTTACGGGATTTTGGCCCTTAGGTAATGATAATAGGTCTATTTTTTATGTGAGGATTTTTGAAAGATGATATTTTGGGCTTGTGTTGAAACTTGAGATTAGCTATAGAGTTATAATAGCTTGAAGGATTTTGGTTTCTTTTAGAGGATTTTTTTGAAGATTATGTATATTTTTGCATGTGTGAAATATTTGAATTTCCATAATTCTTCTTTTGCCTTAAGATACATTTTTTAATGTAAATGGCAAGGCCACCAACAGTGTGTGACACACCCCCTTGTTATTATTGAAGGTCTCTTTAGTTTTTACACAAGTTTTGGGAGGTTCTTTACACGGGGGTAATGATACCCTCAAACTCGGCCCTTTGTCCTACACATAGCATGCCATGTTATGGGGTATGAAAGGGTATATGGCATTGTTAGCTAGCATGTTGTATACTTAACATGACATGTTTTGAAGATGACATACTAATAATGTTCATGAACAATGATTTGTTTTCCACAATTTTTCTTGTTTTTTGATAAATGAATTGAGAATTTTTAGGAAATCTTTTCTTTTTTTTCCCAAGTGTGAATTTAGACCAATCTTTCTTTTTAATTGGTGGAAAATGAAAAAAAAAGTTATCAAAAATTTGAAAAAGAAACCCTGGAACTTGTGAACATAGAATTATTTTTTAGGAACATGTGGCAGTACTATAATTTCTACTTTTGGCAATTAAAGACACTTGGCCTATTTAACATCTCCCCTAGAGTCCCCTTCTGACACCACCATTTGATCAGTTGACTGGTTCATACTTTTCAGCTAAATAAACACACTTCACAGGCATTTTTATTGGGCAATTTTGTGATGCAGCCAAAATGGCAATCATCATAGGAAGTTGTAGCCAAAATTGACTAATATTAGAATATGAAAGTTTTTTTTAAAAAAATTAAACATCCTTCCAATTTTTTGGCTACCAACTTGACCCATGTATAGAAAATTGGCAACTTTCTTCTTAGGAAGTTAAAATTCTGGCAATCAAAAGTTGGCTGAAAATGGAATATGCAAGTTTTTTACAAAAATTAAACATCCTTCCACATTTTTGGCTACCTACTTGACCCTTGTATAGAAATTTGGCAACTTTCTTTTTAAGAAATTAAAATTCTGGCAATCAAAAGTTGGCTGAAAATGGAATATGAAGGTTTTTTAAAAATAAAACATCCTTCCAATTTTTTTGCTACCAACTTGACCCATGTATAGAAATTTGGCTACTTTCTTTTTAAGAAATTAAAATTCTGGCAATCAAAAGTTGGCTGAAAATGGAATATGAAAGGTTTCAAAAAATTAAACATCCTTCCAATTTTTTGGCTACCAACTTGACCCATGTATAGAAATTTGGCAACTTTCTTTTTAAGAAATTAAAATTCTGGCAATCAAAAGCTGGCTGAAAATGAAATACAGGTTTTTTTTAAAAATAAAGCATCCTTCCAAATTTTTGGCTACCTACTTGACCCAGGTATAGAAATTTGGCAACTTTCTTTCTAAAAATTCAAACTCTGGCAATCAAAAATGTTGACTAAAACTGAAGTAAATTTTTTTAAAAAAAGTATTAAACATCCTTCCAAATTTTTGGCAACCTACATCACCCCATGAATAGAAATTTGGCGAATCTCTTTTTTAAAAAATTCAAATTTCTGGCAATCAAACAAGTTTCAACAACAATCACTTTTCACAATTTCCACAATTTTAATTCCACTTTTTTCACACTAGATTTCGCCAGTAGTAGTAGTAATAATAATAATAATAATAAAGAAGGGCTGCTACTTACTCACAAGAATCATCATGAGATCCACAAAGAAGAACAACACCCACCCACCCCCCACCCCAAGAGGTTCTAGAAGGGCAAAGCTATAATAATGGCTATTGTACCGAGTATGTAAAACCTGGGGATTTGCACCTTAATGATGAAAAGCAAAGCAATTGCAATTATGGAAAGAAGACACACTTTGCAACTGTGGGGAGGCCAGAAGGCCATGGGATTCATCATTCCTCAAAAGGAAAGTAGATGAGACTAACTAAAGAGATCATCATCACGAGCTTCAAGCACATGCATGTTTTCTGACACAATTGGATTATTGAAATTGCTTCACACAGTCCTTTTTTTTAGCTCATCAGGAACTTCATTTCTCTCTCTCTCTCGCATTCTCTCTCTCATTCTCTCTCTCAAAAGCTGATTGTCTGTTATGGACAGCTGGTTTTGTTTGTTGGCTTTGGTGAACTAAAACCTCCTCTACACTAGTATAGTGTACCTTCTTCCACCTTCACCTTCTTCTTGAGTGACGCCTCTTAGATCCTGGATTCTTCAACTCCAGAAAATGATAAATTTGAACTCTGAGAACTTTGATTTAGTCTATGAATGGGTTTATCTCTACAAGTGTTTTAAGAGTGACCCAAAACAAAAAGTTTTAGGATTTTTGAGCATGCAATATAACACAATGCGATTTTTTCTCACACAATAATAGATCGCACATCTCATAACACATGTGTGAGCTCAACTCAACTTTGTGGTTTCATCCATTACAAATGTACATATTTGATGTTTATTGTGTCATATGTTGTTACATTAAAATTACAGTTTGAAGAGTGTTGAGGTGCTGGTTCACCCTGGCCTGTTTTTATTATTTCTTAGACTAACTTCTTGTGGCCAGAGCTGCTATGGCATTTGATGAGTGGCTCTTCGATTTTCTCTATAAGTTTTCTATGATTGGGTTTTCTCCGAAGAAGGTCATATAGGTCATATAATCTTTGACTAGAAAGATTTGAATTTCAACAATTCCACCCCCTCCCCTTAAACGAATATGGGAGATGAATATGAATGTTGGATGAATGTTGGATAGAACCCTAAACCCAACTAACCCATGACCATGAATTCTCTCCATTCATCACATGCCAAAAAAAAATTGATTGAAAATTGGCAAGTGACACTTCGAACCCAAAACACCATCAATGTGTGGTAATGAAAATTCTTGACCCCCCCAAGTCTTATAAACCTAAACAAATATGGAAAATAAACATGAAAATTCAATGAATTTACAAGCTTCAACTAACCCCCACTTACAACCATGCATTCTTCACACTCTTTACATGCCCAAAAAAAATCAATCGAAAATTGACAAGTGCCATCAACATGTGTTCATGGATGTTTTGTGGAGTTGAAGTCAATTAGTTGCAGGGTTAGAATCCAAATCAACTAATTCAAAGAGCCAAACCTTAACAATCTCGACAATCCAAGTATGGTACAACTAACACATCCCCAATAACCAACTTGGTTTGGAGGAAATGCAAAATATGAGCAACCTTGCTATGAACTCTAGCTACCTTTGCCTTAGTGGTATTGTAGCCTTGAATGGGGCTTGAAAGATTATGAAAGGATCAACCCTTCATTGTATCATGCAAGAAAAATCACAACCTTTTAGGCTTACCCTAGGTTCAGTTTCATCATTAAATAGTGCGTTAAAACATTGAAATGATTTTTTTTGTGAAAACATGTCAAAATTGAGGTGTTGAAATCCTTCATACTTTTCACAGGCTATGATCTGAATAATAATTTCACTGCTCATATGAGGATTGTGTAAGCTTGAGTGGACCAAAAAGTGAGAAAAGAAAAAGTCTCACAAGTCCATTTTGAATGCATTATTTTTATTTTTTTCAAGCATTGAGATGACAAGATAAGTAGGCAACAAGTTGTTGATTTCAAATCATTTTCTTCATTTAAAAAATCCCCTTAGAGATCATTGTTTTGTACATATGTGCCAAATTTATCATTATATATATATATATATAGGATATGAACTTTGAAAAAAATGAATGTTTTCAATGATAAAAAAAATTCATCAAGAATAACGTGCAATTGACATGGTGTGAAAATTTAAATACTTCTTTTCATTGATATATTATCTAACTAAATTTGGGTCCCAAACAAGCACAATATCAATGATTGGACCATTTTAAAATTAATAAATTTTTTTTCTATTAGTTGTCAATAAGTTTTTAAATATTATGTAATCATGCATAAAATACTAACATCACATATATAATTGAGTTAATAATTTCAAATTATGTCCCTAAATTGATAACTTCAATTTTGAGACATTTTCCCCATTTGAATCACATTCACCTTACAAAAAGGTGCAATTGTGACATCCATATAGGTCCAATATAACTTGCACTATCCCTATGTAACATGAAAAAACAATAATTTTAAATACTTAAAAAATTGACTATTTAAAAAAAATATTAATTTTATTTGTTTTCTCAAATGTGGAACGTCACCCTAAGTTATACATCATGCCTTTGACACATATGTTATGTATTATGTATCATTGCTTAGCAAAACTTCTTTCGACCAAGTATCCTTACAAAGCCACACATATTGAGTTACAATCTTTCCTTTTAAGGAGCTTAAAAAAAAGAATATTAACTTTACATTGAGGACATTTGTTGTTGGCATATGATTTGCACTATATTTAACATGCATTAGAGAATTTCATATGATGGAATAGGTAGGTGTTTTATGAGATATGGATTCAACATTTCAAAAAAAAATCTCAACCACACACACACACATGCACACATTTCAATAATACATGCACATATTTCAAAATAATGCGGTTGAAAGTTGAAACATGATCGGCTTTGAGAAACATTCCATGCATGCAAATAGTGCCCCATCCATGTCCAATAGCATGTTGGCACTTCAATGGTGTAAGTTGGGAAGGACATTAAACTAGCAATAGGTCCTTATTGCAAACACTAGAAAAGTGCTCTATGCTTCCTTGCTCTTTTCCCTCATTGCCCAATTGCCCGACCAAGATGTGTTTAGTGATGACCACACACACATCTTGATGCTGCCCAAACACAAATTATTTTGTGTCTTATTATCCACACTTTGGGTGTGTAATGGACACGCAAAGGCAAATTTATGCCTCTTATTAGTGTCTATTATACATCCAAAGTGTGTATAAAAGGACCCCATTTAATGCTAATTAATGTTGGGGATTCTCACTAGTAGATCTACTTGAGTGAATTTTGGGGGCGATTTTTAAAAAAAGAAGAAAAAGAAGAAAAAACTCCAATTGTTATGCGTCTCATTTCATTTTGTTCATGTACAATTCTAATTTGGTTATGTTTTTAAATCTTATATTGAAGGGACTAAAATATTTAACATACGTAGTAAATGGAGTAATTTGAAATAAAATTATGTTTAAAAATTAATAGAATTAATGTAAATATAATGGCATGGACCTTATATATTTTACACCTATTTTGGATTGAATTCCATGACCTCGACAAGTAAATTAATTGGTCAAATTGTGAAGGAAGAGCAAAACTTTTGTAACACTAACCTATAAGGGTACCATGTACTGTTTTGTTTGCCAAAATTCCAGATCAACAAGTCAATCATTTAATGCCAAATCTGGTGACTAAAAGGGACTCTATGGCTATTGACCTAATTTTTTGGATTAAATTGACATCTGAAAAAAAGAAAAAAAAAAAAAGTTGGCTAATAACCCCTTGGCTGAAATCACACCATATTTTTCCTCACATTATTAAAGGTTGACTATAACAATGTTTGTGAATTTTACATACCGACCAATTCTCAACATTTTGGTGATACCCAATGTTTTTTTCTTGGTGGATTGTTAGGGTTTATCATTGTGTTTAACAAATGGAATTTGAATTATTTGGGCATTTTTTAACCTATCTATGAAGGAAGGTGGTTTGTTTGTTTTGTTTGTTTTGTTTTGTTTTGTTTGTTTGTCACATTGAGATCTCCCAAACAAAAGCACTTCTTGTCATCTTCTTGATACCGTTGCAAAGCCTTTGATGAGTACGGGTGCACCAAGTTGAAGATTTTGTGATGTTTCAACCTATAATGGAGAAGTTATTGAATATTGAGAATTTTTTCCCATTGAAAATTCATTCAAATCAAAACTAAATTATAAGGGAATTTGGGCATTCTCTTCATATTGTTGGAAAGCCATTAATGAGTGGGAATTTTTTCAAAGTGAGTCACTCAAAATTAATGAAAACATTCCCAAAAAAATTTCACAATTGAACTTTATTGTTAGGGTCCTCCTGTTCACACTTGGTCTAGTGGCACAAACCACACTTGTGTCTACCCTAGGTTAAATCTAACACACCACTTTGCCTAGAGTGGTTTGAACATTGATAAATTGGGGCAAGGAATCATTTCAGTATTTCACATGCATTGCCAAGATGCCAACACCATTCTCATGGTTATAAGTGGTCATAACTACATGGGACTTATGATCATGAAATCAATGGTAGCACATAGTAGTAGTAGTAGTAGTCATCAAGTTATTAAAGAAGGTGTAGGAAATTGGAATGAGTGGGTTGCAGACATATCTACTAGAGCACCTCTTATTTAATGTCTTATGCAAAGTTGTACTACTACTAACTATGGCATTGGCCTAGGGTACTATGATCTCAATCACATTAACCTTAGTTAGGGTCAAAGGGTCTTCTTTTGCCGTCAAGTTATAGCACAATTTGCAAGGGAGAATGAATTGAATGGAGATTTTCAATGTATGGAGATTATGTCTTACTAATTTTATTGGCCTTGCCTACTACCAAAGGCAAGGATATTGTGTTTAGATTCATTATAGAGTATTATAGTAGCTTAAGGGATTTTGGCCCTTAGGTAATAAATAATAGGTCTATTTTTATATGAGGATTTTTGAAGATGATATATTTGTTGACTTGTGTTGAAACTTGAGATTAGTTATAGAGTTATAATATCTTGAAGGATTTTTGTTTCTTTTAGATTTTTGCATGGGTGTGTGAGGATGGAATTTTTTTTTAAAAAAATGTTCCCATCATGTTCCCAATGATGTTCCTCAGGTTCCAAACAAGTTCCTCATCATGTTCCCCAAGGGTGTTCCCAATAGCACCTCACTTTATCCCATATTCTTTGCCCAGAGTTCTCTCTTTCCTCACATAGAAACTACTACTTCTTGGAGCCTCACAAGTTTCAGTTCTTTTTTTGGGTGATCACCCAATGTTGATGGACATTGTGTCATATGGGTATCAGTTAAATAGACTTACAAAAAAAATAATAATATAAAAATTAAATATTAATTAAATTTATTTTAAAAATTAATATTAATATTAAAAATTAAAAATTAAAACTTATGGAGAAGTTGGGTTTTTAGAACACAGGGAAAAATATCACAACACCATTTGGAATTTCCAAGGTCTTTATAAGAGGGGCATGCTTCAATTGGCATCTACTCAGTAACTTTACTCATTGGTATCCTTTATTGAGAACTGTCAAATAAATAAGCCACCAAAATCAATATGGGCAGAAAACAATAATTGTCCATTTTCAACAATAATACAATTGGCAGCTCATAGATGATGGTCCAGGGTTTTTTTTTTTTTTTTTGGTTTCAATTTTGTGATATAGCCACAATGGCAAATCATCCACAAGAGTAATTAGCCAAATTTGGGTATGGGTCAGAGAGGAAAGTAGGAAAAAAATTAAAGAATTCTACTACTATATTTTGGCAAAGTGTTGGAAATTCTTGTCTAAATATGGTGATTTTTTTGGGAAAAAAAAAATCCCTTGAAATCTGATGACTTTGGCAAATTTTGCCATTAAAAAAAATCCCTTTGTATGTTTCACACTAGAATTATTATTATCATTATTATTATTGGGTAACCAAAGTGGCAAAAATTTGCCTTAAGAAAATTTTAAATGAAGACCAGTTAAATGACCTTCATAGAGATAATGGAATGTAATCTTGATTAAAAATTAACAAAATTTATCAAAGAAATTTAGAATCAAAAGATTGTAAAAAATAAAAATAAAAATAATAGTTTTTGGACCTTGGAACATAAAGACATGCATATTTCAAACCCCACCCATAGTAGTATCTCTCACCATAGTTAAACTACATTGAGTCAAACTCATTAAAGACACAATGGTGAGTAGTCAGTGCTCAGTTCCAACAATCAAAGAAAAGGGGGATTGGTCTAGAGGAACATGGGTAACCAACATAGTTAGTTATTAGCATGTTTTCAATGAACTAAGGAAGGCACAAGTTGTTGGGTTTGAGACAATTTCTGACTCTTGGTTATTAGGTTTACACTACTACTCTATGAGACTCTTGAATGTGGTGTTGTCCAAGTTGTTGTTCCCAATAGCACACCACTTTATCCAATAGCTTTGGCCCAAAGGTCCACTCTAGTAACCCATATATGTGTAAAAGCCAAAGAGAAAAAAACCAAAATATGCATATCAATTTTTGAGCATATACACTATGTAAACAATGTATACACTATATTTTTCTCAATGTGTTGTTGTCCAAGTTTATTGTTCCCAATAGTACATCACTTTATCCAATAGGTATCCTTTTGCCCAAAGGTCCACTTTAGTAACCCATATGTGTAGTAAAGCCAAAGAGAAAGAACCAAAATAGGTATATTAAAATTTTGGGCATACACACTATGTAAATAATGTATATACACTATAATTTTTCTCAATGTGTTGTTGTCCAAGTTGTTGTTGTTCCCACTAGCACATCACTTTATCCAATAGGTATGTATCCTTTTGCCCAAAGTGTAAGGGTTTTTTTGGTAAACTCTTGTAAAAACCCCATATGTGTAGTAAAAAGCCAAAGAGAAAAACCCAAAATGGGTATATTAAATTTTGAGCTTGTCCAAAAGATTGAGATCACATTCTATTGAATTGATAGGGCAATTGAAGAAGAAGAAGAAGCCCATCCATCACCAAAGAACAACAAAACAAAGCTTTGACAACTAGAATCAGCAGTACCCACCATGAGAATAGTGCCAAGAATAAAGGCTAAATATGAAGAGGGAATGGGGAGCAATTCCAAGCTCATTGATGGGGGGGGGAGACACACTCATATCAAAACACTTGAAATGGTTTCACTTGGCAAAACTTAACTAGAGCAGAAAGCCAGGGTGAACTAGGAGTCTCACATTGGTACCTTCAACCTTTTGAGTAAAAGCCTCTTAGTGGCCAATGGCCATAGTTTTAACCCCAAGATATGGTTAAATTTGAACTCAGAAACCATGGTTTAGTAGCCTATGCATGGGATATTTGTAGTATTTTATAACTAATTTAAATAGATTTTAGGATTTTGGGATTTTGAGATTTTGAGATTTTTTACCATGGTACCAATGTGGGTGTTTGTTCATTTATGGCATTGCATGCTATAAGTGCCCCTCCCCATCCTTACCAAGTTTTTAATGTGCTATAAGGTGAAAATGATGATAGGCTCTTTTGGAAATAGAAATTTCATGCAACCAATGAGAAGGCATAGAGGGGACTTAGTTTTTTTTCCTTTAGGGTTTTGGGGGGCCTATTTTGGGATCTTATCTTTCTTTTATTTTTATTTTTAAAAAAAATTCATGTCAAGATGAGGTGCTAAAAGAAGGGGGTAGCTCGTTGATGTCATGTACTAAGAAATGCCAATGCTTGAAAAGTTTCTCTTTAGAACCTAAACCAAAATTCCAAATCCCGAGTGCGTTCGTATTCCATTTGTCCTCAATTGATTGGCCTAATTCAAGATATTAGTAAAAACCTAAATGCTTAATTTTATTGAAATTGGGGGGGGGGAATCCATCTCTCTAATTGACTTTTTTTTCATTATTTAATAAATATTAGGTAGCAAAGTGCCTCACTTGATTGATAGGCAGGTATGATATGCCAAGAGTAGGGTTTAGGGTTCAAACCCTAAACCCTAATCCCTAATCCTAGCATAAAACACGTTGCTTTTGCATGTTTGTATTTATAGGGTGAGCATCAAAATAAATTCCCAAAACAGTCAGGCAAGACTCCATAATTGTAGGGTGCATTTAAGACAAAAGTGCATTGGGAAGTGGGAGATGGAGGGGCTAATATTAGGGGAAGCTAGGGTTGATTTATCTTAGGGTTTATACATATATATGTATATATAATGTATATATGTATTATTATTTGGGTTTTGTAAAGAAAATAAAATTTTGATTGGAATTTTTTCTCTATTTAAATTTGAAAAAGAATAATGGCCATTGAGGTTTATCCATCGCATATATGCTCCAAGAATTGATTGCCCAAGAGTGGGCATTGCTAATGGAAGTGCTCACATATGTGAAAGGATAATAGCACTAGATGAAAGCACAACCTCACCAACTTGAGGCAAGGGTTTTTTTTTTTCATTTTTTTCTTTTTTTTTCCCCAAAATTATGATTTAGCCAAACTGGCAATCATCCATGAGGTTTAGCTAAATTTGGCTATAGAACAAAAGTGAAAGTAAGAAAACATGAAGAATCCTTTCATACTTTAATTACGTGTTGGAACATGTTGTAGAAATCTGTTTTTTTTTTTTTAAAACCAAAATATGGGAAATTAGGGCTAGTTTTTGCACAAAATTCCTTTGTATGTCTTGAAATCATATTTTTTGGGTTGAAAAAATATGTGTTTTTTTATGTTTTTTCTAGTTGCTAGATTTTGACAATTCTTTTGGAAAATCACAACATTTCCCTATTGGGTTTTAGCATGTAACCAAAAATAAATAAATGAAGGATCCTTACAAAAA
>Ga0116229_10000872_pt1 | contig 44465 bp, 19 predicted proteins | sample S1TSphgellanicum_3_FD_87313 | JGI IMG/M metagenome (GOLD analysis project Ga0116229, IMG submission 87313) | Host-associated microbial communities from peat moss isolated from Minnesota, USA - S1T2_Fc - Sphagnum magellanicum MG | ecosystem: Host-associated > Plants > Peat moss > Unclassified...
ACTTGAACACTAGAATCCATCAACCTCAGATCTCCCTCCATATCCCCATCATAGCAACATAAGTGGACATGTCATCCAAACACATTGGACAAAATGAATTTTGTAATAATGCATCCAAAGTCGGTCTTCAACTTGATGGATAACTCATAATGCATTTGTAATGGCATTTTTCAGCATAAGTCTTCTCTTGCACATCATTGCAATGGGTACTTGTTGCTTATTGGTACTATGGCAAGAACCTTTTAAGGCCTAGGCCCAAAGGAAGAGATGATGTAGAGCCTTGTTCCCACAATGCATATTGACAAGTAAGATTTACACACTCTTGTGTTAACCACTCTTTTGGCATGTCTATATTTAATGAAATATGTGTTTTGATTAGTTAAAAAAACTTGTGAAATGAATTTGATGTAGAGCATCTGAATTGAAGAATATAATGGCCTAAACATAATACTTTGGATAAGTACAGCTATCAAATAGAATGAAATTGAGTTTGGACTTGTAAATAGGCACAACATAAAGCAATTCAAAAAGGGGTTGCAAAAGAAAGGGATTGCTTTTGATTTGTCATCCATAATGATTAGCTCAATTTGGTGACATCTAAAATTATTTTTTTCAATTTATATTGTTCAATAGTTTGTTTTTATGAGTGGGGATAGGGAAATAATTAACACTTTGTGTTGGATGTGGTCAACACTAGTAGAGGCCAAATAAGAGGTGTGAGTGGAGATGCTCTTAACGTTGGATTCACACCAAATCAAGAATTAATTCTATCTCATTCACACACACACAACACAAAACAAAACAAACAAACCTCAAAATATAAGTTGGCAAGTGATGTGTTGTTCAAGTACGAAGGAAGGGTAAATGTTTTGAGTTAAGATATCTTCATTTTTTGTAGGTTTAAATTCACGTTAGTATTAAAATGCTCACATCTATGATATAGACGTCAATAAATTTAAGTAATTAAAATTTTTAATCCTAGGTTTGAACGGCTCATTGTAAGGTTAAGTGAATCCCATTGAATTATATTGAATTATGTGAATCCCATTGAATTATATTAATTTATCCTCAATGTGTGAACAACACATGAATTAGTTTACTTTGTAAAACTTTAATCATTTTATTTCCTATGTCTTGATCATGTGCAAAAAGGAGTAAAATCTGACTAAAATCCATGCACCAGATTGAAAGCCTAAGCTACTGCTGTTCAGAACATCCACATTGTTTTAAGAAGAAAAAAAAAGTGTTGGTTTGTCCCAAAGCAATCTGATGATTTTTCTTAAAGCTACTGATGAACTTTCTTTAACCGTCCCTGAAATTTTCAACCTCTCACTAGATCTTGAATTGTTGGCTCTCAATTTGATGGGCTTTGGTGCTCTCTCACTTTGCTATTTGCGGTCATGATGGTCTTCTCAAGGTTAGATGGTGCTACCCAAGTACCCAAGAAAAGTAGTATTAGATCGTAATTGCCACAAGTCAAATATTGGCTGACTCCACTCCACCCTGGCGATCTTTTGTGTTGTTTTGTTCCTTGTTGCAACATTGGAGCTTGTTTCCGCTTATAAATATAAATAAATAACCAACATCTCTTGGACCTTACATTCTCTCCCACCTCGAAGTGATAGATTATATTTGTCTTAAATGGTGGAGCAGCATGACTGCTTGATTGCATCACATCTATTTCATTTCACATTGATATGTCTCATGTGTTACCCCACTGAAGAAAAACAACCCACCCACATGCAGAGACTTAGTTGCCACAGAACTTCAGAAGAATAACTGGACATAATAAGTGATAGATAGATAGATAGATAGATAAAGACAGAATACTCATGGCAAACCACACCACACTACCAGTCAAAATTTTATTATTTGTATAGAGAGAGAGAGAGAGAGAGAGAGAGAGAGAGTGAGTACAAACATGTATAGAATCCAAATGGCATCATACACACAAAATGAAGACAAGCAATGCAAGAAATGCTTCTAAATGCCTTCTTTTTGAAGATAAGCCCAAATTTGCTGGCTTATCTAGTAAGTGGGTCCATGTGAGCAAATTTTTCACTTGTCAGAATATTATTACTGTAGTAAATGGGTGGCTTCTGCATAAATTACATTATTTTTAGTGTTTTTTTTTCAATTTTTTGAAAATTTATCAAGCTTTTTACGTCCAAAATTTTAGAAATGGAATCAAAATCATAAAAATCGCATTCCAAGGAGATACTACTTGTGAATAATCTAACCAGGAGAACAGACTATAAAAACAAATAAAAAAAGCTTATGACAATTGTTGTGCTTTTAATAATCTTACTCCTTGCCTTACCCCAAGTTTTAGAATTTTAAAAAATCATATGCCAAAAAATAAATTCTTTAAAAACATATTAATTATTGGGCACCCACGTGGGTTAGTGGCCAGATACTATGGTAGCATTTGTCATAACTCTGATTGAAAATGCAAAAGACTTCGTACAAAGCTCCTCTTTTTGTCCAGTTGCAGACTGTGATAGAAATTAGAATCCCCAAAAAGAATAGGCTAGCAAAGTCCTTTCCAACAGAATAATCCTTCCAAACAAACTCCAATACATTACATAACCCATTGCAGCAAATTAGAGATTAGACTCAGTTTCTTCTTTTCTTGTCTTTTCTTCTTTTCTTGAGTATACAATTAAGTGATAAACAAAGATGCTTGTGGAAAGTTGTTAGAACTAGTTAGATCTATCACCACCACCGAGTGCCCACCTTGCTCAAATGTCAACTCAATGGCCCTTTTAAACCTACTTAAGTAAATGACGATAAAGGTCACATGAGGATGATTGTCGGGTTATTGGTGTACATCCAGCCTGGGTGCCACCAAAGTTGTCAACTGAACTCAATTGTCAAATTGGTTACTTTTCCGCCGCTTGAAAAAACCAAACACTTTTTTGGGTGGCCTTTCTTCTCCCCCACTATTTTTAAAGAATTGTTTTGAGGGGACTTTCATCAGCTGCAAAGTACACAGGGCCATGTATAGCATCCTTGATCAATTGCACGATGAAGTCAATGGTGGAACTGAAGTCATCGTGCACCTCTTATTATCAGTCTTTTGTTGCCTAATGTCAATGGGAGTGAAGTCATCAGGCACCTCTTATTAGTCTTTTGTTGCCTAATGTCAATGGAAGTGAGGTCATCGTGCACATCTTATTAGTCATTTGTTGTCTAATGTCAACTTGAGTTCATAAAATATGTTGGTCCCCTGATGATGTAAACTTCACACTGTTATTGTAATAGAATGTGAACAAGAATGGAAGTGGAAAGTGGGAGTAGGTTTAGCTCAATTACCAACGGTACAACTACTAAATCAGATTTAGGGATCTTTTCAGGGATCTCTAATCTACATTTTCCCTTTCAGTGCAAATGGTCTCACCATTCATCTGAATACAAATTCTTCCTTATGTTTGTTTCCAAGTATGTATTATGTTCTATGGATCATTCACCTATTGGGTTCAAAGTTTGCAACCCCATATGCAAACCAATAAGGAAAGTGTTACTGTTTATATGGGGCTTATGCTTGGAGTACTTACTGTAAAACCCCCCTTACAAACATGGCAGGTGTCAGTGTGTGTCGATGTCCCGAGGTTCTGCACATGCATTTTGTGCGATGAAAAGAAATGTACTGCTTAGGAAAGCAAAAACAAAACAAAATTGTTTCTGTACGCTCTGCTACTTGCAGGCAGTTTTGAACTCATGGCCACCTAGCTAGCTAGAGGACCCGGCATCAAACCAGTAGCTAGGTCCAGGTAAGAAAACCCCCTTATTTGGGCTCAATGGGATACCCACATGAGAGACAAACAGACCCAAACAACCTCTCTGTGCACCCTAACAGTTGGGAAAGAATTGCTCCAATTTAATTCTGTACTTGAGCCTGTTCATAAAACTTAACAGCTGATGAGTGAGTGCACAAGAAGCTTAGTACTTACCAGTGTTGGTCGGGTATGGAATCCTTGGCTGGTTATCAACACTTGTATCAAAGACTCTACCAGACTTCTGTGACTTGAGACAATACCAGCCTTGTACCAGTACCAGCTTGGTAAGGATCTGAGGCTACTTAGCTCAGATCCTTCACAAGCTGGTATTATCTAAAGATGTACAAATATAAGCTACTTGGCTCCCACATACATTGTGTTCATGGGTGTAACCCGAATTTCCAGAATGAATTCCAACATTGTTCAAGAACGTATGATAATCTCCCTTGTGAACATCTGCATCACTTAATTAGTGTGACATAAAATTGAGCCCCAAATCAAATTGAGTTCCTGACTCTCAAGATACCAAAACTTTCAAAACAACTCTTGTTTGCCTATGCTCCCATCTTCAACATCAGACAACAAGATCCCCTCTTCACAGCTCTAGTGTTTGTTTCTTTCTCCACTTTCGGTACTGATTCAGTAGTTGGAACTTGGAAGGCCTTGGTTACTCATACAAGTAAGAGAGAAACTTCAGGGGGAGATTGAAATTTGCCACAAGATTTGTGCACATAGCAAAGGGGCATGATCTTTCAAGAGATAATTTCACATTGTGATTTATACATCAAGATGTTGTCGATTCAGCAAAGGACAATTGAACCAATTTTGTATCATTCTCCTACAAAGTTAAAAACAACACATTGAAACTATAGATGTGAGGATTTCTTGTTGTTACTACAACAACAAACAAACATAATAGGCGATTATTAACAAGACAATGTGTTGTTAAAGGATGATTCAAGGAAAGAGTACTTAGGTATGGAATATGCTAACACAAAGGAACATATGGTTTGTAGGAAAAAGGCCTTCGGATGTGGGTGGAAATGAAGTGGTTGTTTGTAGGGGAACCTAAAGTGAAACAATATTTTATATTGTTTAGCTTCTACTTAGTGTTGTTTGCATCTACCATCAACTCCCTCAATTACATATTCAGTCCCCAAGTACCAACACAATCGCTTGGCATCCATGCTTAAAGAATAAGATTTCATGAGAATTGGCATATTTCATTGGCATATGAAGGCAACAAAAGTAAACTTACATTGCAAGTATGAAATGTTTTTTCTCCAAAACCCTTACAAAACTTTCAACCAATCACAAACCTTTGATGGATCCACCAATCTTGAAAGAACAATGACTACAATAATCCACAAGTTTGACAACAACACTTCAATTAAGGAAAAACTAACAAAAGTTTCCAAATGTCAATAGCATTGCATGATAAAAGGAGACAAAAGGTAACATTATCAAAACTCATGAAATTACAATCAAAACTAGGCTATGGAATATCCAAATATTCATAATGAAATTCTATGGGGTCATATTATGTCATATTGAATGATTTAGAAATCAAATCACATTATTCAAATTGGGAAAAAAAATTTGTCATTGGCAAGAATATGAAACCTATTATAAAATAATAGTATGTAGATGTTCACATTCAATATTTTTTCCATCATATATGATATTTTCAAATTTTCAAACGTTTTGTGATTTTTTGGGAAATGCAAACACTTAAAGCACAATATGAATATTCAAACCATTTAAATCAAGTTAATTTTGTAACGTCAATCTTCTTGAAGATTATAATAAAACAATGCATTTTGCCTTAGTTGTTGTGAACACAAGTATTACTATCAATGTAAGGATTTTTTTTGTGTGTCAAAATTTTATTGGCTTTAATTGCATAGACCCATTCACACAAAAATACTACATCAACAAACAAAAACATCAAATATATTTTTAATGTGTACTCCTTTATGAAAAATTATATATAGACATAAAAGAACATAACTAATACATGAAAAAAATGAACAAGGTTACATTCAAAGGCTATATTTGGAAGTACAAGTTTATGGAAATAAAGATAATAGGCTATAGTATATCTATTTATTCCTAATTTAAAAGCTCAAGCCATGGAATATTCAAAAACAACAAAATACCATAAATGTTTTACATAGTAATATAATATGGGAGTTAAAAAAAAAACTTGTTAACCACTTTGTAAAGGAAAAAAAAAATTCAAAAATAAAGCTTAAATTCTTGTTAGCAAACAACCATTTTATTCACATAAATTCCTTGAAAAAGGAACTTACAATGTAGTTCATAATAACACTTAGGGAATACTTTTTGACAATGATCGTAAACATGTACAAAATGAATACTTTAAACTTGCAAATTCACCCTTAGTTGTTGCAAGTTTCAAATGGAGTCTATTAATTCTTTTATTGTACAAAAGTGACAACACACTAAAAAGAAGGGAAGGGGGCAACTTAAGAACTTTCACAACATACGCCTAAAATATACACTTTCAAAATGCGTTCAATTTAATTTTGGGTTTCACTTTTGCTATTTGGTTTTTTTTTTTTAATTTTCTCAAGGTTAATGTTATACAATAATATTTTTAGATATTAAATTTAAAATATTAAATTTGAAAATAATGGATATGTTTATGGTATGTACAATATGATATATCATATTTATTGTTTTAGATTGCATTTTTTTTATTTGAATTTTTAAACCAAAAACCATTTGAAATGAAAAAAATTTAAATGGCCCACCTCATATTTCTTCTCCTATTCCATTTGAAAATGATTTATTTTCACATACTTAAATTGTTATATATTGCATTAAAAAAACTCATTCATAATATGATAATTATCAAACTCTTTACATGGCTCACAAAATATTCCAAACATATGGAATCATAATGTTTAATAGATACTATAAATTTCATAAAGATTAAAAATCATTTCAATGATATTTTGAATATATTTTCATTTTTAAATATGTAATGACATTTTTTTGTGTAAATATAATCTAACATCACATCATATGAAACTAAAAAACATAATTTTTTAGCATTTGACATCTTTGGGTTTTGACCTACCATAATATGCAAAAACATTATGAAAATCTTTCATAATAATGACATGGTTGAAGATCAAACATGGTACTCTTGAAAAATAGTTCAATGTGATAAAAATCTTGGCCTTTCCACAGTGTGTTTTCACCCACAAAAAAATATCTTTGAAATTTTATAAATTTCTTAGATCAAATTTTCATAAAAAATTTATTGACAAAATGAAATATGCAAGAAGCCAAGGAGGAAATAGGGTCTTTGTATTTGTATTGTGTGAATATATTGGCAAGGCCTATTTCATCTTATTGTTGAATTCAAAAAAAAATTGTTTTCTCTTTCTCCTCTTGTGTTCCTCTCACACATACAAAAATGGGGTGTAGCTCCCTAGAGTATAATAACCTAAAATAACCTTAGGTGAAATAACATAAAATAACTTAATGTAAGAAAATAAAATAGATAAAAGTAGCTTAAAATGGAAAAACAGAAAATAACTTTGAATAGCTTAATGTGAAATAACTTATAATAGTTTTAAATAGACTAAGGTGGAATAACTTAGAATAACCAAAAATTAAAACCTAATGTTAAATAGCCTAGGACTAAGCTATGGCATCGTGAACACAACCTTGGGTAGCTTCCAATACTTTAAAAATAGCTTAAGATAACCTACACTAATTTAAAAATAGCCTAGGGTAGCTTATATATCTTAAATTACATAAATATATAATGTAGGGTAACAAGGTAACATAGGTAGGGAAGATACCTGAGGTAGATACATAATGAAGTAAGGAAAAAGATGTGCATATTAATATATGATGACAATAATTTTCACTTATTTAAATAATGGTTCAATGGTCAAGGATTTTGTCCTTAAACATAAAGGTGAAGGGTTGAAACCTTCACACACTACTACCAAAGTGGGGTGTAATTTATTAGCTTAAATCACTATGGGACCTTAAAAGTGAAATAACTTCATTGCATTTTATTGATTTCACCTAGTGAAAATTATTTCACTATAATCTCACTATGTAGACATCATGTTTTATTACTAGTTAACATAATTCACTATTACAATTTACTATAGCAAATAGGTTTATTTCTATGTTTTTAAAAATATTATCTATGTTAGTTTATGATATACCCTATATTATTTTAAGTTACTTTAGTTATTTTAACTTATATTTTATGTTATTATAGGCTATTATAAATTATTGTACCCTAAATTATTATATGTTATTTCAAGTTATACTTTAAATTATTCAAAATCATTTTATTTTATGTTATTATAAATTATTTTATCCTAAGCATAATAACTTTAAAATAATCTAAAACAAAATATAATCACCTAAGGTAAAAATTACTTAGAATAAAAAATAATAACCTCTGAAAAATAATTTCAAATACCCTACAATATAATAACTACCAATAGCCTTTGATATTATAACATAAAATATCGAACAATAATTTATAATACAATAATCACCAATAGTTGTAATATAACATATAATCACCAATAATAACTTATAATATAATAACCATTAATAAAATAGCCATCAATAACCACTAATAAAATAACCACCAATGGCTTATAACAGAATAATCACTAATAGCCATTAATATAATAGCCACCAATAGCCATTAATAAAATAACCATCAATAGTCATTAAAAGAATAATCACCAATAGCCATTAATAGAATAGCCACCAATAGTCATTAATAGAATAACCACCAATAGCCATTGATACAATAACCACCAATAGCCATTAATAAAATAGCCACCAATAGTCATTATATTAATCACGAATAGTCATTAATAGAATAACCACCAATATCCATTAATAAATTAATCATGAATAGTCATTAATAGAATAGCCACCAATAGCCATTAATATAATAGCTAGCAGTAGCCATTATATAATAGTGAGTAGAAGCCATTAATAAAATAGCCACCAGTAGCCATTAATAGAATAAGCACCAGTAGCCATTAATAGAATAACCACCAATAGCCATTAATAGAATAGGCACCAATAACCATTAATAAAATAGCCAATAATAGTCATTAATATATTAATCATGAATTGCCATTAATAGAATAACCATGAATAGCCACCAATAAAATAACCACCAATAGCCACCAATAGAATAACTACTAATGGCCATTAATAGAATAACCACCAATAAATATTAATAGAATAACCATTAAAAAACATTAATAGCCACAAATAAAATAGGTACCAATAGCCATATATTATAATTGCTTAGGATTGCCAAAAATAATCTAAGGTGAAATAATTTATAATAAACAAAAATAACTTAAGGTGAAATAATTTTCAATAGCCAAAAGTAACTTATAATAGTTACAAGTAGTCTGAATCGAAATAATTTACAATAGCCAAAAATAACATAGAATAGACCAAAAAACTTACAATAGCTAAAAATAGCCTAAGGTGAAATAAGTTAAAATAGCCAAAAGTAATTTATAATAACTGTAAGTAGTCGAAATTGAAATAATCTACATTAGCCAAAAATAACATAGAATAACCAAAAGAATTTACAATAACTGAAAATAGCCTAAGGTGAAATAAGTTAAAATAGCCAAAAATGATTTATAATAACTACAAGTAGTCTAAATTGAAATAATCTACAATAGCCAAAAATAACATAAAATAGCCCAAAAAGCTTACAATAGCCAAAAATAGCCTAAGGTGAAATAAGTTAAAATAACCAAAAATAACTTAGAATAACCAAAAGTAATTGAGAATAGCCATAAATAGCCGTAAATAATGTAGGGTGAAATAATTTTCAATTAATGAAAAATAGTCATATAATAATTGAAAGTAGCTTAACATAGGTAGTATTATTATATTAACAAAAAAAAATCCATTTATTAAATTATTTTTTTTCAAAAGAATGGTCATTGAAATGTTATTGAATAATGATATTCAACTTTTTTTTTGTTCAAATGATTTTGAACTTTCAAAAAAAAATAAATGTAATTATGTACATTATTAAATTTTCTTAAAAAGTAAACTCGAATCATTTCATTTGAACAAAATCTCAATAAGATATGAATTTTCAAAGTTTATGTTTTTGTAATGTTTAAAATGAAGTATTTGATAAATAGAATGTAATGTAACATACTATCACAACAAGTGGGGTGGCTTGATGGTAAGGATCTTTGCCCCCATTCCAAAGGTCAAGGAATCAAACCTCATGGGTGGTGTTGTGTGTGGTCAACAATGGTGTTTTGACCAAATATTCTCTTGTCGAATTCCAAGGCTAGGTGCTTAGGTTGATTATGTGGCCTACTAACCTAAGTTAGGTTTTTAACCTAACGTAGGTAGTGACACGTGTCAATAAATAGTAGGTTTTAAAAATCATGAAATTATCAATAATATTCTATATTAAATAATTAGATTTTAATTAATTTCCATACTGGTTAGTTAATTAACTAGCAAGTGAATGGTTTGGTAAATTTGTATTTCACTTGAAAGTAACCTTGTTTCATTAGGTACTAGTGAAACAAGTCATTGTCCGTAGCAACTAGTCCCCATTCACTAGGGGGTTAAACAATTTCACTAGGTAAAACTGTCCAAATTCATTCAAAAATCTAGTGAAACCCAAAGTGAACTAAGATGCATTTCCTAGTAGTGACACTTGCACCCAAAATTGGTGGGCTAGATGGTTTGGGTTTTTAACCTAGTCTAAATAACCTAATTTAAGTTCCATGTGTTTAACCTAGCCTCCTAAGTGTGTAGCCTCAATACTACAAAATGTCGATGTAATTCACTACCCACTAGGTCCCATTCATTGGGACCAAAAAATTCACTCAAAATATAATGAAATCATTTAACGTACAAGGACACCTTTTATGGTAATGGGCCTAACCTAGAATCTTAACTTAGTTTAGGTTCTTATGTGCTTAGACCAGGTTCCTAGCTTATCTAGCCTAGCTATGAACTAACAAAGAGCCTAATGAAATTATTATTATTGAATTCACTTACACTACGCCAAACATGGTTTGGATGATTAAAAGATTTATTATTAATGTCCATTTTTAATCATGTAGTAAATTATGGACTAATATGTGCCCAATTACTTTCTTACAATAATTATTATGATTGATGACCATAATTAAATGGCTAAATGACTATAGTAATTTATAGGACATGATTGTATAATAATTTATATACTTGACTATAGAATTTAGAAGGTGTTCAAACATAGTTGACTTCTTTTCTTGTCCTAATTGACTAATTCTAACTAATGTTTTTTTTAAGGATTGTGTGATGTGGCCAAGGTGGCAATCGTCCCAAAAATAATTTAGCCAAAATTTGGGACCATTCTAGACATAAAAATTGAAAAAATGTATTTTGCGTTTTGTTCTAGTAAAGGACCTTTGAACTTAAACAACAATTGCATCAAAAGTATTCAATTTTGTAAATTATTAAAATAAAGACTTTCTTTATAAAAGAATTTTGATGAGGAAAAATTTGAGATGATGTTAATTGATTATCCACACTCAAAAAACACTCACAATTTGAAAGTTGTGAAATTTTAAATTTTTAAAATTTTAAAAATCTATTGAATAAAAATTTAAAATTTCAAGAGTCCTTTACCACATGTAAATGGGGTGTAATGTCATGACATCTAAAGCAAAAATTTTGTTTATGAAAAAAAAAATAATAATAATTAACATTTCTCCATACAATTTGAAATTAAAATAATTTTTCAAAACAAAACACAGAATTTGGTACAATCTATACATTTTTTCTTTTAAAATTAGTTTATGAATAAATAAATAATTGATTAAATAATTAACATGTTTTCATACAATTTGAAATTAAGATAATTTCTCAAAACAAAACACAAAATTTGATACAATTTATACATTTTAAGAAAATTCTTAGTTATTCATGAAAATTTAATACAAAAAATGTGATGTATTGAAAAAAATTATATGTAGTTTTAGTAACATATTACAAAAAAATTCATCCCAAAAGTCGTTTTTATGAGAAAGTGAAAATGACCACAAAAAGGATTGTAATCCTTGAGTCCTTCATCATCTTTGGTTCATTTGATTGTGATTGCACCCTATTGAAAGATCCCAAGTACCATAAACATGAGTGCATAATTCTACAATGTTGTTGTATATGTTGCACACTTTTGAGGTGGGTACTCACCTCAACGTACTTACTGCTTAGACTTGAAAGGCATTTTGGGCATGGATTTTGCCATGCAGAAAAGATGGAAGAGTTGTATGTGTTTTTTCAAACATGGTCCTCAAATAATACCTCATTATTCATGCTCATGCAATAGGGACCTTGGGTATCCAATCTATCCAGGGTAATAACATTTAACTACCTAAGTCCTTGCCAAACATTGCTTATGTAATTAGATGTCTTTTGCATGCATCTAGCCCAATTTCCTATAATGCATAACATGTGGAAAAGAGGATTCTAGATTTATAAACAAGGTAGACATCTTTTTGTACATCATCATATTTAATATATAATTAAATCGCTGTAGTTCTACACTTTTTAGTTGTAATCTAATTCTATCGAACATTTTTTAATTACAACATACAAGTTGCAATGTCAAACATAGTTTTTTCATAGTGTATTTCAAAGTGATGTAACCAAGTTATGATGTATGGATTCTTTAACTTATTACATATATTTGCACCAAATGTGTGTCTCCCTTGTACTTGTCTATGTTGACACAATCCTCAACCATCAATTGTATGTGACTTGTATTATTGTAGGCTTGTGGTTGACATAATATAATTAACAACAATGAAACATGTCTCCATGAAATTTAGTTGCCACGCATTGAAGCCAAATGCACATCAATGTTAAATCACACAAAATCATGTTACAAATCACATAATTAGATAGTCCTTATCACTTAAAAACAATCCTTACAACATGTTGGAGATGATAGTGAGATAGTTGGTTGTATACCTAGCTTGAATTGTCCATTTCCTCAACCTTGGTGTTCAAAACTTGAATGACACATAATGAACTTGGACAAGAAGCTAGTATTCTATAGCTTTTTCTTACACCGGGTTTTTGTTTTAATTGCAAGTTTTGCGACTATTGCATATGAACTTCATTAGCTAGGTTAGATGTACAAAAAATTTGACACATGTACATTAACATGCCTACAACCACCAAAACACAAATTGCATGTCTCCTACAATTGAGGGACAAAAGTTGTGCTACAAGATTTGGACTAATCAACCCAAAATCCTCACCGAGTGTAATTTTTTAATCCATTAGTACTTCAAGTGATTGTTCACTCTCTATCCCAAAATTAATTGTTGCAAAATATTTATTGGAAAAACATTAAATCTACATGCTTCATGGAGCCTCTAATGGTCTGCTTGCAAAATTTATGATTTGTTATTATAGGGTTATGGCAATTTATGTTGTGTCAATTAAACCTTTTATGACACATTTCCATGAATTTCATATAGATGTGAAGCAAAATTCACTTCAATGGAAACCCACGCACCTTTTTTTTTGTAAATCACACGATCTATCATAGTGGTTATCACCTATAATTTACCAGGACTAGTATACATTGGATATAATAGCGTATAATGTTTAGTTTTTAACCCTTGGTGTTGCAAATTAGATAATTCAAACTTGGATATGATGTTATTATTCCAACATTTTCTTACACTTAATTTCTTTTGAAATTGTAAGGTTTTGGGGTTCTTTGTTGTAACCCTAACCTTGGGCTTGCGACTAAAACAAGGGCTTGCAAGAGGGCAAGACAAGAGGGAGACCCGGGAGGCACATCTTATACTCTCGGGAATGTAGGAGAGTGTGAAAGAATGAACCCTCACACTCCCAAGGCAACTCCCACTTGGGGAGTTGGAGTCCTGAAGGACTCCCGAATCTTCAGAAAACGATTGCAGGCATTAAAACCCATTGATTTGAAAAGTTTTTTATATCACTGGAAAGCTATTGAACTGTAGATGTCTAAAATGGGCGTGCATCACCTATTTGGACATCTAAAACATAAGTTATGGCCAAAAGAAAGATCGGGAGTCAAATTGGCAATTTGACTTCTAACCACTAAAAATCAAGAATCGATCCGATTTCCTTGCGTGCAATTGGCGTGTGACATACCGTTGGAAAGCTCTTGATAAGGATTACAACTTTTCTTGAGAAGCCATCACGATCAAAGGTCTGCACACAAAGTTATGGGGCTCCAAAGTCGTGGGAGTCTCGACTTTGGCAATTTCGGGACTCCCACTTGGGAGTCCCGGGATAAAAAGCCATTTGGATGTGGGCCTCGTGGAGAGGCACATAGTATACTATAAGGGGGAAGGTGATGGCTTCCCCCAAGTCCGGGCCGTGGTGAGTCTTGTGAATCCGAGTTTGCCCGTGATTCGTCCTGGCACCAAAAGTGCTTCAACTATGCACTAACCAACTTGTTGTTTGGTTTGTGCATATTCGAGTGAGTGATTAAGTGCTTTTCATTTTTCCTAGTCCCATCCCGGAGCTCTAGCACGCCCCTCTACCCCCCAAAGTGTTGGGAGCCAGGGAGCGTACCCCGACTCCTTACTTTTCCGTTGTTTTCAATTTGGACTCACATTTGAGTCCATTAAGGAGCTTGGGGGTGCGTCATTCTTGCATAATGGCTTCATCAAAGGCTAGCGGAAATTGTGTGGATGGTCGTAAACTTTCAATCAACCAGATGCCCCAAACTTCATAACAATTATATTACAACTCATTATAGGATGTGCATCTTGGTTTCATTTCATTGAATGTAAATGATTAGGTTTGTGGCTAAAACTCCACCTAGATCATTTTTATTACAACAAAAACTTTTGTTAGAACCTATTTCTTCTCCATGGCCTTTAACAGATTTCAATGTTTCAATTTTGTAATTGTTGGGATTGTAGAATTGTTCTTGGTTGGAGCTGGGTGGGTGGGTTTAGGACAATCCAACTTGGATTTCAAACTTGCTTTTCATTCCCACATGAACTATAGTGCGACATGTTCATGTTGGTTTTATCTCACTATCTCTAAAACCACATTAGTTGGCATAATCTCTTATTTCCATGTTATGTTGTGACATCTACCATAGTCCAAGGTTTTTGTGGAAAATTGCCATAATTTGTTGCCTATTTGGGTGATCAAATGTTATAAGGATCAAATGTTTAGAATGTGTTGGCAAAGGAACCCAAATAGTTTATCTTGTGGCTAAAACAAAGTTTTTCAATGTCTTAGGATGATAGTTCCAAATGTTGTTCCCACAATGTGGATTTTGTAGTTATCTCATATGTATGTAGTTATAACTTTTTGAAAAGAGTTTCTTGTTCCAAGTTTGGTTCTACATGTTGATGTTGTAAACACAAAAATATTCATTTGTGGCTACCAACCTACAAATACTAAACGTTTGTAGGAGCAAATGGATGAAACTTTTTATCTAAGAAAGGAACTATTTTGGCAAAGGGAAGAGGCCTATGCCATATATCAAATAACTTGGCAAGAATGGCTTGTAATTATAACATTTGCCATGGAAGGAGGTATTGGACCAAAAATGTAATATGACAACACCTTAATACTTATATATGGACATGACCTAACCTTACGTAACACTAGACTTGAACTTGTGAGTTATGTTTACATCATCCCCTATCTAGACTTTCTTAAATCAATTCCACATTCTTTGCATCCAACTTGATATCCAAAACCAATGTTCAAAATTTGGTTGCATTAGGGTTTGCTTGTTGTAACTCAAATCTACCAAGAGTATTTAGCAAGTGTCACTAATTATGCATATATCTATGTTCTTGATTTGATTAGTCTTAAATCCTTCTACATAACTTTGAAAAAAACCCACAATATTCCACAATTTTCTTTTATACATATAAAGAAACTTTGGGAGCATAACATCTTCACCTACCATCTAAAAAGGATGTCATTTAAAGGTTAAATAGAGCTTACATTCAACTGACATTATGGGTTATACAATCTTCCTTTTGTGGTTGCTTGAATTGCTAGCTCCACTAACGGTTGTCGGTTGTTTAAAATTAGTTTATGATGTGTTTATTATTTTTTAGGATGCACCTCCTAGTTCAAGTGATGATGAATGGGGTGTAAGACTACCACATGGACCCACAAGGCCCATTAATCTAGAGTTGCCAACCCCCAACAGTGTTGCTGCAAATAACAATGAGGTAGCCTTAGGCATTCGGATGGCAAGAGCACTTGTTGATGCATGGCAAACATGCGATGTGCAGCAGTTAGTGAATCCAAGCAACAAATAGGAGATGTACACAAGCAAGATCCTTTTGACATTTCTGATGATATGGAGTAGGATGCTACTAGGATAGGGTTAAATGAAGAAGGACAAGGTATGGGGGTGTAAGTACAATTGGGTGGTACCACTAGGAACCAACTCAAGGAATAGTTAAGGAACAAAAATTGGCCAAATAATATTCTTGGGCCCTTTTTGAAATGTTTTCATTAAAAAAAAAATTCATGTTCATTTATTGCATGCCAAAGTATATGGCTTGAAGTTTTCATTACAATAAAAAGGTGGAAACTATTACATATTTATATTCTTTATTAATGTGGCCCCTTCAAGAATCAAGTTCCTAAACTTTGAAAATTCATAACTAAATTATACCTATTCGAATAATTACCCAATAAAAGAATTAAATATAATTCCATCTAAAGTACTTTAGAAAATTATATTCACAAAAAAAACCTTCAAACCTTGTTTGGAAAATGTTTATAATTAAAAAGTTCAAGGAAAATAACCACTGTGACATTCCTGAAACTTTGTGTGAATGTATTGAATAGGAACATCAAAATTCAAAATATTTTTTAGATTGTTAAAGTTTCAAAATCTATATAACCTAGTTCATGTATTCAACAAAAGTTTGTACCAAAAACCTTTCTTTATGTGTTTCCTATATTTTTCCAAAGTTTGATGGGTCCTAAAAAAATGCAGGTATGATGTTTTTAATGGTACCACCCAATTATACTTACACCCATGGATGACCTTATTTTAGATTATTTTCATCTTTTGAAATTAATTTCGAAGTAAAAAATTTTGTTGTTTGAAGGTAGTGGTAAGATTAGTAGACTAACAAGCACCCTTGTGATGTTAAATACCTCTATTACTCATCGGTGCACTAATGGGTTCATTGATGAATTGTTGTCTTTATTACGCAATTCCATACTTCCTAAGCCAAACAATATACCTAAGTCACACTATGAAGTAAAAAGCTTAATTTGAAACTTGGGTTTAGGGTACACTTCCATCCATTCATGTGAAAATGGTTACATTTTGTTTCACAAGGAGCCTAGTGTAACAAAAAATTGCCCTATTTGTGGATGGTCTTGATTTGTTCTTAAATGAAATTAGGTCCCAATAAAATCTTTAGGCACTTTCTATTGATTCCAAAATTGAAGTGAATGTTCAAAAAACCCAACCTCTCTGAATTAATGAAGTGGCATCACAACAACAAAAACTAAGATGATTGGTTAAACACGTAACTGATTTAAAAGCATGGAGGCATATTGATGACAATTGCCCTAAATTTGCAATTAACTCGCATAACTTATGGTTGGGGCTTGCGTTAGATGAAATTAACCCTTTTGGCAACCAATCATCCATTTGGTCCACATGGCTGGTGTTAAGGTTATAAAGTTTTCTAAGCCAATTTTTGAAAAGTTGTACTTTTGTACTGAAAAATCAAATTTTATCGATTTTGAAATACAAACCAATTTTACGTTTCTATTAATTTTACATTACTACCGATTTTAGGTTACTACCAATTTTGAAAAGTTGTTATTAATAAAATCAAAAAATCAATTAGCACCTTTGACTTTAGTTCTAAATTCTAGATGTAAGATAAGGTTGGATAACTTGGAGTTTAGGAGGATTTCTAGGGATTTTTCATGTTTTTTAGGACCCCCACCATTTTCTTATGGGCTTGAAGTCTTTTCTTAAGGAAGCTTGAAGGGTTTTTTAAAAATCTTTGTTTGGGATATGACTAATATGTATTTTCTTCACTTTGAAGCTCTTCGAATGAAGTCAGTTTTGTTTTTGCTCAAGTTTTTGCTTTGAAAAGTGTGTTGAAATTGTCTTTCCTACTTGTTGTTTTAACTTCCAGCTTTGGAGATGTTGTAAAGTTGTTTATTGTTATTTACTTATTTTTCTTAAGAGAAAGTGGTAAGTTATTTGCCTAATTGTTTGTCACCTATTTTTAAATGACTATTTCTCATTAAACACCAACAAATTTGAGGTGTTCAAATCTATATTTTTTTAAAATCTCAATACCCAAAAACATTTAGGAATTCCCCATGTGGCCATAACAACCGATTTTTGTCCTAAACTATAACCTACCTCCTTAGTTCACAACTAAAAAGTTTTTTTTGATGCTAGTAATGTTGTTGATTTCAAGAAAAAAATCAATAAAAAATAAGAATATTGATGTTTACATGGCATTGTTATTGGAGTTTTTGGAAAGGGGTTCATGCTTGGGATGTGACTAAACCCATTGGGGATCATAGGTTTATAATGCATGTTTTCTTGATGTGGTCAGTCCATGATTTACCAGCATATGGGTTGTTGGTTGGCCAAGTCACCAAGGGCTATAAAGGTTGTCCAACTTGTGGACTAAATACCTTTTCTCGCCATTTTCAAAATTTGGGGAAAGTGGTTTATGAATCTCATCGTAGGTGGTTACGACCTAACCACATACCCATATCAATCCAACACTCGTGACTTCAATGGAAAATATGAAAAATACAAACCCCACCAATTATGACTAGAGTTGACATCTTGAAGCATGTTGAAGTGTATGATTCTTGGAAGGTTAATGGTGGGAGAAAGGAGGACAATCCCATTGTAAAAATAGGAATCAAATGAAGGAGTTCTTTGTTTGACTTACCATATTGGAAAGTAAACTCAATTATTTAAGACCCTATCCCATTTATGCCTTCAAAGAGCTTTCAATCTTGCAACAACGAACTGCCCTATGCCTATGACTATAGATTTTTCCATCAATGCCTTGTATCAACTAGTATGGACCTCTTTGTAGACTTACAATATCCACCTTGTGCTTTCCATCATCTTAATAAAATGATATTGTTTCATAGGCTTTGAATGATAATCATTTTGGAACTCTAATGTCCTAGTGCATTTGTATCTAATTAACCATTATGTTTCTTTTCAATGTTTAGAAACTGCCCACCATTCTAGATGGATCCTTTCAAGATTTGTAGTAGATGTAGAATATTATTATTGTTGTGACCCAATATTTTTCTTCTAGCCTTCATTTTCACATCATTGTATTTAGGATGTTATGAACTACTGATTTAGATTTCAAAGGTAGTGTTTGGAATGTGTTCAGATTTTTAAATGGGTCAAATTTGGCTTTGACAAACATATTAGCTCGACCCATACATCAAAAATGTTTACATGACTACTCCCTTAATTTGGTTGCAATGGCCATTCCATTGTGTGATTAACATTACATGGCATTCCAATGTACTTTCTATGCCATAGCTTCAAACTACTCTCTTTGTGAGAAATATGGTTTCATTTCAAGTAAGTATGGGCTTCTATTATAGTTATCATATAAATTGTTTGTTTGATAATTGGTTTATTGGGCAAGATACCTTCCATAATTAGGATTGGAGATGGAAGGAGCTTGCTATTCTGTACAAGGTAGTGGAGTGTGATTTGAGTGGGGACATGGGAACAAATCCATAACCCAACATCAATATTGATACAAATTAGGATTAATTTGATTAGATGTAATGTGTTTGTACATTGTAGGGAGATAACAACATTCTTGAACTTGGCAACCAATTGTTCAACCATTCAATTATTCAAGTATTCATAATCCAACACAAATATAATTTGAATTGATTGATTCCAAGCATATTTAAACTAGCATTGTTCCAATTGAATGTCATAGCTATTAATGTAAATATATATCTTAGACCCTACCCTTGTAATGGTTATATCTAGGTTGTAAAAATTTAAGGGCCAGCTTGGTCTTTAACCCACTAGTTGTTGGTGGTGCATGTTTTTAGGACTTGTTGGTTTGGCACACCTTTGAGGTAATGCACTGCAAGAAAAACTTAGTTGTTAATGTTTTGAAAATCATCCTTAGTGAGAAAGACAATAAAAAGGTGCGACTAGATCTTCGGGTTGTAGGTGTTTGTGATTATTTATGGTTGAAACTTCACCCTACAAAGCTTGGTGAGACTGTAATGCATCATGTCAATAGCCCCCTTGGGTGATATGAAAAGAAAACCGACTAGCTTTCTTGAACACCATGTCCAATTTGAAGTTGCCCACTTAATACGCTTCAAGGTTTAAATAAAATCTTGGTAAAGGTAAGCTTTCAGGGATGAAATTAATCCTATGATTACCACATTTTGTCTAATCAATTCTTTTGTTGTGTATGCATCATCAAATGGCTAGAGAACCTCAAGCTACCATCATGTGAATTTTTAAAGTCATGTTCAAGTTACTTTGCACAAAGGTTTATGACTCGACAACATATGAAGACTTGAAAACTAATACTATATATTTGTTATGCCTACTTGAGAAGGTGTTCCCCTTCAATTTTTTCGATCTAATGGCACATTTGGTTATTCATTTGATTGATGAACTACACATTTGTGGACCTATCCATGCTCGTTAGATGTACCCAATTGAACAAGCCATGAAAGACCTCAAGGGGTATGTTTGAAACATGTGTTGACTAGAGGGTAGCATGGCAAAGGGCTACATTTTTTATGAAGCCCTAGGTTTGTGCACAAAATACATGGAAAGCTTGGGGGCAAGGCAAAGTCGAATATAAGATGCTAATGAAGGAAAGGATGGCTGGGAAAGTCCTTCAAGGGCAACCCAAACCATGGTCATTATTAATGCAACTACAAAACATATCACATTTCTATGTTTTTGAATACCATTAAACGTTGTTTCCATGGCTACAATGGGTCCTTTTAACTTAATGCCCTAATGTAATTTTTCAATTACAGTTGAATCTTGTACCTATTAATTGATCTTGCTAACAATGCCTTAATGGATCCACCGTAATAATCTCATATGTGTGCATAGTGAATAATGGGGGTCCATGGTTACCCATGTCTTGTAGGAAATATAATGAAGAAAAGGCCAACATGGTGGAAAATCCAGGGGTTTTTCCTAATTTCCCAAAATGGACCAAAACAACAATGGTTGCTAACACTAAAGGATAATTGGTAGAAAATGCTCGTGAGTTTTGGGACATATTAGTCCCACCTGCGTTCATTGTCAGGTCTCATAAAAGTATCATGGCTTATGGGAACTATTATCAAGTTATTGCATGGCCTAATGCAAATAACATGGTAACATATGACTATAGGGTAATGGGGGAGTTTGCACACACCACCTATTACCCCAAAAAATCCAAACCCATTAGCTAAACTAGTTTGTTACATAAGGGAATGCAAGGAGATTCTAAAGTTGGATTATGGTTTCACTAAGGTTTTGGTGCTATTGTGCTCTTGGGTGCAAGCAAAGACACGTGGTTCTAATGCATGTATGAAAAAAAATGAATTTGGCTTCACACTTGTCAATTTTAGGAGGTTACTTTCACCAAGGGATCAACCTTTTGTGTTTCCTTCACAAATAGAACAAGTCTTCTTTTCTAATTTTATTCAATAGTTGGGATGGAAAGTTGTTCTACATAAGACAACTAGGTCTTGACAAGTGGTTGGGGAGCAAGTTATAAATGCCTTTCCAACAAATCTTGTAAAGGGCATTGGACATGCAAATGGGGTTGGTGTTAATGATGTTGATGTTAATTTATTTGATCAAATTGCTACATTTGGTGATCAACAAGCAAGTACTAGTTTCTTGGATTTTGATTATCAAAACAACATCTCTTGAATGCACCATGGCTTACATATGGTTGCGCTCATGTTCTAGATGTTATTGTGTTTTGTGTAGGAGATGGAAACAATTTGGTAGAAGAAGGGGATGAAGAAGATGAAGGCAAAAAAAATCAAATTGATGTTGACAATGGAAACAATGGGGGCAAAGATGATGGGGACACAAATTCTAACAATGTAGATGCAAACAATTATGAATAATTAAAGTAAACTACATGAGTTTTTTTTAATGGGCATGATAACAATGAAACATTGTGGACAAGTTCTGAATTAATTTGATCCATGAATGGCTATATGACCTTCCATGGAGCATGGACCTCTAGTTAATATGTAGTATGTGGATTCTCTACTTGATAAAGTGTGTTAGGTCCCCATTGGTTTGTTTTGTCACTTTGTTTTCAGAGTTGGATAATTTTGTAATAAAAGGTTTCAAGTGGTAGTACTTACTAGCCAAACTTAAGTTGGTATTGCTCTAAACCCTCTCCTAGTCTAATGGTTAATTAGGTTATGACATAGGCCAATCTCCTCCACTATACTTACTGCCTAGCATATAAAGGGTGCATTGTTGTAATGCATTGACTTTGTTACAATTGTGTGGTAATCACAAGGGTTTTGTTAATGATTTGGATTTTTGTTTCTATTATTGGTCTTCCTCAGTTGATACCATGCAATTTTCACTAATACAATAAAGCAACATCACAATTGGGTTATGACTCCAACAAGTGGTGCTCTATTAGAGGGTTGTGCAAAGCTCCACCTTGTTGATCTTGCTAGCTCAAAATGAACAAAGAGAACATGGGTTGATGGGTTGGGCTTCAAAGAAGGTTTGAATTTGAAATTGATTGCTTCCAGGGGGTTGTTCATAGCTCAACTAATTTATTTTAGTTTATTTGACAAATACATTAGCTCAAGCCAATTATAAATCATTGTGCAAACATTTGGGTGGTAACAACAAATTAGTTATGATTAATGAACATTTTTTCCCATGTTGAAATTTTTTTTTAATCTTGCTACATATATACTATTGACTTGATTTTAATTTGTTCAACCAAGAGCCAATGTTACTAATCTATTTCAAATTCTACTAAATTTTGTTCAATTGACTGTGTAGTTTGTGTGAGTCTAGTAGATTCAAATGCTAAAGAGACATTGAATACTCTCACAAAGATTAATCATGTTAAAAACATCCATAACAAAATCATGTTATGTATTTCCACTCAACAATGGCAATGTTTGTTTTTTTCTACAATTTGAATTATGAAGGAATTACACTGTGGGTATGAACATTTCAATAATTCCTTTGTGTAAACAACAATGTAATTTTTGCCTCATTTAGATGTTTGAATGTTGGAACCTAGTGTGTCAATGGCAGCATGTAGGGCCATATTTCTTTATTCCATGGTCTTTATAGTTGATGCCACTTTGGATTGAGTGGAAGAATTCCATAACTTGGGTCCTTTGTAGTTGCCATTTAACCCCAAGTTAAGATTGCCTCACTTGCCGTAGAATACCATAAAATTTGCAGGTTGGTGCAATTAGCTTGCAAGGCTCATGGAGTCAAGTGCTATTTGCCAATACATTATCTTAAAAGGGAGTTGAACCATTTGTCAATTTTTGCTAGTTTGCTTTTAATTATCTCTCTTAGTTATTTATCATTTGTACCTTATGCTATCCTCAATTGGTGAAAACTACTACTAATAGATGTTAATTAGGTAGGACAAAATTGTCTCAATTTTGTTAATGTCAAAATTTGTTTGTAATTGGTGAATTATAAATGGATTTCCTTCACCTTTTCCTAGCATTTCCAATGTTTTACCAAGATACTGGTTTTTCAGTGGAAAGACATGTTTTATAATTTGCATTTGCTACCCATTTCACATGAATTGCTTCTAGTTTTCAACCTTCAAGTTCCAAAGCATATTACCTTTGCAACAAATAAAAGACATGGTGTATTTTCCTTTCAATCCTTATCACATGACTCAAATGTAACCTTGCCCTTGGTTGACCCACTAATCTTCCCCATATGCAAGCAATTAGCCATGCAAACTTGGAACACATATGTCCAACAATTTTGGTTGTAAGTTACAAGCATGTGTGCAATGTGTGTTTGGCCTTGCTTTTGTGAATGTAAAATAGTTTATAGTCTCTAAACAAACTCACTCATTTCATGATCTACACACAACTTGCTATCTAAACAGAGGTTGATTCATATGCATGTAGAATGTTGATTTCAAACACTAGAAAGAGACAATAAAATCAAATTGTTGATAGATTCTATCTACGTTAATCTTCATTTAATTGTTTATAAAATGGTTGAATATTAACAATGAGAAAACCATATTGTGGTGGATGAACTCCATTTGATTGGTAGAAAAATGATGAATGTATATCTAAAAAGTAATAGTTTGACTTTATACACAAACTATTTTCCTAAAAAAAAAGATCAAATTTGTGTGTTCCACATGTTACCTTAGAATTAGGGTTTGTTTGAAATGTGGGTCTATTCACACATTTTTGAACTCACGTGATTTCTTACCAAACTCAGAGCGTTCCTTCACACAACTCTATTTTTTCACACATGCAACAGCACATATTGGGTTTTACAACTGGTTAATAAAACGACTATTTTTATTTATTTATAATAATTGTAATTACCAGTTCATGTTAATGACTGCATAGTTGTAAAGGACATTGTGGTGCCACATGGCATTATGGTTTTACGATTGTAGTTGATATCACAACTTAATGGTTATTACAAAAATATCAAAATTTTAAAAATGTATATTTGTAATGTATTTTTAATCATCCAAAATTAGGTAACAACAAGATTCCATTGATTCTTGTAATTTTGGTGAATAATAACAACTTATGGTCATGTAATGCTAACTTGGCACGCCACATGGCAACGAGGTTGACTAATAGTTACAACACCTCATGACTTGTGACACTAACTTCACATCATGATTCATGTCATTGATTTGAATTAATCTCATTTATTGATTAATTGAAAATATTGTTGACCTTTGCAATTAATAATTACGATTTGGTCTTCCATGTTATGATGACGTGACATGCCAACCTGGGGTGACCAAGGTTAATTCAAGACTAAAATTTTGAACTTTATAATTTTGTGTTAAATATAATTAGTATTAAAAAATGTGGTAGTGCAATGGATGAAGACTAACTTGAACCCCAAAATGAAGGTGAGGGGTTCAAATCCTCATTCTTGCAACCTATGATACCTAGGCCTTTGGGCTTAAGTTAAATAGCCTAATTTAGGTTTCTTGGGGTAGGAATTTGAAGTTTATTTTTAATCTAAAACACCAAGCCTATGTTGGGTAGCCCAAGTTGTTTAACATAGGTAGTTAGCATATCTAGGTTATGTTAGGTTGACTTTTGGTTACACTAGTTACATGGATTAAATTAGGTTGATTATTGGTCATGTGCAATGACTCATAATGTGTTTATAGATTTTTGACACATGTCATCCATCCATCAATGTGTCTTTTGTAGCATTTAATAAAATAAAACAATTAAGCTAAAATTGCATATTGCACTTTACACGTCATACCAAGGTTAATGATAACATGGAATTTTATTATTATATATATATTTAAAAATCTTAGTCGTTAAAACGATTGGGCTTTGTAATTAAACATTTATTGTGACTAAATGAGTGAATCAACATGGGTTTAACAACTCACTAATTATTAATCACGTATGTCATGTCTGATTAATATGTAGTTATAAAGGTTAGTCACAAAACCCAAAATCTGTTGTTGTGTAATTTGTAAAATTTAGCCAACAAAATATGAAAAACGGGAAGAGTGCATCAAAAGTCTTGGTTGACAACTCATCTTCACAAAACATGAATCCAATGGTGAGATCAAGAAAAAATATTGTATTCAAATTGTTGCACGATCAATGCATGGTTTGGTAACACCATCATTGTTAGCCTTTAGGTAACAATTAATATAAATGCCTCCTTTAGTGGTTTGAATGATATCGGCTTTTGTTTGTTGTCAAAAATGACATGCATGGGTAGGAGATAAAAACATTCCAACACTTGGGTTGGAAGCAATCTAGCTCAAATAGACATTGGTGTAAGAGGAAATGAAAATCATTATTAATTTGGAAAAAAATGTATGACACTTCAAAAAAATTGTTCTAAATATGGCAATTAATGGAAAAATGGTTTTGGAAAATTTCAAGTGGATCCACAAGTGTGTGCATTTGACAATTTGGTTTTGTATCAAAGTGTTTTATCGAATGTTTTATTGGAACTTCCAACAATCAAACAAGCAATCCCATTGGATCATAGCTAGATATGAAAATTATATTTTACTCTATGAGGTTTGCATATAAGTCCATGGTCTTTTTTTCCAAAATCATAGTGGGCTTCTAGTCTTTTAAACTTTTTTTTTTAGCAATGTAAAAGGAGAAAAACTTTTAATGTGAACCATGCCAAAATGTTATCTATCTAATTTTTAGATGGACTCCATGTAATTCAATGAAAAAATAATAATCATGAAAGCATTTCAACCATTATATCCAAGTACAACAATTAAATTTGAAATCAATTTGTTTAGTGGATGTTGTGTAATAGATTGGTGATTGTTAAATCAGTCACAAAAATCAACAATATCTTGGTGCTTACGATTAGAAGTACATCCCAATTCCCATACCCATTGTGCTTGTTATAACCATGATCATTAGTTCCATTGCCATTTGCAAAGGGTTAACCTCTTTTGCTTGTGCTTTTACATATCATCAAAACATCATAAACTGTGTTTTGATTCCACAATATATTTTGTGCCATTGCTAATGAAATGTGTAACAATTTGTGTACAACCAATTTGGCCAATATTTGTTTATAATGGGCTTCAAGAATGTTGTTATTAAGTATTATATGCAATGGAGGAGCTCAAATCGTTATTATGTTTTCTTAACCATTCATGTGTTCTATGTGGTAAGAAGTATGATGAGGCTAAAGTTCAGTGGTGACATCTTTGTTGTGCACATGGTACAAGTGGAATTTAAATTCCTGCATAATATTTCACACTATTATAACAACATATTTGCATTTCACATGCATGTGTTCACTATTCATGTTTTAAGTCTCAACAAATTTAACATTACCATTCATTCCAACATCAAATTCATGGTTATTGCATATAACTAGAACCTGCACTTTAGAATGCATTATAACAAACTTTAGAAACAAGAATATAATTCATTTCATCATAATCTAATATTACCAAAAATTCACACAAAAGATAAACATATAATTCATTGGAGAAGTATGTGTTTATCTATATTATTAAAAACATCTTTCAAATTATAGCATAGTTCCATGTTTTGTTGAAAAAATTCCAAAACAACATTTAAAGTATGTGCTATATCAAAACAAAGTCTATGATTTTCTATTGCAAGTACCTACAACTCCTCCTCCTCTTTTTTAAACTTCATGTCTCATCTTCTTTCCTTCATGTTCTTGAAAACTTTAACCTTTTGAACTGTCCCAAGTCACATCATCATGATCAAAATAATAAGAATTCAAAATTCAAACTAACAAAATTCCCTAATCAGTTCTTATTTTAATTTCCTTGTTCATCCAAAATCACATATTCATCCTACCCCCTTAGCAACACAATAGGTTGCAATATATTAAAATTTCAAAATGTTATCATTGGCACATGTAATGATATCAATGGGCATGTTTCTATTCAACATTTGGTTAATTTCATACTAGATTGAGTTTATTCAATCCAAACAATCGTGGGTAGATGCAAGTTACAATGGTTCAAAAACGACAAGAATCTCAGTCCAAAAAGTCCATAGAAATGAAAAAAATAACACTAGAATGGAAAAAAAAAGTTAAAAACCAATGTTGAATGGGCCCTATGTGGTGATTAATTAATTAATAAAGTCCATATGAAAGGTTGCCTATCTAGAAAACTCTTTATTATACATGTTAGGGGGAAAAAAAATCAAATTCTAACAAAAAAATGACCAAGATTGGGACTTATTAAAATAAGGTCCAAATCTAGTCATTTAAAAGTTCATAATTATTTGTTGGTTAAAGTTTTTTTGTTGTAATTTTTTTCAATCCATATGTATTTCTCCATTATGTATCATTTATTGAGTCCCTATAAAAAATATTGAGATGAATTCATAACAAAAAATGCATTTGAGTGTTAATGCAAAACCTAGATTATAGTCCATATGTCCATTTCAAAAGTCCATTACCATAAAATTGGTGTATGTTTATTGAATTTCACCCTTTAATAAATGTTTTTATTCAAGTCGACAATTTTAATCCATAAATATTTTTATCAAATTGATGATTTTACAATGCATTTGTAGCATTTGAATAAAGTACATTTTGTAAAAAGTCCATAAGGACGCAAAAAGTGAAGCACTATAACTTGCATTTACCCTCATGGAGAATAATTAACATTCATAGCTACCTACTAATAAGAAAAAAGAAAAAGATAAAGTTTAAGCTTGATTTGCTTCTGAATTATGCATTTGAGCCTTTAGAATTTATTTTCCAAAATTCTATGGTTCAATGAAACCCAACCCATATGAACAAATCAACTGTAAGTTCCTCAAAGGTACTTTACTTTTATGGTTTTGTAATTCTGTTGATTATACAACCTTTATCCACATATTTGTAGTTTAGTGACATGTGGACATTGTGGTTGGAAAACATACTCAAAATGAGCATGTTGAGAACAATGATGAATTCTTTAGTAATCTAGGTTCAAGGGTTGAGGCTAGAAGATTTCCCCAAGGCATTGTGTCATTTAAAATCATAGTAATCAAATTATTGATTCCATCCAAATCTTAAGGCCTAATTGGTGAAAGTGAGGCCAACATGTTGTATATGTAATTTTATACGACCATTTGCCCTTGATTGATTTTTATAATCTTTCACATGTATGGGCTACAAAGAAACAATGAAAATGCAAGTGCACTTTATTATGGGAAATTGAAGTTGAAAATTTTAGGAAGGTCAAATGCTATTTTTTCTCATGTTGATGTTGAAATTGTTTGATGAACTCATGTCTAAACCCCTTGTGTTGTTTAGTATTAGAAATATTACTATAATCATTTGATGTGTTTGAAAGGCATTAAATTTAATGTCTAAATTGTTTGATTGTATTTAGTATGCAAGTTTCCAGCTACTATATATAGTTGAAATGATGGAGGCTAGTGTTAAAATAATTCCAATACTAACCAAGGACCCAAATGATGGTGCATATGGTAGGGACTTAACATAAGGGCTCAAATGTAAGATTTGATTGAAGTACCCAATAACTAAACACCTAGTTACAACATGATAGATCTAGATGTGGGAGAATAATCCATTAACAATACAAGGAAAACATGTATATGTTGCATGTCAATTGCCAATTAGTCACAAATTATATTCCTTTATATGGGTTTTAACAAATTGTCGACATAGTGAACTAATGAGTTGTTCCTTAGTTGCCAAGTAGAATTGCCATGTACAATTATAGTGGGCCCATTGATTAAACACATAGTTGCAAAACGATATTGCTCCATCGATTAATAGATATAAAACAATAGTAAAAATGGATTGCAATTAGTTGCAACAAGTCTGTACTAGTTACATGTGACTTGTTCTTTTGTTGGAAATGACTATTTTACTACAATACAACTCCATTGGACTAAATAGCCAAACAACTAGTTATAAATAATATATGTCAATGGGCTTATACTTATATAATAGTTTTATAATGGACATTAAAGTTGGCCAAGAGTTTCCATTCGTTTTTATTAGTGACTAATGAGTTCCAATGGACAACTAGAAACAACTCCCATATAATTATAGTGGACCCAATAACCAAATGTTTAGTTAATGACTATTATTGCATAGAAAAAACATTGGTCGTTCTAGTTACCAATGAGTTGCCTTGTAGTTGCACTAGAACATTCATGAAAATTACCTTACAATTGCAATGGACCCAATAACCAAACATCTAGTTGCAAATTAAAAATGTCATTGGTTATTATGATTACGATACATTGGTTGATATGCAATTGCCACTTAGTGGTAAATGTCCATGTTTACTAGTATAATTAAGGTGCCTTGTAGTTGCACTAGACAATCCATAAAAATTCATTTACAACCAAAGTGAACTAGAAAGCCAAATGTTTAGTTGTCAATGTTATATAGTAATACTAAGTGGACAACACTTCCATTTCTCCTTAGTTGCAAGTTAGTGGCATATGTTCCACTAGTTACCAATGAGTCAATCTATAGTTGCATTTAACTATTCAATACAACTTTTTCACAACTATAGTGAATCAATGATCCAAACACATAATCATAAAGATGTCGTAAAATAATATTCCAATCATAATACATTAGTTGTCATATAATGGTCATGTAGTGGCAAATGTTCACGTTTACTAGTTACCAATGAGTCGTCCAGGTAGTGCATTAAACAATTAATAGCAACTTCCTAACAACTATAATGTATTGATTAACCAAACAACTAGTTGCAAATTTGTTGTGACATAGTGTTACGTGGTGAAAACACATTAGTTGATTTGTAGTGGCCACATAATAACAACTATTCCTATTTATTAATTACCGATGAGTTGCCCATGTGTTGTAGTAACTATTTCTAAACAATTCCAATATAATTACATTGGACTCAATAACCGTACACCTAGTTATAAGTGAATTATAAACTATTATTAAATGATTTTTTTTCAATTTTTTGGTGGCTAATGTCCATCATTATTAGTCATAAATGAATTTTTTTGTAGTTGTACATGGAAATTGGAACAACTCTTAGATAACTACATTGGACCCAATTGCCATATGTCTAGTTGCAAAGAAGTTTTCAATAGTGGGATTATAGTTACACATCAATATTCAAATGCGAAGATATGGGTCGTTAGTGAGTTATAAGGTAGTTGCCTTCATCCCTTTAATTTTTGTTGTACCCTTAGTTGCAAAGGAGTTGCAATTGACATCCACAATATTCATCTTTGATAGATGGATGAAAATCCATGTTAACATTATTTTCGTTCATTTAGTTGCAAATGAGTTGCAAACTAGTTGCATTGGAGTTGTTACAATCAAGTTGCAATATAATTGCATGGAGTTGCATGTATTTTTATATGTATATGGTGCCAAATACAACAAGTTGCAACTAGTGCAACTAGTGCAACTTGTCCGATAGCATTTGTGTGGTAGAAATACTATGAGTTACATGTGGTCATTGCAACTCAAAAAGCCTAGTTGCAAAACCCCTTGATTTTTCATAGTGGAACTTTAGGGCATATTACTATTGTCTTCATGCATTCATATGGTTGCTTGTATAATTCATTGTGGATTGTTTCCAACATTCTATAATGTAATGTTATTATCTTCCCAACATTCCTTTGCTTAAAATGGATGACTTTGTTTTTCATTTGCTTGCCTTTTTGTGTTTTTGGTCATAAATTAAACCTTGGAAATTTGATCTTCAATTTCAATCTTCCATTGCTTCAACTCAAAATCAACTTACATAAATATATCCAAAATTAGTAGATGGGTTTTTTTAACTTTTATGAAAAGACATAATCACATGATTAGAAACAAATTCAAAGATGTTTACAAAGTTTTAACTTTCAACAATTCAATTAACACTTTAGTTGCACAAACTCATCTCTTCAAACTTTAAAGTTTATTATTCTAAGTCACAAAATTCTAAATCCAAGTAGAAAATTGTTCATTATTACACATATTGATTCTAAACTTTTCTTGGCATCTCATTTCTAGTTCTTCACTAGTAGAAAACCTTCATTTTTAAACCAAAAAGTTTTCAACTACATGTCATTTATAACTATGTTGGAACTAGAATTTTAAAAAAATTTTAAAAATTATCTTTGCATCATACTAATTAAATCGATTCATATATTATATTACATAGTTGAAAACATTTTTCAACTAGGTGGTCATTTGTTGAATATTCCCAACATTAACAATATCTTTAATTTGAACACCCAATTATGTTAGTAAACAATGTGAAGCATGTCTCGACCAAAGGGCCATTTTTAGAATGTCCTTAGCATCTAAGGTTCTTTAGTTGACAAATGGTCAAGACATTGATTAATGTTCAATTATTTTGGTGACACCATTAACACACATATATGGAGGATATAATGTTTTAGAGGATGGATGAATTGTAATCTTGTCTACAAATTTGTTGCAACTATTTCTTTCAATTAGGCTAAACCATTAGTAAACAATTTCAATTTTATGCATATAATATTTTAATATTTATTCTAAATTATGATAACATTAAATGACATGCAATTTTTTTTGTATAAATGATTTTTTGTGCATATAAATAATAAAATTTAATTAAAAACAATTTAAGGAAGTTTTAAATGTAAGTTTATAATAATGTGTATGTTCAATATATATATATATATATAATTATTTTTATGTAGATCAAATTCTAGTTTACAACATATGAAGTAATGATACACAATTAATGATTTTTATAAAACTTTAATGTTTATTCAATTTTATACACATGATATCTTAATATTTGTTTTTAAATTGTAATAAAATTTCATTAAGCAATAAACTATGTGTAAATGCTATTTGTGTAAATTAATAATTACATATGATGCAAATCATTTTGTGGGCATAAAGATATTAACATTTTAATTAAAATTATTATATTTTTGAAATAATAGTTTGTACTAATTTATGTTAAATACATGTAATTTAATATTTCAATGTAAATAAAATGTTAGTTTACAACAAATCAAGTAATGATACATAATTAACATTTTGTGGAACTTTAATGTTTATTCATTTTTATACAAATGATGTCTTAATACATTTCAAAATTATGATAAAAATTCATTAATTGTTAAGCTACATGTAAATTTTTTTGTATAAATAAATGATCATGTATGATGAATTTGTTTTGTGCATATAGATATTACATTTTAATTTGAAAATAAAATTTAATGAAATTCTAAAATGTAAGTGAATTTTAAAATGTGTATGTTTAATACATGTCTAATAAATTATTTATGTGTAAATTCAATTTTTGTTTACAACATATCAAGTAATGATACATAATTAATATTTTTGAGAATTTTAATGTTGATTATTAATTCCATTAAAATTTTAAATAATAATTAAATAAAAATAATAATGATCAACATAGTTAGCAAGGATATTTAATAAATTATTATATATTATATAAAGAATTATTATTTTAATTATATTATATTTTTTTAATGTGTTTTTTAAAATTTTAATATCTATAATATTAGTTCATAAAAGTTATAATTAGTTAAGTAAAAATATACAAATAATAATAGTTAAATAATTAGTTTAACCTAGCTATTAGCTACAATATTATTATTAATGTTGTTGTTGTAGTCAATTATTAATTATCACTACATTATAATAATTTAAAATATTTAAAATAACTATTATTAAGCTTTTATATTTTAGTTAATTATTTGTTTTATGAAATGTGAATAGGAAGTTATTATGAATTAGTAATTTAAAAATATTGATTAATTATTAGTAATAAAAAATAATAATTTCAATTATTTAATTATATAAATGTATAATTAAAAATGGTTGATGAATAATTACTACAAATAATTAATGTAAGTAATTAGACCTAGGCTAAGTAAATCATTAATTTAGATTTAAGCCTAAGTTTAAACTACTTTATAATTTGATTGTAATTAAAACTATTTGAGTCGCAATTAGCTTACAACTAAAGTTTTTATCCCATATTATTTAGTTTTTAATCCAACAATCTAAACGATATAAAAGAGTGCACTAAGATTATTGGAGAAACATAATAATCATAAAAATGTAATAGCCATTTGGGATGAACCAATTAAAAAGACTCAACTTTAAAGGTTAAATTACCAAATGAAATAGGATTTCATTTGTTAGATGCCATGTAGCCTAAGATTAAGCCTAATGAAGGTGCCTAGGTCTCCCATTAGTTTAAACCTATGTTTAGGTTTAGCTTAGTTTCCTTGGTTTAAAATTAATTTATGTTTAGGCTAGGTGGCAATGTTCAACACCACATGCCTAATTTATGAATGTGGATGTGCCATGTGTCATTAGTTATTTGTTGACCCCAAACTTTGTCAATGTGCCATGTGTCAAGATTGTGAATAAGCCACATGTAAATAAACCACTAGTCAAATGTCCAATTTACATAGTTACAATGTAGTTGAAATTGTAATTAAATTTTTAGTTCACATCATGCCTAATTAATAGACAAGGTTCATTGACTAGTTGAAAGCAATTGAAACTAATTAGCAATTATAATGGTATGTAATTTGCAACTAAAATGGTAAGTAATGGCTATTGCTATGTTGTTGACACAATCAGCTAGAATGTCATTTTCGACTTGTACTTGTTGACTTTGTTGGTTTGTAGTTGAAAAGAACATTTCCTAGGTGCAAAAATACATTACAAGTACATTTGTTCTTTTCAACTATATTTCTTTGTTGAAATTTAATTAGAAACATAGTTATAGAAAGGGGATTTTTCTATTAGTTTTGAATTTCAATGGTCTTGTTAGACTTTGTTTCAAATGTATTGAACAAAACCAAGGCCGTAAGTGTCATGGTCACATCATTAGAACCCATTTTAATCTTTTGTGTACCCCATGGTGTGGTTTCTTCTCCATCATTAAAATTTGTAATTACATCTTTTAGGCATGTTGTAATTGTAGGCGTGGTTTCCTATTCATTAGTTGTTTCCATCATTTTGTTTTCTAAGCATGTTGGGGAGCTTGGCTTTTCCATGTTAATGGTAGTAAACCTATTGGTTGACACCAATTGGTCCATCTCCTTGTTGGAAACAAGTACAAGTAATTCCTATGGATCATCTTTTGTGTCATAATTATTTTTAGGCCATTTTCATTGTAAGATTAATTTGCTTATTTTCTTGCTCACCTAAAATTCAAGTAAGTAGTTAGAATATTGATGAAACCACGTTTTGAAATTTCAATTTGTTAGGTGTGTTGGCCATGGATTGTCTCTGGAGGTTGTCACAAGTTGTTTAAAAACTTTGAGACAAACATTTTTATCATCATCCCATATATAATCTTATAATCTTGCAAGAAATAAAAAGATGCCCAATATCTACCTTTGCTTAGTACTTTGCATCGACATTTCTTGGTTTTTTTCTCTTCAATATATGGGTACAAGTCCAAGTTTGGTGGCATTGAACAAAAGTGTTGTGGATATGGATATTGTGAATGACATTATAAATTGGGCTGTTTTGATTTAATCCCTTTAACCCTACAAAAAAAACTAAAATAGATGCCAAAATTAATTCATATTTGCAAGCATTTGTCTTTGGTGACATATTTGTAAATGTCCAATCAATTTGTGCAATTATTGCTATCATGAAAATAATTAAATTTGTATTGGATTGTTTACATGGGATTAATGAATGTCCTTAAAATGTTTATAAATGGCAAATGACTCTAAACGTAGAATAACTACATATGTTTGAACAACCACAAAATGTGTTTGCAAATTTGGTCTTAAATCCTATGAAGAATCATGGACACACAATTGTCAAGAGGTCTTCATTTATAATGCCTTGTTTTTTGGATCCAAACTGCTTGATTGCCCCTATAGGTTTTTGCTTTGGTTAGTTTTTAAAAAAAAAGGGTCTTTGGTTTCAAGCCAAGTGTTCAATTTATGGCCTCCACCTTATAGGACTTCTCCATTTCATAGGACTTTGGAACTTGGACCCTTGTCTCAAGTGCCATTCATGGTCATTCCTTTTTTAGGTACGATCAAAGTAGATCTTTATGTCAAGAGAGTTTGAAACCCTCATTCCATTAAATACATTTGTCATGGTTCACATGTATTTCAAGATGACAAAAAAGGTCTTTTTTATTATGCACTCAAAATAATAATAAAATATTATCAACAATTTGAATAATTAGATAATGTTGTTTGATAATTAATATAATGTATGGAATGGGAGATCACACACACTTGAGCCATTTTAATTGTTGCAATTTGGAGCCATGGAATGCCACATGGCTAGGCTACATGAATAGGTTGATGACATGGAATAATATTATGTTGTGTCAATTTTTTTTTTTTTTTATGTCAACAAAATCTATTAAAAAACATATCTTCTGACATGGATCAAATTTATTAAAAATATTCTTTAACGCTTATGCTCACCAATTCATGGCACATGCTCACCTATTCATAAACTAATATCCCTACATTGGGAACAAGAGTAAAAACAAAAAAATCCCTTTTCTCCCCCTCCCCTTCGACTCAAATAGAACTAAATTGGACCATTTGTGAGTGCATGTTGAGCCTTTCATTGGTTGCATGAAATTCCTTTTTCAGAATTGTTTGTCATCATTTTTCACTTGGGCTAATTCCCCTTCTTAAGAAAACTAGGATACCTATTGACGCGCATAATGTTGCTTTGTTGTGAATTGTTGTAGCAATATTTTCATTTCAACTTTGTATGATTCACATTTCCATAAACTTGTGCTTAATTGTTGTAGCATAGTGTAACCACAAACATCAACATGATATCGTGCTATAGCTCAGGGTTTGCATTTTGGTCACTCTTATAACCATGAACATCCATTTCACCATGAAGTTTTCTTGTTTAGATTGCCATGGAGATCACAACTTCCACACACCTCATGTGGCTATGTGCCATAACCAAAGTATATAAAGATTTGCAGTCCTACTTGCCATTTGATTGGATGGAAATCAAATGGATAGTGCCTCCGATGCACCATCAGAAATTGGAAAAAAACATTACTCCTCACATAGTAAGGTCGCTTACTAGTTTAACATGTCCCATGGAAGGGTTTTCTTTTCCCAATTTTGTGATATAAAATATTTGTTGAATATAATGAACATTCCCCACTCTACTTCTTTAAGCTTATGTCATAGGCCCCATACCTGGAGATGGTCCCCACCTTGGGGCTTTATATAGCTTCATCTTAGGCCCCTTATTTTGGAAATGTCCTCACTAGGACCATATATCACCTAGTCTAAGGCTCCTTGTTTTGGAATTGCCTCATCTAGGGCCTTGTGTCGCCTTGCCTTCAGCCAATTATTTTGGAAATTACAAATTACCCCCATGCTTCCTAGTCCTACACCCCTTTATTTGGAAAATGCACTCACCCTAAGGCCATATGTTGCATACTCCTAGGGGCCTTATTTTGGAAATGCCCCCACCTTAGGCCCTTATATTGTCTAGTCCTAGTCCTCTTATTTGAAGAATATCCCCCACTTTAAGGCCCCTTATATACCACCTAAGCCAAGGCCCCTTATATTGAGATTGCCCCCACCTTAGGGCTTTATATTGTTTAGTCCTAAGCCCCGTATTTTGGGAATGGCCTTACCTCAAGGCTATATATCAATCACCTCATCCTAGGCCCCATATAGTGTGAATGCCTCATTATACCACCTAATCCTATACTCATTTTGCCCCCACCTTAGGGCTATGCCACTTATTTTAGGTTTGCCTTCATTGTAGTAGTGCCGAATTTAGGTCCCTTATTTTGCCTAGGGATTCTAGAATCCCTACTTTTAGGCCCCCTATTTTGGGATTGCTTCTACTGTAGGGCCCTACTCTAGGCTCCCTATTTTGGGAACGTTCCCACCCTGGGGCCTTAGAACATTCTTCCGACACAAGAAGGTTACCGCGAAGGACCTCCCCGACGTCAGACTCTCCCTCTCTCACTCTCTTCATGAATCTAGATCAGCATTAGGAGCTGAAGAAGAATTAGAAGGAGAGGAGAAGGAGGAAGAAGAGAAAAGACTCAAGAGGTTGTGGATTTGGTTGTGACAATTTGCGGGCTTGTTGCTGGAGCTGAAATCGGGACTTGGGTGATTGTTAAAATGAAGCTCACGGTTCTCACCGCTGATGAGCGAATCGTCTCCCTGGATGTGGAGCCTGACGAGCTTGTAAGCTTGCCTTCTAACCCATCTTCGTTTTTTAGCTTCGGAGTCTTTTGGGTTGGAAAGCAATATTAGTGAGATGAAGAATTTGGGGTGTTTTGTTGGATCTGCTCATGCTTTGCCCTTTGCAGTTTGCAGCAGGATTCTCTCTACTTAGTTTTCAACTTCTTCTTTGTTTTTGTCTCTTGTAATGCTTGCTTGATCAAGGAGGTTCATGCGAGCTCAGGTTTTTTTTTTCCCTTCTGGTTTTTATACCCTAAGTTTGGAGATGAAGCTCCTTTTGTCTAAAAATCCATCTAAGCAAATGATTTGAGCGGTAGAACTTATGGGAGGATTTCCCCTCATGGTTGCTGATTTATTTATTTATTTTTTTCGCTTTTTTTTTCATATGCCTGCTTTTCTTACTTGTGCTCCGGCTACTTCATTTCTCTGTTGGTGACTACCTTGTGACACAAACTAGTCATGCAGGTTAGAAGCTTCAGATTTGTACTTCAGATCTGTCACTGCATGAGAAAAGAAAGAAAGACAGAATGGGGTGTGCTCCAATCAACCCTAAAGTGCCTGACTCTTTCAATGGACTCTGGGGTTTGAATGCTAGGTGGAGAATCTGAAGGCCCTTCTAGAGGTGGAGGTGAGTCTCTCTCTCTCTCTCTCTCTCTCTCACTCTGCTTTCTCACTCTGCCTTTCTGACTTGTTGCTTAAGAACCTGACTGAGATCCATGATCAGTTAAAACTGGGAATTGGACTGATGGTGAGATTGTTGTGCAGACACAAGTGCCACTGGTTCAGCAGCAGTTACTGTTCAATGGAAAAGAGGTGCAAAACACAATGCGTCTCAATGCAGTTGGTGTGGGTGAAGACGATTTGTTGATGCTTGTTTCAGCACCAACTCCCTCCAGGTATACAATCATTGTAATTGAACTTTGAAGCCAGCCAGGTGGTTTATTTACTTATGCAGCTGGAGAGTTGAATCTGATTGCAAGAGAAATGTCTGCCAGATGCCATGATTGTGACAGAAAGTAAGCATGTGAGTGCAGTGCAGGGGGACCAGCACCAAGTGATTTGGCACTCAACCCAGATGGGTCTGCTGTAAACCCTATTGCTCTTCAAAGGCATCTGCGTGGTGATCCCAATGTTATGAGTCAGCTACAACAGGTAAGAGTCATAGCCATCATGTAGACTTAACTTTGAGTATATGCAGATTGCTGCAAAGTCCACAGACTTGCATCACATATCCGTCTTGCTTCTCATGCAACTGTCAAGGAATCCTAGGTTTTATGTAGGGCACAGAAAAGATGACTTTGGAAACTCATGCACCTGTTTATGCTCTGTTGATTTCATGTTACCTGAATAAGCCAATCTCCAGAACCTCTAGCTTAAACCATATTCCTTCTGTTTGCAAACTGGTCATCATAGACAAGAACATGATGGATGAACTGCTAGACACAGTGTAGTGCTCACAAAGTAATCACACTTACTCAATCTGCACCTACCTTGATATTTAATATTCCACATCTCTGCTTTTGGTGGTACAGAATAATCCTGAATTAGCACAGGCAATCTTAAGTGATGACACTGAAGTATTGCAAATGCTTCTCCGGCGGCAACATCAACACCGGGTTGAACTTCAGCGACGACAACAACAGGAACTTGTGAGTTACAGGATTTATGGAAAAATCAAAGTGAAAATGCCCAAAATATGGCATGCACATTGGAGAAATGTCTCAGTGAAAGTGATTCTTACATGAATTGGTGGTGGCCTTTGGGTCTCCATTTGAGCTGTCAGCTGCTTTGTTCTTATGCAAATGAGGTAGTACTACCTCTGGCGATTTGCAGAGTCAGAACCGGCATTCAAGAATTGGCTTGCAATCAAATATACCAGTGAAGCACTGCTTGCTTAGTCTGGGTTGATCATAGCTTTTGATGTAACTTGAGCACGCGAGGGATGTGATGAGAAACATGAAGAGTGGAGAGTAAGTCAGGTCTTGTTCCCATTTGGGTTTACCTTGAGAAGCTGCTCAGAAACACTGAAAGAGTGCATGATTCTGCAGGACTTGATGAATGCTGACCCATTTGATGTGGATGCACAAAGGAAAATTGAAGAAGCAATTCGACAGGTGGGTATCTGCACATGAGCTGCATATCTTGAGGGCCAAGTATGTCAAGGGTTATCTCTTGTTGTCTGTTTGAGTACATACAGTTCCTTGACCTTGTTCCTTTGAAAGTATGATTCTTCTTTGAGTTGATTATTCTGCAAGATGCAAATGACAGGGCTATCCCATAAATCAGTCAGTAAAAAATAGATTTATGGAATACAGTAGCAGAAGGCAAGTTCATTTTCTTCAATGTTGTTGACAGACAGGGCTAAGATTCAAGATCTTCACCTGACCCAAATGAAGGTCATGTATTGGTTAATAGGTTTCCTTGACATAACTGAATGTGTAGATTGTTTTTGTACACTGATAAGTCTGTGGGAGTCGAGGCAACTCGTCCCTGCTATATATGATGAAGGCAAAGCTCTGATACATTGTGAGGGGCAGTCACTGTGTTAATATAGTAAAGAAAAAATCATGGCACTCTGTTACGGAGACTGCATCTTTGAGTTTGCTTATAAACCTAACAAGCTACATTCTATGGGTGATTTGCAGAAAAATGTAGATGAGAACTGGGAGGCTGCTATTGAATACAACCCAGAAGCCTTTGCCCGTGTGGTAAGGCTTAACACAATCCTGGGTCTCTGATAAGTGGGCACTGATGTCCTTGTGCTTTCACCAAATCTAAAAAATGGACTACTAAATGCACAACATTCTGGTAAACCTTGTATCTGGAACTTTCATAGTCCATATGGTGTCAAGCAGTGAGTGTCTTTGTTACATCAAAATGTTCATGTTCTGGCACCGACTTTCCACATAGGATTTATCTTACTCCATGCAGATCTTTGGGGTGTTATCCTCAGGGTTCTCTCAGTTTTTTACTTGTGCTTTCTGCCTCACCATTGTTCTTGTATTCCAGATTATGCTTTATGTGGATATGGAGGTGAACGGTGTTCCTTTGAAGGTAAATTAGCAATAGCTTCTCATTGAGCTAAGTGGCATAGTTTCTTGTCATAAAGCCAAGTTCTTGGAGGACCATGCATCTGATGGGCTAGAATGAACTGAACTAAAGCAGATCAGATGTAGTTCTGGATGCAATATGGAACTAGCTTATGAAGTGAGGATTAACTGGATTTTTTACCTCACAAGAAAGAATGTACAGAGATATTTTGTTGCATCTTTGGGTTCACTGTGTTTCTAATGGATTACTGGGCTTTGAAACAGGCATTTGTTGACAGTGGAGCTCAAAGCACCATCATCTCAAAAACATGTGCAGAACGCTGCGGGTACACTTACTGGCTGCTTTTCCTTTGGATCAAGTTATGCTCTCTTACAGAGTTCACTCTAATTGGGAAGCAAGTGCTTTAAGAGATGATAAAAGGAATTGTGAATCACACCCTGGGTATGGACATGCATGTTGTTGAATTAGACTTATGTACAGGCATTGTTCCTAGCCAGTTGGGCTCCTAAAAGCTACCTGTCAGATCCAATCAACTTCAAATCTGGTCATCCATTATGGTGGAGATTGTTAGTGGAGAATCATCAACTCACAGTACTGTTTATGGCTGGTGTGTGGTTTGGACACATGGCAAGACCTTATTCTCTCTGGTGTGTCAATGTAGACTTCTGAGGCTGATGGACCGACGTTATGTTGGTATTGCAAAAGGAGTTGGACAGTCAGAGATTGTTGGGCGTATTCATGTTGCTCCCCTTAAGGTAATAATAGTCTTCTCTTCACAGGACACCAAACATGGTGTTGAAATATATCTTAGTACTCATTTGATGAAATCTGTACACGAGAATTGGTGGTACTGAGGATGAAAACTGCCTGTAGGATGAGTCTCATGGGTATTGTTGGTGTCAATAGCCCTCAGTGGATCTTCACATGCCTTTGCACCTTTTAATCTGTTATCCATTGTAGAACACCTGCAGGAGCTGATGGGCTAAAGAAGTTCTGTACTTGAGTACATGGCATCCAGATATTCCAGGATTGGCATGTATGGTTCACTGTGTGTGTGGTGTGTGGACAGATAGGAACAAACTTCTACCCCTGTTCCTTCACAGTGCTTGACCAAGCTGATCTGGAGTTTATTTTTGGCCTGGACATGCTTCGAAAGCACCAGGTAGGTTTTGCTGAATACCAATTTACATTCCTGTTTCAATTCTCTTCAACAGAAGACAAATGGGATTGGGTGATCATCTTTATGGTCTATCCAAGTTCACATTCCTGTGGCTTTTTTCTGCAGTGTTCTATTGATTTGAAGGACAATGTCCTACGCGTTGGTGGAGGGGAGATTGCTGTTCCATTCTTACAAGGTAACAATCTGCATTACTTTTGCTGCAGCAAAGTGTAGTGGTTTCTCTTCATTGTGAGATGACTGACCACATGATTCGCTGCCTGAATTGAGGTGGAAATGCTATTGTATACCAAGGTTTTTTGTTTGTCTGTGCCATACACCTCATTCCCTGCAAGAATCTGGGATTGGGTATTGAAAGTCAGTTAACTCTGTAATAGTAATCTAGACGCTTGAAGGTTGTTGATTATTTCTAGTCCAAGTGCAGGCAGGTTTCTTGATAACCTCTTAACAATCTGAAGCATGGCATCAAATGTTTGTTGAGTCACTACAAGAGGCTCTGATGTCGCATTCCTGGTTTTGTTGGTCTAACTGTATGTGCAGAGAGGGATTTACCGATGCATTTGCATGATGATAAAAGACTTGAAGAACTTCCTCCAGCCACTGTAAGATACCATCTGCAGACTATATTCTAAATTCGAAGTTTTTTTCCTTGACACTTGGATTGTTTTTGGTAGCTGCTGATCAGTCCAACAACCCCTCAATTGCAAATCCTCATGGCAGCTCCTGCTGTATCATGGGGTTTGTAATAATAATGGCAATGGCATTTTGGTGAACTAAGAAACTTCATCTTTGGTGCAAGTATTTAACTGGGTGGTATTGGCATGAAACTGGCAAAAGGGAGCAAGTAGTTCGACAGTGAATCTTCACACCCCTGCTCCAGTTCATGCACCCACAGACTCGTCTACCCAGGACACAAACAAGAGAGCCAGAAGTGCAGAGGTAACTTCCCTGAAAGCTGTTTGTAATGATGATGTCTGATGATTTTGAGCTGATATTTGGGAACTTGGCTTGCTAGATGCCTGATCATCAGAGGCTTGACCTGTTTCTCTGGTTTGGTCTCTCTTTGGAGCATTTTTATATTGAAACTCTTTTTTCTCTCTGCTCTTTTTCCATCTTGTGCAAATGATGCCTTTTCTCTCTTGCAAATGATGTGTTTTTCTTTGACAACAGGAGTTGTCACAGACAGAAGCCAAGGTCCAGAGGCTGGTGGAGCTTGGGTTTGACCGCAGAACTGTGATCCAGGCACTCACTCTCTTCAATGGGAATGAAGAGCAGGCTGCCAGTTATCTGTTTGGGGGATTTTAGTTTTGATAGATGGGCCATTTACTATTGTTTGTTTTTGAGGAAAGTCTTGGCTTAGAAGCCTGCTCCAGAAAAGAAAAGCACTCACATTTTGCAATAAAAACTGTTGGGGGGCGAGTGATAACAGCTGCATGCTCAATTATTCAGAAAGTATTTGCCTGTTGTCAGTTGCATGCTCTATTATTGAGAATGAATTGCCTACTGTCACTTGTCTGATTGAGCTTTATGCACCTGTTGACCTTTGTTGTGCAGGTAAAATTCCTTGTCATCACTGTATCTATTTTGGAGGACAAAATATCTGATTCCAAACTTTGATCATGAAAAACTATGAACCTCAATGATGATAATGACGATGAGTTTGATTGAGTTGGGTCAAACCCAAAATGTTGTATTGTTCTCTCTTCGTGGTTGAGGCAACCAAATATGATCTATTTCTCCTTGTTGCTGGTCAGAAGGCACATTAGGAATTGCACAGGAGCAATGATCAATGTTTTGAGTCTCTGCTGCAAAAGATTGCATTGGCATAACCAACGTTTGAATGAATGAATGCACTGCACTGCGAAGAGAGAATTGGTCTTCACATCTGAATGATATCAACATATGACTTAGTGTTGCACAAACTGAGATTGAGTTTAAATGGAGATGAGGTTCACAAGCAATGAGAGAAATCATCAAATTTGGTTGCTTGCAAAAAACAGAGATTGAATTTAGAAGCAATTGAAGAGTAGCTAAGAATCTACTGCAAATAGAGAGTCAATCACATTGCAAGAAGCATAAGAGATTGCACTTTCATCACGCAAGAGCACAACAACCCTAATCAATAGATATCCAGACTGTGCACAAGCAAACAAAAACAGAAAGAGATTGCAAGCAACAGAATCAATCAATCACCTTGATTTAATACTTGAGTTGCGGCAAACAGAAAGAGATTGTAAGCAACAGAATGCACAATCGTTGCATATGTGTGCGCGCGTGCTACTGCTGATGCAAACAGAGATTTTCTCGAGACTAAATTTGGAGCAAGAAGGAAAAGGGCAGGGGGGAGGGGCAGATTTAGTTCCCACCTAAAAAAAGGCGCCTGGTGGGTGGGGTGGGTGGGTGCATGGGTGGATGCAAAAAGGGGCGTTGCGGAAGAGAGAGAGAGAGAGAGAGAGAGAGAGAGA
>Ga0116229_10000875_pt1 | contig 44428 bp, 40 predicted proteins | sample S1TSphgellanicum_3_FD_87313 | JGI IMG/M metagenome (GOLD analysis project Ga0116229, IMG submission 87313) | Host-associated microbial communities from peat moss isolated from Minnesota, USA - S1T2_Fc - Sphagnum magellanicum MG | ecosystem: Host-associated > Plants > Peat moss > Unclassified...
ACCAATCTTGGATCTGGCGGTGAATGGACACCCTCGGTCTTTATGGTCTCACGGCGCAAACATGAGCTACTTCCAGAGACTCTATAACGCTGTCGCCCCATACAGGAGCAATTGGCGATTGGGCGCGAGTGGATCGGGCGAGGTTGATGTTGGCACGCCCGTCGCGCGCGTTTACGTCGCCGGCGGCGCCGGCGTATTTTACATGGGAATGGGCGACAGCAACCTCTACTACCCCTATCACTATGCGGGCGTAGGCGGCGGTGTTGGCTTTGGCCTTGAGATCCCCGTGTCGGCCAGCGTTTCGACCCCGTCGCTCCCTTCGACCGGCGGGGAATGGGGTCGCCTTTTTATAGCGCCCCACCGAAATAAAGCCTCTTACTTCCCGCAAATGGAAATGGGCGACGTCGATCAGGGCTCTATCGCTGGCCCAGCAGTGCTTCTCGCGCCAAGCCTCAGTCTGTTTGGCGCTGCTGGCGGAATATCGGTGATCTTTTTCGGCATGGACTCCATTCCCGACCCGCACAATCCCATCTCAATGGTGAACGGCTGCAACGCCGTCGCATTCCAGGCGGGTATCTCTCTGATTACACCGGGTGCAGGTGTCAATTGCACGTTGATGAATATTCAGATCTACCCCAATGGCAGAATAACGAGGAAATGAGCGTCAATAGAGCAAGATATACTGGAAAAACTTCTGATACTGGAAATATACGCCGATTACATCCGGAGGGAGTATCTGATCACGTCAGCGTGCGTGTCGGCGCCGTCAGATCCTGGCTTGCCATCCAGACGTAAGTCAGACGGAGCGGGGCGATGGGATTAGAGCCCTTACGTCCAGACCTCGCCGTTCTGCATATATTGGAGGGCCCGCTCGCCTTCGAGATCGAGATAGGGGCAATCATCGATCGTCCGGCGTAAAACCAGATCTGGGTCGCCCGGCGCCACCCAGCTTAACCGACCGCTGGCGATCCAGGGCCTGAGGTCATAATCAAAATGGCGTACGGTTTCGCTGGGATCGCGGTCGGGATCGTGGTGGAGGGAAAAGCTGGTGACGCCGGTCCCCCAAATGCGCGGACGCGCCGGCGCCTGCGCTGGGTCCGCGGCAAAATAGGTGATTGCATGGCCCGCATGGGCGCCGATGGGACCTGACATGATAACCGCCTGCACATCTTGATCCTTAAATAGACGCGGTATGATGAAGGGGACGCCGGGTCCTGGCGTGACGACATAGGGTGTCTTCTCAACCTCCGCGGCCAGTTGCACAGCCCCCGACAGACCGATGAAATGGGGCCCAGCTTCGGGTTCTTCAGCAGGACGGGTAGGCTCATCGCGATACCAGAACAGGCCATCCAGACCCAAGGCGTCGAAGCTCAATCTGCAAGGCTGCCCACTGTAAGGACAGCGTGCGAATGCATAGCGCGGCAGCCCGGCCAGATAGGTGTGCGCCAGGTCCGACGTCACATCCATCAGATGATCGGTCTCAGCGCTTAATCGTGCGATCTCGGCGCTGTTCGCCGCGCGCTCAAGCGCAGAGGCCTTGGTTTCGAGCTCGACCACCGCAAGCTGAAACGCGCGCACGAGGGCGGCCCGCTGTTCAGAGGTCCAATCGGACATGACGCTCTATCCTCTATTGAGCCCAGAAGATGTGCGACCAGCCGCCGGGCCCAAAGCGGGAGAGTTTTTGGCCGCCCCCGCCGTCGGTTGGGCTCATATGACTCTGAATGATCTTCTGTTTCATGGCGATGTCTTCATTCTTGGTCGGGTTCCAATCCATATGAGCCCCGTGCTGCGCCTTGACCGGCCCATCCTTCAGCTTTCCTAAGATCTCCGACTTCTGAGCGGCTGTTAGCTCCCGGCCGTCCGCCGCGCTGATATTGAATATATCGTTATCGCCCGCGTAGGGTGTATTGCTGGCTTTATTGATAAGGCGTCCGTCGCGGAACTCTATCTCTCCTTGATTGAGCTTGTTCTGAACGGTCTTGCCATAGAGCTTCTGCTCCTCAAGCCGCTGCTCGTACCGCTGATAAGCCCGTTCATAAAGTTGGGGGTCAGCCTTCTCCAGAGCGGGGTTTGGGGGCTTGGGCTCAAAGAAGGCGGCCTCGCCAACCTCGCCCTTCAGGGGGGCTCCAATATGCTTGTCGAGGTCGTTAATGGTCTTGGCTTTGAGCCATTCAGGCTTGGGACTATAACCAGCTTCAATCAATCGGCGGGCGCCCGGATTGGTCGGCCGCATGTCGATGTTGACCTTGTACGTCCGCGCGATCTTATCCAGGCTGATCGCCGCCTGGCGGGTGATGCCGGCTTCACGCGCACCTTGCGCCAAATTGATGTAGCGGCGGGCGTTCGCAATCAGCTTGGCGCCTCCCGCGGCCGGGATGAGGGTTGCGCCGAGCTGAAAAATGGCTCTGCCGGCGATCTTCGCATCGAACGCGGCGCCCTGCCCTTTGAGATAAGCGGCGTTGCGGTCCTGCTGGAATTGTTGCGCCGTCTGTGTGACCGCAGCCTTCAGCGTGCCCCAGGTCTGAACTGGATGGGTTGCGGCCTGGCCGACCTGACCGGCGAGATTCACCGCCTGCTGTCCGAACGCGTCTCGAGCCGTCTGACTTTTCGAAAGATTGTAGACCTGCTGAACCGTCTGCAAGGCGCCTTGCAAGGCGTTGCCCGCTTCGCTCACCACGCCGTCGGCAAGACCGGTTCCGACCTGTCCGGCGAAGTTCCCGACCTGCCCTGCAAAACTGCCGATTCCCCCGCCAAAACCGGTTTCGGGCGGCGTGTCTGTGGTCGAGAATACTTCCGCTTTTAGCGCTCCAGGATTGGTATCCACCGGTCCCGAAAACGTATCCGCCGTCCCCTGGTCGACCGCAGTGGCGTCGGTAGAGACCGCCTCGCCCTGAGGGGAGGCGAGCTGCCCCATGGTCTGACTGGTCATCTCGCCATCTGACGGATTGAGCTGACCCATGGTCTGGGTGGTCATTTCGCCTTGAGGTTGGTCAAGCTGACGCATGGGCTCAGTGGTGAGATCGCCTCCTGGATCCTGAGCGCTCTCCCCCGGGGTGTTGCTGTCGCCTTGGCCGCCGCTACCGCTTGATTGGCCCCCGATCAAGACGGTTGTACACCCGTGCACGATCACCCCGTTGTGCACCGTGCGGTCTGTGATCCGCGCTGCGGGCTTTCCGCCGATGAGGACGTTGTTCACACCGGTCGCAACATGGTCGGTAGGACCATGGCAGATCAGCGAATCTCCAATGCGCGCGGCCGGTTTGCCTCCGATCAGGACCGTGTTGCAGCCGCTCGTAATTGGACCGCCGACGTGAGGATGAGCGCCGGACACCATTTTGCAGACGTGGTTGTCTGAAATGCGCGCTGCTGGAAGCCCCATGGCTCAAGCCTTTTTGTCGTCCCTGTCGCAGATGACCAAGCGTCGTCCAAGAGGCTGCAACCGCTTCTGGCTTAGCGCAACTCTCGATCTAAGGCGCGCCTGTCATTCGGGCCGCACGCTGAATTTAGACGCTTGGACAGGCGGCGATCAGCGCCCGATTGGGGTCTATCGACCTGCCAACGCTGGGGTCGTTCTCAAATCAAGATGCACGTTTTGCATCCGTGTCGTTGGGACGGCCCGTAGCCACACATAAACCAGACAACCCGACCTGGTTTCTGTTTACAAGAAGCATAGCCCGACCTTATCGTCCTCTTAAGGCATGTACGGCGGGCCGCCGCCCTTCGTAACGAAACATCTGTTTCTTCGGAACACTGCTGACGAGATGGGGTCGGGCATGGAAATAAAATCCGCGATGCGCGAAGCGGGCGAGTGGCTGGTCAGCTATGGCGGAAGTAAGATCAAGGAGAAGGTGCGCGACAAGATCCTTGAAGAGCTCGGACTGAAATCCGCTTACGCCATTTTTACCGGCGATTTTCCAGCCGCCAAGCTCGCATCCTTCACAGTATCTGTGATGAAGATTGGTTATTTCTACGGTTTTTACGAACTATACCATAGTAGAAGGTGGAATCCCTATAATCCTAAGGTGGATGATCAGGTGGGGCCATATTCGGAATATTTGCTCTACTCTACCCGTAAAGGATCCGCCGGTTACGTCTATCAGTTCGCTGGTGGAGCAAGCTTATAAGCGTCTCGACCAAAGGTCGCGGCTCTAGTCCATTTGCGTAAACGGCTAAGCGGAAACGCCTTGGCTCCGGCTCGGCTTGACAATGGGGCCTTCAAACCACCCGTTCAGGTGCGGCGGCTCCGGAAGCTGTGCGGCGTGAGGAAAGAGGGACGTCGAATGACGAAATTGTTCATGGGGCTGATCCACTTCACAGGCGACCTGCTGGAGGGTGAAGACCGCGAACAATGGGAGCGGGTCGTGCTTAACAATCTCCACGATATAGAGTCTTCAATGACGGGCCGGTCCATATTCGGTCAGATAAGGCGCAGTCGGCGCTCGGTCACTATCGCCCCATTTTACTCAAAAGAGATCAATGCGTACGCCCAGGGCCGCGACTCCAAGGCGATGTACTACAAGGGGCGCCCCGTTCGGGGCGGCGACGGGCAGACTCATGAGCAAAAGTATTCCAGCGGGATCGAATGGGGATATGGAACCGGAAAGGGCAGCGATGTCATCGTCCGCTACACCCCCTGGCGGTTCTCCGCTCGCGAGCAGGCGGTGACCCTCCTGCATGAACTCGAACACGCCGCCGAACAATGTACCGGGGTCTTGTTTTCAAATGCGCTTGATTGGTGCTTCGACACGGCGTCCGAATTCGACGCTATCATGGTGGAGAACATCTACCGTTCCGAGCGCGGAATGCCGCTTCGCAAGGATCACCACGGCTGGGACGTTCTCAAGTCCAATGAAATGATGGTCCCTCAGGTGGATGGCTTAAGGCGATTGGTCGGTTCGTTCCGCGCCCGGCTGCCGCTTCTCGCCTCGGGCCTCGCTGCGATCAATACCTCCTATAATCCTCTGCGAACAGGAGCCCATGGCAACGTCGGTTAGTCGCTCGACGCCAAGGCGTCGCCAGGCGGAAGCGGCCACGCAAGCCCCGGCTCCTCTCGACCGGACAAAGGCTTAGTCTGATCTCCTTCGCCGCGTCCCCGTTCGCCGCCGGACCATTACCGTTCGACGCTTCCTTCACGCCATCTGGAGGTGGACGGCACGTCCAAACCCTGGATTGATCCCGTCGAGGAGCGGCGTCTTATCGAGGGGGTGGAGGCTGAGCTCATAAGCCTGCACCAGGGTGGTTTTTGCGCGCCGCCATATCCGGCCGTCGGAGTTTTGGTTGCGGCGAGCGGTCTGGGGAGGCGCCCAGCCGGGATCGGGTCTTGCACCTTGGCGCGGTCGATCGGCCCTTGGCCAGCCGCCCATCGGCGACATGAGGCCGGCCATCGCTGCGCCGCAGGGGGTCAAGGCCTCACCAGGTTTGATCATGGAGCCGAAAACACCGATGCTCCGCTAGGTCCATCCCGGCGGCAAAAGCTGCATCGACGCCAAGGCTGGGCCGCCCTTGGGCGAGCGCCCTTGGATCCGCGCCGCGAGGCGCGCGCCTGAGGAGAGCGTCTTGATCTGATCCCATCCGAGGCCGCCTAGCGGGACCTTGACCCGCCCGCCCCATTCGGAGTCGACCTGACCTGCATATCTGCCCAGCGGCAAATAGACGAACCGCGCCTCTGGCGGGCCTTGGACGCAGGGTCCGAGCAGGCGGGGCCGGCCGTCCGGCAGCCGTCCATCAACCGTTACGTCTAGGTCGAAGACGACGGCGTCCGGAGACTGGCTTGAGGGTGGAAGGAGCGTGACCTTGGCGGACTTGCCCCGCTGCAAAGCGATCGTCAGCCCGGGTACGGGGTCCTCGACGATGATCCGGATCGGAACTTCAAACCTCTCAGCCCGCATGACGCGCCCCCTCCATCACCTCCGCCGCCTCGTCCAAGCCCCGGGCGCGCGCCGCGCTGGCGGGCGTGCGCCCTTTGGCGTCGCGGACCTTAGGGTCGGCGCCGTGGGCGATAAGGATGTGCGCGGCCGCTTCGGCGTCGTCCTCGTGGTCCGGCAGGCAGAACAGCGGCGTCGGAGCGTCGTCCACGGGTAGGCGCTGGTTGGCGAGGGAGGGGTCGCTGTCCAGCACGGCTTTGAGCCTTTGGAGGGCTGAGACCCGCGAAAGCGCCCGAACGTCGCGGCTGAGGGGAATCAGCCGCTCAAAGAGCTGCGGGCGCCGCAGCGCCACGGCCCAGCTGAGCGGCGTACCCTGCCGCTTTCCTTCGCGCGCGTCAGGGTCCGCTCCGGCTGCAAGCAGCCGGTCCACGGCCGCAAGCGATCCTGACCCTACCGCGCGGTGGAGCGGACTGGTCCCGTATTCATCGAGGCGGGCCTTCACGTCCGCCCCGTGCGCTAGAAGAAGGCTTATGGCCTCCACGTCCCCTGATCCGGCCGCAACGGACATCGGCGCGGGGTGGCGTATGAGCTCTGGCTGATCCGCCAAAAGCGCCGCCATAGCTCCATCGTCATGACGCAGGCACGCCGCGACCAAGGCTTCGGCGCCGGAAAGCTCGACCGGCCGGGCGCCGCGCCGCTCCAGGAGCCGCTGCACCGCCTGAAAGCCGGAGAGCTGCGCCTCGGCGTGGAGCGGCCGCTTGGTGTAGGCGTGTGCGGCGTTCGGGTCGGCGCCGCGATCCAACAGCCACTCGGCGCGGAGGCGCTGATTGGAGCTCACGGCGGAGCCTAAAAGATAGTCGAGGGTCGACAAGCCGAAACCGTGCCCGAGGCTGACCTCGCCGGCCGAGCGCCAGTGGTCGAGCTCGCCCCTGGCCTCGCAGTGACGCCACAGGCAGTCATACCAGTAGAGCGGCGGGGTCAGGTCTTCGCTCGCGACCGAGACATTGTAGAGGGTCTGCACGTCAAACGGCTCCGCGCCGGCCGCGATCAGGCGCTCCACCAGTTCACGCGCCTGGGCGTGACTGGGCCTTCCGCGTTCACCCAGCCAGACCGCGCCGGTCAGGACCTTGAACGGGCAGCCCCATCCGTCGTCAAAGCCGAAGTTCGGATCGGCGCCGGCGTCCAAGAGGCGCTGCGCGATGGCGACGGCGTTGACGGTGTCGAGGCGGCTATAGGTCACGTAGGCTAGCGCGGTCCAGGCGCGCGGGCCGCCCGTCGCTAAGGCCGCCCCTGGATCGGCTGCGAGCCGACGCTCGACCTCCTCAAGCTCGCCGCAGGCCGCCGCTGTGAAGAGGCTCTCGCGCGCTATCTCCGGATAGCGCGCGAGAATTCGGCGCGCCGCGGAAAGATCTCCGTCCCAGCCGTGGCTCAGGAGCTGCTCCACCCGCTCCGCGTGGGTCTTCCGATCAAACGCGAGCTCGTCAAGGGCGGCCTTGAGCCCCGTCCAGTTCTCTTGACCGTATTCGATGGCCAGTGCGTGCTGAATGTCCCTGAGCGCCGGCGTGGCCGGTGCGCCCGGCCAGGCGCGCGTGAGCCGGTCGCGCGCGTCAGGATCGCCCGCGCGCACGGCCTTGAGCCAGCGCTTGGCGCTTTTTCTAAGGGTGTCGAGGCGTGTTCTGGCCGTCAGTCCACGGGGCATGGCGAACCTTCCTTCCCATGGCCAGGCGTCCGCTTACGAAGGCCGGAAGAAGGTTTCGTAAGATAAGGTCGGACTGGATGGGAGCTGGCTCCCTTGCCGCGGACAGGCGGCGCCCCAGAGGCGCAACGAACGACAGGAAAAAGGAAGTGGAGGGCATTTGTCAACGGCAAGCCTGGGAAGTCTAGCGCCGGTGACGAGCGCGCCTTATCCAGTCGCGGCGGACTGGGGCGAAGGCCTTTTCATAGGCGTCGTTCGTGTTCTGGACCGGGTCTGCGCCGCGGCGCGTTTGGAGGGGGGTCACGCCGCACACCCTGCGCCATACCTTCGCGAGCGTGGCGGGGACCCCGGCTTCTCCGAACTCGCCGTCGCGGCTCTGCTCGGCCACGCGGCGTGGGCGACACCCCGCGCTAGGTTCATATCGACGAGGCGATCCGCTTGGCGGCCGATCGGGTCTCTTCGGAGATCCTCGCCACGCTCGACGGCGGACAACGCGCCGCCACATGAACCGTAATTCCCAAACGGTCGGGTTTAGGGTAGTATAATCCAGCGTCGACCGTCCTGAGGTTCGATGGGCCGGGCGTGGCGATCTATCCGAACGATCATCGACCGCCTCTCGTGTGACGCCGCTGTATTCTGCAAGTCTAAACGCTTGTCAGCGACGAGCCGTTTTCTCGCCTATGGGGCATAGTCTATTTTAGGTACGGGATAGATTGGTGCGGGGGCGCTGATGGCGTATTTGACGGAAGCTGCTGCCGATCATCAGGTCGCCCGTGAACGTACGGAGATTCTTTATCGCAACGCGCCCATTGGGATCTTGGCGTCGTGCCAAATGGGCGTTGTCACCGCATTCGCCCTAGCCTGGGACGACCGGACCGTCATCCCACAAGCCCTCCTGTGGAGCGCTCTCTTAGTCGGGTGCATGACGCTCCATCTCATTTTGTGCCGCGCCTATAGCAAAGCGAAGGATCCACGCCCGGCCCTTTGGACGCGCCTCTTTGTTTATGCCGCTTTGCTGGAGGGTCTGACCTGGGGCTTTGCGGTCTTTCTGTTCGCGAGCAGCAGCCATTACTACCGACAGGTCATTATGCTTGTCTTGTCTTCGGGTCTCGTCGCCTCAACTGCTTTCGTCCTGTCGACACAGCTGGGGCCGTTTCGCGCCTTTTTCTACCCGGCGATGCTGCCCCATCTCGTCGTGCAGCTTATCTACCCCTATCCGCTCCACATTCTGGCGGAGGTGGCGACAGTCGCCTTCATCCTATCGGTGACGATCGCGACCCAACGCTCCAACGCTCAGGTGGTTGATGTGTTGCGCCTCCGCTTCGAAAATGAGGCTTTGGCCCGTGACCTGAGACTGGAGATGAAACGCGCCGAGGAGGCCAATCTCGCCAAATCCCGCTTCCTCGCTGCTGCAAGCCACGATTTGCGCCAGCCCGTCCATGCCATGTCCATGTTCGTGGGCGCTCTGCGCGCCCAGGCGTTAAGAGGCCCCGCAAACCGCCTGGTTGATCATCTTGAAGGATGCCTAAGCGCTTTGGACAGCCTCTTCGCGGCGATCCTCGACATCTCCAAGCTGGACGCGGGCGTCATCGACGCCAAGATGGCGAACATCGCCCTTAGCCCCCTGTTGAAACGGATTTGTGAGGAGCAGCAGGGCGAAGCCGCAGCCAAGGGCCTCACCCTGCGGCTTGTCCCAACATCCGTGGTGGTGAGGACCGACCCGGTGCTGCTGGAGCGGGTCGTGCGCAACATCATCTCCAACGCCGTCAAATATACGGACAAGGGGCGCATAGTCGTCGGATGCCGCAGGACGATCGAGCACGTGATGATCCAAGTCGGCGATACGGGTCGCGGCATATGGAGCAAAGACGCCGGCCAAATTTTTGAAGAGTTCTTCCAAGTTGAGAACCCCGAACGCGACCGGGCGAAGGGGCTAGGGCTTGGGCTGGCCATTGTGCGCCGCATCATGCCCCTCATCGACGGGTCAGTGACGTTCTCCTCAGCCCCCGGGCGTGGGAGCCTCTTTCAGATCACGTTGCCGCGCGCCTATGGCGTTACCCCGCCTCCCGCACCGGTCAGCCGCTCGGACCTTGTGGCGAAGTCGCGGGGTCTAATCCTCGTCCTTGATGACGAGGAGGAAATTTTGACGGGCATGTCTGCGCTTCTCATGGGGTGGGGTTATGAGGTTGTGACAGCCACCTCCACGAGCGCGCTCCTCGAACAGATCGGCAAACAAAAAAAGCCGCCAAGACTTGTGATATCCGACTATCGGCTTCGTGGCGGCGAGACGGGGATCGACGCCATTGACCAGGTACGCGCCGCCGCTGGGACCCCCTTAGCCGCTCTGCTCATCACCGGGGACACGGCGCCGCATCGCCTAGCCGAAGCCCAATCCGTCGGTTTGCCCATCCTGCACAAGCCCGTATCGGTGAGTAAGCTGCGCGCCGCCATAGGCAATCTCTTCCGCGAGGCGGAGGAGTCACAGGAGGTGGTTATCTAACACAGATCGGATCGCCTGCGCCCGGCTTGCGACGCCAAGCGCTTTAAAAATGGCGGTGACGTGGGCCTTTACCGTCTTTTCTGAGATCCTGAGTTGGAAGGCGATCTCCTTGTTTTGCACGTCGGAGCATAGCAACTGCAGCACCGCGCGTTGACGGTGGGTGAGGCCAGCCACAGCGGCGGCGAGGGACGCCGAGCGGGGCGGCCGCTGATCATCAGCGACAGTGCTGCTCGCCATGAAGGGCGGCACGTAAATTTCACCGGCCAGAATGAAATTGAGGGCGGCGAGGAGGGTCGTGGATGGCGCCGATTTCGGGATGAACCCCAAGGCGCCGAGGCTGAGGGTGCGTCGCACGTCCTCCGGCCGTTCAGATGAGGACAAGACAACCACCGGGACCCCGGGGTGGCGTGAGCCAAAGTCCTTCAAAACCTCCACGCCGGTCCGGTCCGGCATCATCAGGTCTAAAAGCACCATATCGATGTCCGCGTTTGCGGCCATAAGCTCGAGGGCGGCGGCGCTCGTTTGCGCCTGAAGAACGACCGTGTCGACCCACGCGTTCCGGAGTACGGCGGCGACGCCTTCGCGCACCAGCGCATGGTCGTCAATGACAAGTAGTCTCATAGCGTTCGCAATCGTAAAAAAGGTCGCGTCCCTCAAGTCCTGATGTAGTCGTAAGACCATGTCCCGACGAAGGGCGTGCAAAATCGTGGCGACGTGCAAGGATATTATGAGATCCTCGGCGTTCAGAACCGCATCCTCCCCGAAGACGCCGCGGCGGATCGCCGCTTGGTCTGAGCGTCACGCAAGGCGGGCTGTGCAGGTCCGCAAGGTAAATCCAGAGCGTCATGAGCGGCCGAGAGGACTTAAGCGGGCGCTGTTAAGGAAGTCGCGGAGCGCCGCTGCAAGGCGTTTGGTGTGAACCGCACGCCCCTCCGCATTCAAGTGGTTGCCCAGGTCATAAAACAGGCGTTGGGGGAAGAAATCATCCTGGCGATTGTCTATTAGCGGCAGGCCAAGCTTCTCCAGGTCGCGGCGAAACTGTTTGTCCGCCGCCACCCACGACTGATCAGCCTTATCCTCGATGAGATAAGGCGTGTGAATGACCGCGAGCGACACATGGCGCTGTGACATCGCCCCTTCGAAGCGGCGAAGGTCAGCAGCAACGGCAGGACATATGGAGCCGGGTTGCGACGGCAGAAACCCGGCCACGACCTGCTTGTGCGCGTTCGTGTTTTGGATATCGCCGAACCGGTCCAGATTTTCGGCCGCATAGGCGAAGCCTCCGGGAACGATCCCGTCCTGAACCGCACGTAGATGTTCTGCGGCCAAGCGCGGGCTCAAGGCGCCAAGACGGCGTCGGATGGTTTTCGAACCCAGCCGTTCCTGGACCCAGGCCGTCATGACATTGGCCGCTATGCTTGGGTTTCCCGCCTCCAGGATGGCCGCCATCTGCGTTTGGAGCGGCTTTCTATCAAAGTAGCGCTCACGATCCCACGCCAAGGCGTTCACCAGCTGCCATTTCGTCCAGGACTGACTGGCGCAATCATAGAAGGACGGTTCGAGCGCCAGGATCAGAATGTCGTCCTTACGACTGACCGCAGCGCCGATGCTCAGCATGCGATCTAATCGGAGCATGCCCACGAGGCCCATGTTGAATACGGGCCGGTTCAGATCTTGCGTGAGCGCGTGGGCGTCGACGCCAAAAAGGCTGGTGGACCCCCCTAGGAAGATGATCTTGGGGGACGGCTCAGACGCAGCCAACGCTTCCTTCACAGTGATCATCTCCGGCAGCCAATAGGCCGCAGGAATTTTCGATCGCACCTCAAGGATAACGAAATTCTGAACAAAAAATGCGAAGACCAGAATAGCTATGAAGAAAATATTATAGCGAAGCATTTTTTTCAGAACTGATAGTAGAGAAACGTCGTTGATTGGTTACACTCAACGATGGCGGTCCACAGCAATAAGCTGACCAGAGCCGCCCATCTAAACGTTGGCCTCCACATGAAGCGGGCGGACGTTGTCGGCGCAACAGCTTGCAAGGTCGGCGCGAAGCGCCCGAGCATCTCCTGGGTGTTCGGCATGGCCCAGACAGCGAAGAAGCATAGGAGCAATCGCACCAAGAGTTTCCCGGATAGGATTTTGAATCCGGGATTGGCGTGGTGGCTCTGCAACCCGAACAACCATCCGCCGTCCCCACGGCCAAAAATTAGAGCCCGGATGATCTGGGCGGCTTCGCCGCAGGATTGTGATCGAAAGAAGATCATAGCCAAGACGACCGAAAGGTAGGTCAGTCCAATCTTCCAGATGTGTTCCCATCTCGAAGCCTGCGGCGAACGGGAGGCGAGAGCCCCGCGGCCGTAGACGCGTGCGGCATGATTGATCGTCAGGTAACCGGCATGGAGAAGCCCAAAGACTAGGAATTGCAGTCCTGCTCCGTGCCAGACGCCCGCGAGGGTCATGGTGATGACGGTCGGCAGAACCAGTATTTCCGCAAAGGCGGCCGGCGACTTCAAGGCGGCGCTGGAGACCCGCAATCCCTTCGCCGCCCGGCGCCGCGCGATCATCATGGCGATGGGGTCAAAAATTAATAGCTGCAGATATCGGCTGAGCGTCATATGCCAACGCTGCCAATACTCAATAATTGAATGCGATTTATAGGGTGAGTTGAAATTCACAGGGAATTTGAAACCAAAAATACCGGCCAGACCAATGGCCATGTCCGAATATCCCGAAAAATCGAAGTAAAGCTGCATTGAGTAGGCGAGGACAGTGGCCCAGCTGTTGACGTAACCGAGTTCGCCCGCATGGCTGAATCCTAACGCCACCGGCGCTGCGAGCTTGTCGGCGCCCCAGATTTTCTTGCACAGCCCCAAGGTGAATAGGGTTACAGATGGGGCGATCATGTCGGCCCGGAGCCGGTAGGTGGCCCGGTTCAGCAGTTGTGGGCCAATCTCCCTTACGTGCAGGATAGGGCCGGCGATGAGGTGGGGAAAGAAGGTTACGAAGAGGGTGTAGCGGAGAGGATCAAGATCGCCCGCAAGCCCATCACGTCGGTCGACCAGATAACCGATCTGGGTGAAGGTGAAAAAGGATATGCCAAGCGGTAGCGTGATGGAAATATCTGCCGCGCCTCGTAACATACCGCTCCAGAGGGAAGAGTGGAGAAGCGGCGCGAGGTACTTGAACACAAACAAGAGCGACAGGTTCGTCGATACGCCGGCAATGAAGATGACGGTTTGAAGTGTCCCAGACGTCCTTCCAATGAACCTGCCCAAGGTGAAATTGACGGCTATTGATCCGATAAGCAGCAACAGGAAGGCTGGGCTCCAGAAGGCGTAGAACGCCATCGAGCATGCGATAAGCCAAAGCACCGAGATGATCGGCCGAAAAGACGATGCCGCCGCATAGCCGATAAAGGCTATCGGCAGAAAGCAAGCGAGAAAAACATACGAATTGAACAGCACGCTCAGCGACCTTCAAAAATCAGTGGCCGCCAAAAGGCTGAGCCTGCTTTTTCTGTATTGCCGTGACAAGGTCGCCGACGTTTTTCATGATCTCAATCTCGCCTGTCTTGAATTTAATCCGGTAGGCGATCTCGATCGCAACAAGTATATTGACGTGCGCGAGGGAGTCCCACTTTGGAATATCCAGTGCAGATAGATTATCTTTTAGATTAAGTTCTGGCTCATCGAGAATATCACGAAATATAGGCTCCAATTTCTTGAATATTTCATCTCTTGTGAGCATCTAGACCCTCACGATCTTGATTCCAAAGGCGGACGGACGCGGCGAGGACGGTTCAAGACGCCACCAAACGGTCGCGCTGTCGCAGGCCTCGGCCACGAAGCCGAGCCTCTGGTAGTGGTCCCTCACGATGCCGTTTCTGCCGGTGTCCACGTAACGGCCGCGGACAACCCTCGCGCCCCTCGCCTCGGCGGCTTCAAGGAGGATGCCCGCGACAGCGCTTTCGACCCCGCGCCCAAGCACGCGGCAACTCATAAACCACGCCTCGATTTCGAGTTCAGCCTGCGTCACAAATCGCGCGACCAGACCGCAAATCAGCCCGTGCTCGCCGAACCGATCCGATAGTCGGGCCTGGACGGTAAGCATGTCCGACCGTCGCGTGACCTCGTCGAGTTCCGCCTCCGCGTAGCGTCGTCCCGTAAGATTGAATTGATTGGTTTTATTCGCGAGCTGGGTGATCCGTCCAATATCTAGGGACTGGAAGGGCGACCAGCTCAACGTCATATCCAAAGAGACGAGGTAGCTTGAAAGATCGGCGGCGTCTTCACGGACAGACGCCGCCTGCGCCCGCGCCGCATAGAGCCGGGTGCGATTGCGATCCTCCGCGGAGACATGCAGGCATTCTAGGAAGCCGCTATCAGCCAGACATCGAGCATAAAGCGACGGATCATCAGGCATCTCCGGAACCATCACCTCCGGCAACTGAGCGCGGACAAGGTTGCGCTCGAATGGATTGTCGTCGACGAACACAACGGCGCTGGTGGCGATCTCGAGTTCGTTGGCGATCGCGCTGATGTTGGACGCCTTATCGGTCCAGTTGATGCGGTACGCCGCGATATCTTGAGGGCGGAGGGCCATTTCGGGATGATGGGTCAGGGCCGCCATGGCCACATCGACATCGTTCTTTGAGCAGAGGGCCAAGATGACGCCCCGCGCGCAAAGAGCCTTGAGGTAATGCTGGAACTGCAGGAAGGCTTCGCCGACCGCGCTCCCCTGACCCAAAGCGATCCCCTGCACGTCGTCGTCGGCGACGACACCGCCCCAGAGCGTGTTATCGAGGTCGAGGACAAGGCACTTGGCCGACAGGCCTCGGCCGGCGGCGATCACCCGCAGGACTATATCCCCAAAGAGGGGCGCCGCAGCGGGCCGAATCTCCTGCTTTGCAGCGTGCCACAGAACCGGGTCGAACCAGTAGTCCAGCCCCGCCGCGGTCAACCACCGGTCAAGCGACAGAATGTCCACGCCTTGCTTCATCGCTTCGGCCCGCAATCGCGCATTCAGCTGCGTGATCCCGGACGCTGCAGACCATTCAAGGCGGTGATCGTTTTCGCCCAGGAACGGCGTCGCCGTCGGCATAATCGTCTGCTGGATAATTTGAGCGGCAAAGCGCTGTTTCGTCCGCCGCCAGAGGGCCGACACATCCCGGACCGCCGTATCGAGGGCGCCCGGTAGGTCGAAATCAGGAGTCGAGCCGAGGAGGTGGCGAAAATCGAACGCGAAGACGACGACATCAGGCTTGAAGACGCTCAGCGCTGAAGCGTCGTCCCAAAGCGCCTGGCGGTATTGGCCGAAGGGCGGAACGTAAACCTCGAGGAAAAGACCTCGGCGCAGGGCCGCGATCCGCAGCCCTGGAAGGAGATGTTCGATGGTGGTCGAGGCGAGGATCGCGAGGCGGATTGTGGGCAAGGCGTCAGGCTTGGACTGGCGAACCCTTCTGAGCACGCGGTCAAGGCTCGCCGTCTCAACAAAATCGAGCCGTTGGCGTGCTGTCCGGACAAGGTCAGCGGCGGATTGCGATGCGCCAAGATCATCCCCGCACGTCTTCGGGTCGGGCAGCCACCAGAGGCCTTGCATCGCGTCAGGCTCCAAGCTGTACCCTCGGACGTTGCGCACCCGCCTCGGCGCGCCGCGGAGAGTCTTGCCGTTCGCCGCCGAGGATCTCAGGCTCGAGGCGACACAACCCGAGCTTCATGAGCGCCAAAATCGCCATAGCTCCGGCGTCAAACTCCCACAGGCGGCGGCTGAAATTCCAAGCCCTGGGCGAAGCGTGATGGTTGTTATGCCAACCTTCGCCCCAGCCAATGACGCCAATGAGCCAATTGTTGGTGCTCAGATCATTGGTCTCATACGACCTGTAACCAACGCCATGGGCCAAGATGGTAGCCATATTGGAAACAGATATCTGCAGAAACACCGGAATAAAAAATACGAAGATGACCGCTTTAATTCCGAAAATAGAAAGAAAAGTGACCCAGATAATTATTATTATGTTGTGATATCGATGGACAAAAATATGAAAAGGGTCGCGTATCAAATCTCGCACATTTCTCGGATCAAAATTATAGTTAAAAAATGAAAAGAGAAGCTTTAGTTTATGCTCGCGCGGCGAATGAGGGTCGCGGTGCGTGTCCACATGCGTATGATGGGCTCTGTGCATAGTCGCCCACGCGAGGGGACTACCCGATCCGCCAAGGGCGCCGAATAGGGAAAAGAGAACCTCTAAAGGACGCGCAAGGCGGATCATCCTGTGCGTCAAACAACGATGCAGCGTTACCGACAAGCCCAAACAACCCGTCAAAAAATATATCGAGATAGAATATATCCAGAATAAAACGTCGTTTTTGATCGCAACAATAGTGTATATGACCGCAACAAAGGAACAAAAATGCAGCATCCGCATCTGTAATAAGCTCGGGGCCATCAACCTAGACGCGATACTATTGTTTCTAAGATCCATTATTATGACCCCCGTCACTGGAAATTTTCCCCAAGTCTGCGCGGCGCTAATCGAATCGCTTCGCCGTCCACATCCACTGGTCCGGCCATCGCCGGATCCAGCGCTCGAAGACCTCTTGGATCCGCTGGGTGGTCAGGCTGATATCGCGATCACGATCAGATGTTTGCGCTACAGCGATCTCTTCCACTTCAAGTCGAAATCGGCCTGGCGCCGTTCGGATCAGGCAGGCGACGAAGAGCGGCCGGTTATATTGGCGGGCAAGAAGGGCAGGAAACGGCGTTGATGGCGCCGGCCTGCCGAAGAAATTCGCCTGGACCCCTCCAGCCTCGCGCAGATCCGCCATGATCGCCGCTGATCCACCCGAGCGGACGTGGCGCAGGATGCGTCCGGCCGCCCCTGCCCCTTTGGCGAACACGCCGCCCGAAAAGAGTTTCCGCCGCGAGCCGAGGATGTAGGCGTCGAGGTGGGGGTTCTTGGGCTTTCGATAGACCGTGGCGTGCCGCGCTCCCGCTGCGACGAGCGGGATGGTCGCAAGCTCCCAATTCCCAAGATGCGGTACCGCAATGATCGCGCCTTCGGCTGCTGTTCGCAAAACCGCTTGGCGTGAGACTTCGTCGATAACAATGCGGCTAGGATCAGCGCTTATCCTGCGCAGGAGCAGCCCCTCCATGAAGGTCTCGCCCAGGCTTCGCCACATGCCGTCCAGAATTTTGCGGCGGGCTACATCGCTTACTTCCGGCATCATGAGGCGCAGCTGGGCGTCTGCGCGGGCATGACTTCGCGAGCGTCGGCTACACGCCCTCCATATGAGCCCGCTTGCCGCCGCCGAGAACTCGATCGGGAAAATATTCGCGACGCCAACAATCGTCAAGAAGATATAATATTCTAATCTGTGCCCAACAGAACGCCAAGAAAACTCGTAACTCGCCTCCTTATTCAATATCTGAAATTCATAAGACATTGCAATTTCCAACGCGTCAGACCGATTTACAATAAATGTCTTTCATTCTTTCCGCTTTAAATAGAATGTACAGGCCTATATGTGGATATCAATGCAGATATAGTCGTAAGACCACGGACAAGCCCTGGTCTTACGACATGGTCTTAGGAATCAGGGACGGGGGGCTTGGCCGCGCCATCCTTAGGAACCGCGCTTAAATCCGCGAGGACAGTCTCGGGGCCGGATGTCCTTATGGACTGGGGCGATGGACCAGCCGCCGCGTGCGTTGCTTTCGGAACCTTTGCATTGAGGGGGTCCGGGAGAGTTTAGCAACCTATGGATAAGTCTAGGCGGCTTTCTGGCGCTCGGCTTGGCCTGAGAGACCAAGGATCACCTCTCGCGCCATTTTCGAGCGGGAGAGCTTCACCACGCGCTGGGCTGTTTTTGTTTGATTTTCACTGAGGGCTTCTGGCTCGATTGCCGTCAGGCGCGCGGTGATGAAAGGCTCATCATCCCGGGGTTTTGCCTGGAGGTGCTGTATCGGTCATTTCGCCTCCCAGACCTGCCGCCAGGCTGCGAATTCCGATGGGCGGATTCGATAGCGGGCGAAATTGCCTTCATGCAGGCTGATCAGTTCGGTCTCGGCGATTTCGGCGAAACGCTCGCGGTCGTGGGGGGCGACCTCCTCTTTTGACCAGGCCGCTATTCCTGCCGCGGCATCTTTGCGACCCACACGCGCTCGAACGAGTTCAGCCATGAGCTCGCGAAGCTGTTCGCGATAGCGAAGCCGGAAGGGATCGGGTTCGCCGAGGGATTGGCGAACGGCAGCGTAGCGGGCGGCCGAGCGCTCGTAGGCCCAGATGAAGACGTCTTTGAGGAGGTCGATCTTGTTCAGCTCATAGACGCCGAGCACGGCTTCCGTATAGGTCTGCCGGGGAACGTCCGCGAAGGACAGCGGCGACAGATTACCCCTGATGAGGGGGATGTTCGCGGCGAGGCGCGATACCCGCTTGTTCACGTCGTCGAAGGGCTGCAGGTAAGGAAGCTGCACCATGACAAAGAATGCTTGCTCGAAGGGATCGGTGATCGCGGCAGCGGTTGCCAGGATCTGATCGAAGCTTTCCTCGATGAGCTGCGGCACTTCCAGCGGGTGGAAGACGGAGCGTTCGATGCCGACAGCGATATAACGCAGCCTGCCGGCCGCTATGGGATCGGCGAGCAGATTGTTCGCGAGCAGTGCGTGGAGATTGAGGATGGTATAGCGGTTGAAGCCGCTCTCGTCGTCGGCGGTGACCAGGAATTCGATCGCATCCTTATGGTTCAGGATCATCTGCGCTTCGAGATGCGCACGGCCCTTGGCCTCTTCGCCCAGCTCGATGAGGCGCTTGGTGTCGAGGAGCGAGTAAGTATTGCCTTCGAGGCGGCTTGAATTCCAGGCGAGATCGATCAGCAACCTACTGAGAATTCGTTTGGCGTAGGTGCCTGCGGGCTGTTCGGCGATCTGCGGGCGGCCAACGGCCGCTAGATGCGCGCGGTCCTGCACGGTCAGGTAGAAGGAAGCGTTCGGTCGATAGCGGTCGAGGAATTTTCGATCGTAACCGACCGGCTTACGGGCCTCCGGGGCCTGACGGACATAGTCGCGAATCGATGTCCCCGCTTCGGAGAGCGGAATGACAGGTTCGTTGGCATCTTCCAGAACTGCCGCGTCGATGGCTGTATCGGGCATCCGGTATCGTGCCCACCGCCCTTCGCCGTCCATGATGATGCGATTTCGGGTGACGAGGTGCTTGAGGCGATATTGGAGAGTGCGTGGCGGGACAGGCGTTGCCAGGGCGTGCAGAATCTCTGGCGCCGACACGCCATTGGGGTTGCGCCCCACGGCATCTTCAATCGCTGCCAATGCTTCTTCTGGGATCTGGTTCGCCAAAGCGGCCTTTCCTGCGTGCAGAATCTAGGCGCAAGAGTGATGGATCTAGACGCAAAAATCAAGGATAGGCGCAACAATGGGGTCTAGGCGCAATAATAGTTGCGCCAAGACGCGGGCTAGTGTTGCGCCCCAGTGATTATGACGGGTTACTCGACGCCGAGAAGGGGCAGCTCCTGTGGCGGCACGAGTAGCTTGATGCTGCGCGCGACGCCTGGCTGACGCTCGATGAGGCCCGACTGGTCAAGGGCTTTGATCATGCTGTGAACCGAAGGCGCAGTGACCCTGAAATAGCTCTGGAAGTCAGCCTCGGCGGGGGCGCGGCGGTTGATCTGCGAATAGCAAACTTGACACGACACTTGTGCCGGTTTGCTGCTGCCCCAGCGGAGTGGTGAATTCGTTTCCTAACTCTTGTTCAAAACTATAAAGAAAATAGCTTGAAAAATCAGTGGTATTGTCGGTCACTCAACGCGCTCCCAGGGACTACCATGGGATAGTCGTTGCGCGCTCGACCGCTGTCAACCTCAGGGCGAGATAACTTTTTGGGGCCCGGTGCACGCACTTTTAGGCGTACGATCGCAGGAGCCGAAGCCGAGAAGGGATTTGGACGTTTCGCAATAAGTCGGGAGGGTTTGAACCAGAGCCCGCAATTCAACCTAATGTTCATTTTTATTTGGGATCGTGAGGCATGCGAGATTGGAGCGGTTGAGATGGAGTTCGGTAAAAGGCCGTCCAAACCTTTGGCTGACAGACAAGCAGGCAGCGGCCTCGAAAACATCGATCCGACGCTGTACCAAAGCTTATCTGCTGCTGCACACCGCATAGATAAACCTGTGGAGCGGAGCTTCTCTAATGTTAATGGAACACTTCTCATTGCGGCTGGCGTTTTTGCCGTTGCAGGTGCGGTTCTATTCCTATTCCATGTGCGCTGGTGGGGTCCGTTCCTGGGTTGCAGCCTAGCCTTTCTGTTGTGTTCATTTCGGCTGCCCCGAAAATAGGAGTGATTGGTCAGTAAATCGGTCAGTTGTGTTGCCGCCAAAAACGTTGGAGGGCGTCGAGTAGCCCCGTCGCGAGCATTCAGGTCCCATCAGTTTCGTTATGGGGCGATCCCGTTTTTCTGAGGGACCGATAAAGGTCCAGTCCTTATGGCGGCGGTGGCTGGAGGGCATGTGATCGGCGATGGTGGTGTGCTTTCCGTCCCCCGAGCCTCGCATGTGGGCGGCGATGCGATCGCCTTCGAAGAAGATCTCGATGGTTCGCAAGGTGGCGCGCAGCTCGACCTTGGCGCGGGCAAAGCGATACGGGACCGAGTAAAAATGCCCATCCACATCAACGTGGTAGTCCATGCCCACCTTGCGCACGCGCCAGTCGGCGAAGGCGTAGGGCGCCGCCGGCAAGGGCTTTAGAAGCGGAGCATCGATGGCTTCGAAGAGCTGGCGGCGCGTGCGCCGGATATAGCGCAGGACCCGCTGCTCGTTCAGCCAGACGAGCAGCTCCGCGATCGCCGCGTTGACCTCGGCCAGACTGTAAAACCGGCGGTGACGCAGCTTGCCGAGAAGCCAGCGCTGAACGATCCGGACCGCGGACTCCACCTTGGCCTTGTCACGAGGTTTGCGCGGCCGCGCCGGCAGCAACGCCGTGTCGTAGTGCGCCGCCATCTCGCCATAGGTGCGGTTGACCTGCGGATCGTAAAAGCAGGCTTTGATGATGGCGACCTTGGGGTTGTCGGGGACCAGGAGCCTGGGCGCCCCGCCGAAGTAGTCAAAGGCCCGAACGTGGGCGTCGATCCAGTCGGGGAGCGTCGCCTTGCCTGTGATTTCCAGCGTCTCCACGCTCGCGAACTTCGCCTGAATGGCGGAGAGATCGTGATGTGGTTTAAGCTTCACCGACATCCCCATATACACCTCTAAGGTTGATTTTCAAGGCGGATGGCGTCGCGGATCTCCGCGACGAACAACGGGTGATCGGCGCCAGCGGGCACACGGGTGGGCTCTGCGGTGTTCCACGGCGGCCTCAATGTAAGAACATAAACAGAACATTTGCGGCGTGTGAAGTCGGATTCTCGGTTCGACGCCACAATTGCGATTCCTAGCGCGCCCGGTCAGGTGGGAGGGCAGGCCGGAAGGCGGAGGGGAAAGCCTTGTATGGGGAATTCTCTGTCAAGCCCCTGCGAGCGGGCATGCTGAACTTCTGGGATGCGGACCTTGGCTCTGAGCGACTTTGCATGCATCGCTTGGCAAAGGCCTGACCAAACGTAACCACGTCTGTTTTGCCTAACTCAGCGCGCCAAGCCGATATCGTTTCGCGGTATGATGCGGGCGCGGTTCGATCGGATCTTTACCAAGAAAACCGGCATCATCCTCTTGGATAAGCAGCTTCACCGCCTGCATGCCCACAAGGACGAGCTCCTCCGCGTGCTCGACTGTCCCGAGATCCCGCTTCACACCAACGGATCAGAGAACTACATCCGCAGCGTCGTGACCAAGCGCAAGAGCTCCGGCGGCACGGTCAGCGAAGCGGGAAAGGTCGCCCGCGACACACTCCTCGGCCTCATGAAGACGTGCGCCGAGCTCAACGTCTCCTTCTGCCAATACCTCGGTGATCGGCTCGCCGTGCCCGGCGCCACGTGCATAGCGCCGCTCCCAGATCTCGTCGGGCTCGCAGCTGATAAGCCCGGGCCTATGCCCCGCTTACGCGATCCTCGTCATAACGCTCGGAATTTCCTAAGAAATCTGGAGCGGGCGAAGAGATTCGAACTCTCGACCCCAACCTTGGCAAGGTTGTGCTCTACCACTGAGCTACGCCCGCTCGGCGCACGGAGGCTAAGGACCCAAAAGGCCCCGTCCGCAAAGAAGCGGGTATAAAGCAGAGCATCGGTCGTATTGCAAGCGGCTCTGGGCGGGGTCGGCCTAGCGGCCGAGCCGGATCGTTTTGAGCCGACGTTTGTTCACATGGTCGGCTGGGGCGGGGCCCGTTTGATCGGGCAGTTCGCCGCGAAAGTAATAGCGCTGCCAGGCTTCGCGCACGGCGTCGGGATCGCGTTTGCCGAGCTTCTTGTTGAACGCCTCGCGCTGGCGGCCCCAGGCCTCGTACTGCTCACGGTATTCAGGATCGCTGGCGAGGGAGCGCTGGATCGGCTGCACCTCCTCCATCGCTCGGTGCGGGATAAGCTGGAAGAAGCAGAATGGCTCGCCCTTCTCGAAGCGCACCTTCCCGGGGCGGGTGAAGATCCAGTTCATGGTGAAGGGGAAGGGCAGCCAGTCGGTCTCAACCAGGCCCTGCAAAGGTTGGACGCCGTCTTTAACCCAATTGGGCGGTCCTCCACAGAGCAGGTCCCAGCCGGGCTCGGTGCGGAAAAGATAGCCCGGGTGGAAGGTGATCACCCCGTGGGAGAAATGCGACTTTACAAAGTCGTGGAAGTCCGGGTGCGGGCGGTCCGGACGAAAAGTGATGTCGGAGGTCTGGACGCCACCGCTCCACTCGGCGGTAAACGAAACCGGACAGAGGATCTCCCATCCTGTGGTGTTGGCCATGGTCAGAGGCAGACACCGATAGGGGTGGCGCTCGGTGAACCGGTCCATCCACCCGCGCTGCGGACGTCCTGGCACGATCTCGGGCGGGCGGGCGGCGGTAGGAAAGCACTCGAGCTGCATCATGCGCCTTTCACTCTTTACGATCGTGGTAGCCGCGCCAGACTGCGCCCGTCAAATCATGGCCGGTCTCGAAGGCCTGCGAGAATCCCTATGCTTGACCTTGGCGTCGCGGCGGCTCATCGAGCCCGGCCATGAGCGCCGATGAAGATCCAAACGAATGGGAGCCCGCCACCAAGCTGATCCGGGGCGGTGTCGCGCGGACCCCGTATGGGGAGACCAGCGAACCGATATTTTTGACGCAAAGCTTCGTCTACGAGACGGCGGAGGCGGCCGACGCCCGCTTTGCAGGGTCAGAATCCGGCTTTGTTTATACCCGCTATGGAAATCCCACGACCCTGGCGTTCGAAGAACGGCTGGCTCTGCTCGACGGCGCGCAGTCCTGCCGCGCCTTTGCGTCGGGCATGGCGGCGATCCACATGGCGATCATGGGCCTCGTCAAGGCCGGCGATCATATCGTCGCAGGAAAGGCCCTGTTCGGCTCTTGCCGGTGGATCCTCAGCAACTGGGCCCCCCGGTTTGGGATTGAGACCACCTTGGTCGACGCCCCCGACCTCGACCAATGGCGCGCCGCCATGCGGCCCAACACCCGCTGCATTCTGATCGAGACCCCGGCCAACCCCCTGCTTGAGCTTACAGACATTGCTGCGGTGGCGGACATGGCTCACGCGGTCGGGGCCAAGGTCGTCGTCGACAATGTCTTCGCGACGCCCCTTTTCCAACAGCCGTTGAAGCTTGGCGCTGACGTGGTCGCCTATTCGGCGACCAAGCATATCGACGGGGGCGGCCGCGTCCTCGGGGGCGCCCTCCTTGGCGAGAAGGCGCTCCTTGAAGAGGCGTATCGCGACCCGATCCGCCACACAGGACCTGCCCTGTCGCCGTTCAACGCTTGGGTGTTGCTAAAGGGACTGGAGAGCCTTGATCTGCGCGTCCGTCGCCAGGCGGAGACGGCGGCGGCCCTTGCGGATCAGGTCGGCGCGCATCCGAAGGTTCGGCGCGCCTTCTATCCGTTCCATAAGGACCATCCTCAGTATGCGCTCGCGCGCCGGCAGATGAGCGGCGGCGGCACGGTGGTGGCCTTCGACCTCGGCGGCCGCTCCCAGGCGTTCAACTTCCTGAACGCCCTCAAGATCATCGATATATCCAACAACCTTGGCGACGCCAAGTCGATGGCGACCCATCCCGCCACCACCACCCACCGCTCGATGAGTGAAGAGCAGCGGCTGGAGGTCGGCGTCACCGAAGGCTGCGTGCGCCTCTCCGTCGGCCTCGAAGGCGCAGGCGATCTGGCGCGCGACCTTGGCCGTGCGCTGGACGCCGCCTGATCGGCCCTGTGGCGCGCATCATTCCTGGCGGAAGGCCGGCTCCAACGCCTTCAAGAGCCTGAGGGTTTCCGGTTCATCCCGGGCCTCTGCCGCCGCTTTGAGCGCTTCGATGCGCGGCTCGAGCTCCGACCATGGCGGCAGGGTGTCGAAGGCGGCCATCACACCGTCGGCGCGGGTCGGGCGCACGGTCTCGGCGCTGTAGAAGATTTCCTCATAAAGCTTTTCGCCGGCCCTCAGGCCGGTGTGAACGATCTCGATGTCGACCCCGGGCCTTAGGCCATGAAGCCGGATCATCTGTTTCGCCAGGTCCGCAATCCTCACGGGCTCTCCCATGTCGAGAACGTAGATCTGGCTTGAGCCGGGGTCCCCGTCGGGCGCCGGCAGGGCCGCCGCCTGAAGCACCAGGGCGGCGGCCTCGCCCACGGTCATAAAAAACCTTACGACATCAGGATGGGTCAAGGTTATGGGTCCGCCGGCGGCGATCTGGCGCTCGAACAAGGGCACCACCGAGCCGGTCGAGCCCAGCACATTGCCGAACCGCACCACAGCTACCTTGGCGCCGCCGCCGCGGGCGATCGCCTGCACCACCCGTTCGGCGACCCGCTTGGTGGCGCCCATGACGTTGGTGGGATTGACCGCCTTGTCGGTGGAGATGAACACAAGGACCTTTGAATACTGGCGTGCGAGGCGCGCCACATTGGCGGCTCCAACCACATTGGTCAGGACCGTTTCGCAGGGGTTGGTCTCCATCAGCGGAACGTGCTTTAGGGCGGCTGCGTGGAGCACCACCTCGGGCCGTTCCTCAGCGAACAGCACCTCGAGCCTTCGCCGGTCGCGGACGTCTCCGATCGAGGATACCCATGGCGCCGATACACCGTCTTCGCGCAGGGTCTGGTCGATGGCGTAAAGGTTGAACTCCGAGGCGTCGAACAGAACCAGACGCTCAGGACCCAGGGCCAGGATCTGCCGGCTGAGCTCCGAGCCAATGGTGCCGCCCGCGCCGGTCACCAAGACGCGCTTGCCCGCCACGAGGCTGCGCACCAGGTCAAGGTCAAGGTTGCGCGCGCGCCGATCCAGCAGCGCCGACGCCTGCACAGGCCGCAGGGTGCCGCCCGCGCCGTGGCTCACCACCCGAACCCCCACCTCGGCGGCGGCGGCCAGCACAGCGTCCACGACCTGTCGGCCGGGGCGTTTCTCCGCCAGGATGACCTGCGGCGAGCGATCTTCCGCGGCCGTGAGCGCCTTCAGAACCGCCGCGAGGCGCGCCAAGGCGCCCATCACTTCAACGCCCAGGATCGTGCGCCCCGCGTGATCCTCGTCCAGGACCACAATGCCGGCGATGCGCACATCACGGTCTCTTCGACGCCAGGTGCGTAGATAGTCCGATACCGCGCTACTGGACCCGACCACAACGGCCGCCGGCCGCGATCGATCTTCCAGGCGGAAGGCCGCGCCCCAGTCGCCATGGGTTATGGCCTGTTTCAGAAGGCGTTCGAGCGAAAGAACGGTGGTGAGCACCGGCACCACGAAGACGGGCGTTGAGCGCGGAAAGTCCTTGAGGCGGTCGATCAGGAACAGAAGCGGCAGTTGAATGAGCGCGGCGATGACCACGGCCTGGAACACCCGCACCACATCGTTCAGCGCCGTATAGCGCCAAAGCCCGCGATGCAGGCGGAAGGCGGGAAAGACGAAGCCGCAGATCACCACAAAGCTTATCGTCGCTCGGATGACCATATCGAGGGGAAGGGGCCGCTCGAAGTGGTAGCGCACCATGATGACGCCGGCCATCACCACGCCCGCCCAGGCCAGATCCTGAAGATAGATCAGCCAAGGCATCCAGCGCGGGCTGTCGCCGTCGCGGAGGGGGGCGGGATGAAGGGGCGAACTCATCGGATCGGGGGCGGCTGCTCGAAGGACTCCACCGGCGTCAGCTTCCAGCGTACACGCGCCGACCCATCGAGCCCGATCTTGCCCCTCAGCATGATCTGGCGCGTGCGCTGCGGCAGGCCCATCTCGAAATGGACCGAAGCTTCGAGCGATACATCGGGCGCATCGTTGCGGAACCACCACCCGCGATTGGAGGCGCCGCGGATCAGAACGCTGCGTTTATCGCGGGCGAGCGAGGCCTGAACCTCATGATGCAGGTGGAAGTGAAGTGTGAAGGGGTCGAGGCGGCGACGCGGCGGAGCGCTTTTGGACACCGGCGTAAACCGGTCCTCCCCTCTTAGCTCCTCGGAGCGCAAGTCGAGATAGAGCCGCCGTTCATGGAGGAGGCCATGGCTGGCCGCCCACCCATCGTGGGTCAGCTCGAGCCAGACGCCGGTCTCGTCTTCATTGCGCTGGGTATCGACCGTATGCGCCCCGCCCACAAGGCGCGGGCCGAGGCCCTTGGCGAGGAAGCCCGACAGGGGCGCTCCGGCCGAGGTTTCCCCGACCGCGGCCGTTGAGCCAGCCTCGGTCAGCCGAAGAGCCTGCGGGCCCTGAGCGCCAGGGCTCCAGCCGGCGTTGACGATCATCCGGTCCTTGCCGCAGCTGATCTCAATCGCGAGGGGCTGGGCGCACGCGGCGACGCCCCATGCCCCTGTCGCCGCCGGCGCCGTGTCGACCAAGAGCTGGATCTGGCGGCTGCCCATCCGGTGATAACCCGATTGAAGCGCAAAGCCATAAACCCGGGCCGAGGGATCCTCGTGCGCGACGGCCGAGGCGACCCGGCGGGCGCTTGACGACTCCCCGCCCTGGAACGCGCCCAGTCGTCCGTCCCCGAGGGTGAAGAATCGGACGGCGGCGGTCAGGCGATCGATGGCCCGGCCCACCGCCTCAGGCGCTGTAATCACCCTCTGATGCAGGACGTCGTCCAAGGTCAGAAGATCGAGCAGCAGCTCCATCGCCTGCTCAGGCGAGCGCGTCATGAGCCCGCCGTCGGGCAAGACCGCAACCCGCAGGGCCCTGTCGGTCGCGGCGAGGGTTTTAGCCAGGAAGGCGCGAAGCCCCCTGCCGGCCAGAGTCGCACTGACGAGGGCGCTTACGACCGCCCGCTCTGCTGCGCGCGCCGGGCCATCGTTCAGCCGCATGAGGTGACGGACCTGCTCCGCCAGAGACCCCAACAAACGCCGTCGCTCGAACTCCGAGGCGATCTCGATGAGCCGCGGCGCGGCGCAGGCGAGGTTATAGACGCGTCGCTCGAGGGTCTCCGCGCCCCAGGCGAAGGGGGTGATCGGCGAGAAGAGTTCGAGCCAGTCGAGGCTAAGCCTTAGGGCCTCCTCGGTCGCTTTTGGCGTGAGCTGCGACTCCGCCGGCGTCATCAGACTGGGTAGCCAGTCAAACCGGTGCAGAGCCACCGCGAAGGCCCGGGACGGGCTCGCCGTGTCCCAAGGATCGCCGCCCTGGCCTATCTCCAAGGTCTCGCCCGCCAGCACCATACGGCCGGAAAGGATCATCCTGGCCATTTCCGGGTCGGTGGGTCGATAGTCCCGCGGCGACGCAGCCACCCCATCTATGGGCGGGCCGCGCAGGGTCCAACGATAGATCTGCGACTGACGCCACTCCCCTGCCACAAGGCTTGTCATCCGCGCGAGCGCCGCGGCGGCGGGCGCCAGAAGGGGCTTGGTCTCGACGCCGGGCCGGCGCTCGCTCATTCGGCGGCCTTGGCTCCCGCACTGGCCGCGCTGCGGAGCGCAGAGATGTTGTGGGCATAAGCGCTCGGTCCGCCCTTGAACACGGCTGTGCCAGCGACCAGAGCGGTCGCACCCGCGTCCAGGCACTGACGGGCGTTGGCGGCGGTGACGCCGCCGTCGACCTCAAGGATGATGTCTCTACCCGAGGCGTCGATAAGGGCGCGCAGCTTTTCGATCTTCTTCAGCTGCGAGGTCATGAAGCTCTGGCCGCCGAACCCGGGATTGACGGACATGACCAGGATGAGGTCCGCCTCATCGATAATCCATGCGATCGCCTCGGGGGAGGTCGCTGGATTCAGCACCACGCCGGCTTTGGCCCCGAGGGCGCGGATGCGCTGCAAGGTTCGCGAGAGGTGAGGACCCGCTTCAGGGTGGACGCTGATGACGTCGGCTCCCGCTGCACGAAAGGCCTCTAGGTGCGGATCGGCGGGCGCGATCATCAGGTGGACATCGAAGGGAAGCGAGACGTGGGGTCTCAGCGCCTTCACCACATCCGGACCGATGGTGATATTGGGGACGAACCGGCCGTCCATCACGTCCACGTGCAGCCAATCCGCGCCGGCGGCCTCGATCGCGCGCGCCTCATCGCCGAGGCGGGAAAAATCCGCCGCCAAAATCGACGGAGAAATGATGGGATGAAGACCGCTCATGCGGCCAGACCTAGAGCATTTGGGCCGGAACGGGAACCGTTCCGGCCCTTGTGACGATCAGCGTGCGGCGGTCGAGGCCTGGCGGCCCTGATTTTGTCGCAAAGGCGCGCCCTCAGCGTTTAGCGCGCAGCGCCTAAGGCTCAGAGGACGCCTTCTGGCCCGACCCGCGTTAGGCCCCGGGAGGCGGGGGCGGCGGCGGCGGATAGGCGCCGGGAGGCGGCGGCGGGTAGCCACCTGGAGGCGGCGGGCCGTAGCTGCGCGGACCAGCCGGCTCGATGCGGGCGCGGCCGCCTTCCCAGATCACATTCACCCGCGTGCCCTGCGGAAGGGGCTGTGCGCCGGGCTGGGGGATCTCCAGGGTGCGTCCGTCGCGGAACTGGACCATATAGGCGAAGCCTGGGTGGCGTTGGTCGCCTTGGATGGCGTTCCCGATCAAAGCGCCGCCCACGACGCCGGCCACGGTGGCCAGGCCCCGGTCGCGGCCGCTGGCCAGACCATTGCCGGCCAGGCCGCCGGCGACGCCGCCGATCACAGCGCCGGCGCCGTTGTTGCCGGGACCAAATTCAATGGGCCGCGCGCCGATGATGACGCCGTGCTCGACGCGGGCCGGCACTCCAGCCGCATAGGCCGGGTAGGGCCGCGGGCCGTAGTCTTCGGCGCACGCGCCGAGGGAGCCGGCGACGGCGACAAGGGAAAGAGCGAGCAGGGCCTTACGGGCCGCGCTCGAACGAGCAGGGGTCGAAGGGGTCATCGGATCCTCATGGAACGCGGTAGGATGGGCAGCAATCTGCACCGTGCGACCTGAACGGTCGCTGAACAGGGATGGTTCATAGCATACGTTGAAACCGGGCGATAAAGAAGCCGTCGAGGCCCCCTAAAGGGAGATCTTCACTTGGCAAGAGGCGCAAGGTTCCATCCGGGCGCACGGCCGCGCCGGGCGCGCCTTCCTCGCCTGCGGCAATGGGCTCAAGCGCCATATGGGGATGGCGCGACAGGAAGGGGGCGACCTGGGCTTCGCCCTCTTCCGGCTCGAGGGCGCAGACGCAATAGACCAGCCTGCCTCCTGGCCTTAGCCGGCGGGCGGCGGCGTCGAGGAGCTTGGCCTGGCCCTCGGCGAGGGCGGCGATTTCAGGCGCTCGGGTGGTCCAGAGCACGTCAGGATGGCGACGGAAGGTTCCGGTTGCTGAACAGGGCGCGTCGAGCAGAACCTTGTCGAATGTGCGGCCATCGTCCCAGGTCCGCGCGTCCGCCGCGACCAGTTCGGCTTCAAGCCCCGTGCGCAAAAGATTGTCTCTGAGGCGCGAGAGCCGCGCTTCAGAGCGGTCGAGAGCGACAACCTGCGCGCCGGCCGCGGCCAGTTGCATGGTTTTCCCGCCGGGCGCGGCGCAGAGATCAAGGGCGGTCTCACCGGCCTTGGCGCCGAGGAGGCGCGCGGGCAGGGCGGCCGCAGCGTCCTGGACCCACCAGCGACCTTCGGCAAATCCTGGCCATTGGGAAACATCGCCTTTGCGCTCGGTCCGTACGGTGGCGCCCGGAAGGACAATCCCGCCGACCGCATCGGCGACGGCGTCTGCGTCCAAAGCGTCGCGCAGGCTGAGATCCGTCTGCGGCTCCTCGATGATGCGCGCTGCGATCTTCAGGGCGATGTCCGCGCCATAGGCGGCGCGCCACCGCGCGAAAAGCCAGTCCGGGGCGAACTGCTCTGGCGTCGCTAAAGGCCGATCCCGGTCCAGGCTGCGGAGCACGGCATTGATCAATTTGACGAAAGCCCGCGCCTCCGGGCTCGGGGCGGCGAGGGCGAGGGTGGTGGACACGGCGGCGTGGGGCGGGGTGTCCAGCGCCATCATCTGGGCGGCGCCAAGGCGCAGCAGGCGCGTAACGGCGGTCGGCGGCGGCTTGCGCAGGCGCCCTGAGAGCGCTCGGTCTATGGGCCCCAGCCATCGCAGAGTTCCCAGCGCCAGGGCGCGCGCGAAACCCCGGTCTCGGCTATCCAGTCCGGCGAGGCCAGCCTCGTCCATATCCTCCATGCCGCCCCGGCGCGCCAGGGCGGCGTCGATCAGCGCGAGGGCGGCCCGCCGCGCCGCCAATCCGCCGACAGAGGGGGGAGGCCTGCGCCCGCCCGGCCTGCCCCGCGCAGGCGGCGACGATCGGTCGGGCGGGTTTGTCGGCGTCATGGCGCCTCGTTTCACGTCGGATGGCGCGCCGCAAGCCGCGCGTTTTCTCACCGGGTCAACCCTCTCGCGCAAATGTGAGCCAGAGGCTAAAAGCAGTCTCGATTCTCCGGTCTTAAGGACCGGATCGCCGTCTCAAGCGGGCGCGGCGCACGGACCTCGGTGGAGCCCTCATTCATGTCGAACCCTTCAAGACCCGGACAATCGGGGCGATCCCCCGGTGGATCGGGCGGGTTCGGAGGTTCCCCCACGCCGGGCCGGCGCAGCCTTCTTGGCACCCTGGCCTACTGGGCGGCGGTTGCTTTCATCTGGCTGGCGATCTTCTTGGTCGCCTTCGTGGTGATTTTCTCGCGTGGACTGCCCGACACGTCCAAGCTCTACGATATCCGTCACCAGCCCTCGATCACCTATCTCGACCGCTCGGGCTCACTCCTTGGCGTTCGCGGAAGCCAGTACGCGCCGCCCGTCGATATCGACAAGCTCCCCGAATACGTGCCCGCCGCCTTCGTGGCCATCGAGGACCACAACTTCTACCACCACATGGGGTTTGACGCCGGCGGCATCATCCGGTCGTTTTTCCGCAACATCCTGCATCGTCACGGCCCGTTGGCCGGCGGCTCGACCATCACCCAGCAATTGGCGCGCAACCTTTTCCTCACGCCGGACCAGACCTATCGCCGAAAGGCTCAGGAGTTGATGCTGGCCTTCTGGCTTGAGCGCCGGTTCTCGAAGAAGCAGATCCTGGCCCTCTATATGAACCGGGTCTACTTCGGCGCCGGCGCCTATGGGATCGAGGCGGCGGCCCAGCGCTATTTCAACAAGCCGGCCGACCAGCTTTCTGTCGGGGAAGCGGCCCTGTTGGCGGGCCTCCTGAAATCGCCGACCCACTACAGTCCGGTCTCCGATCAGGACAGAGCCGCGCGCCGCGCCACCATCGTGCTCGACCGGATGGTCGAGACCAAAGCCATCACGCCCGAACAGCGTGAGCAGGCCTTCCAGCATCCGGTCAAGGTCTCCAAGACCCTGGCGTCGGCTTACGCGCAGTATTTTGTCGACTGGGTCGACCAGCAGGTGCGCCAGCTGGTCGGTCAGCCCGAGACGGACATGGTGGTGGAGACCACGCTTGATCTGCCGCTCGACGCCCTGGCTCAGCAGGCGGCGTCCACGGTTGTGACGCGCGACAAGGGGGCGGGCGTTCAGCAGGCGGCCATCGTCGCCATGGACGGCGTCGGCCGCGTACGCGCCATGATCGGCGGCGTGGACTACGGCGACAGTCAGTTCAACCGCGCCGTGGAGGCGCGCAGGCAGGCAGGGTCGGCCTGGAAGCCCTTCGTCTACCTCACCGCCATGGAGCAGGGTCGCACGCCGGATGTTCAGGTGGTGGACGAGCCGGTGACCATCAACGGTTGGTCCCCCCACAACTACACCAACAGATACCTGGGCCCGATGACCCTTCAGCAGGCCCTTGCCCAGTCGATCAATACCGTGGCGGCGAGGCTGGCGGACGAAATTGGTCGGCAGAATGTCGCCAACACCGCCAAACGCCTCGGGATCCGCTCGACCATCAACACCGATCCTGCGATGGCGCTCGGCACCACCCAGGTCAGCCCGCTCGAGATGGCTGAGGCCTATGCGCCGTTTTCCAATGGCGGGGACCTGGCGAGCGCCTACGGGATAGAACGGATCCGCACCGCCGACGGAAAAATGCTCTACGAGCATCACCCTGAGCCGCACCAGAACGTGATCGGCAACCCAGCCTTGACCTACATGAACCAGATGCTTCGCGCGGTGATTGCGTCGGGCACTGGCACGCGCGCGCAGATCCCCGGCTACGACCTCGCCGGTAAGACCGGGACCACCTCCGACTATAAGGACGCCTGGTTCATGGGATACACGGGCGGCTTTGTCACCGCAGTCTGGGTCGGCAAGGACGACAACACGCCAATGCGCAAAGTGACAGGCGGCGGGGCGCCGGCGGAAATATGGCGCGCCTTCATGGCCACGGCGCTTCCGCACCTTCAGGTGCGCGCCATTCCGTCAGGGCCCGAGGCCGAGCCCGGGGTGGTGATGGGCGATCCCCTCGGCGACCTCTTGTCGAACATGACCGTGGCGCCGTCTAACGACAATCCGCCCCCCGCGCCGGAAACCCCGGATGCGCCCTCGCCGCCGCCCGCCCCGCAGCCGGCCCCGGCGCAAAGGCCGCTTTAGCCTCCGTTCTCCGGTGCAGCTTCCGTATGCACGGATGGATAGGACCCGCGAGGTTAAGCGGCGGCCATCATCCGTTCGACCTCGGCGACAATTTCGCGCAGGTGAACAGGCTTTGCCAGAACCTTCGCGCCTTCAGGCGCGCGCGACCCGGCGGATAGGGCGACCGCGGCGAAACCCGTGATGAACATGATCCGGGTTCGCGGCGAGCGCGCCGCGCACTCACGCGCCACTTCAATACCGTCCGCGCCCGGCATAACGATGTCGGTGAGCAGAACGTCAAACACGCTCTCCGCCAGAGCCGAGATCGCCTCATCGCCGTCGGCGCAGGAGACCACCTCATAGCCTGCCCGTTCCAGCGCCTTGCACAGGAAGGCGCGCAGGGAATCGTCATCTTCTGCGAGTAGGATGCGGGTCATCGGGTCCACGGTCTGATGAGGATCAGAGTGGCACCCTACATGGACGAGTGTAAACCGCGGCTAAACCAAGCGGTCGCAGGCGCAAAAGCCGTCTGGACCGATCAGGCGCGTTGACCCGGCCCCAGGATCGCCAATAGTGCCGCCCATGAACGCTATCGGCCAGACGAGGACAGATGCGGCGGAGATCGTCCCGCCGTTCACCCTCGTACGTCCTGCGCGGCTGACGACGCCGCTGATCTTCGCCTGTCCGCATGCGGGCCGATTCTATCCCGAGGAGATGCTCGCCGCCTCCGCCCTTGACCCTGCCGCCATCCGTCGCTCGGAAGACGCCTTCGTCGACCGGCTGATCGCCGGCGGCGCCGAAGGCGGCGTGCCGCTGATTTCCGCGTGTTTTGCACGCGCCTATATGGACGTGAACCGAGAGCCCTACGAACTCGATCAGGCGATGTTCGAGGACGAGCTTCCCCCCTTTGCCTGCGCGCGCACGGCGCGCGTTGCGGCCGGCCTCGGCTCCATCGCCCGGGTGGTCGCGGAGGGGCAGGAGATCTACCGGGGCAAGCTCACCTTTGGCGACGCCAAGCGACGCATCGATCAGGTGCACCGGCCCTACCATGCCGCCCTCAAAGCCCTCATCGACGAAGCGCGCGACCTCTTTGGGGCGGCCATCCTGATTGATTGGCATTCCATGCCCTCTGCAGCCGCTGGCTCGGGGCGGGTCCCTGCGCCCGACGTTGTGCTGGGAGACCGTTTCGGCGCGGCCTGCTCGCGTCTCGTGACCGGCGCGTGGGAGCGCGAATTGATCGCCCTGGGTTACCGGGTGACGCGCAACACCCCCTACGCCGGAGGCTTTACGACCGAATTCTACGGCAAGCCGGAAAAGGGCGTGCATGCGCTGCAGATCGAGATCAACCGAGGCCTCTATCTGAACGAGGCCAGGGTCGAGCCGAACGCCTGCTTCGATGGTCTGGAGCGGGACCTGCGCCGGGTCTTCACCCAGTTGACGGCGGCCGATTGGAGCCAGCTTTTATGACGGAGATCGACGAGCGCGCAGACGCTCTGGGCGACAACCAGGCAGACGCCTTTTCCGATCGCCAGGTGGGAAGCCTGCCCGCCCACCTCGGCCTCGAGTGGAAGTCGGTTGTGAACGGGAGAGTTTGCGGCCGCTTCGAGGTGGGCCCACACCATATGGCCCCAAACGGGTTTCTTCATGCAGCGAGTGTCGTGGCTTTGGCCGATAGCGCCTGCGGCTATGGATGTGCAAACGCCCTGCCTAAGGGCGCATCCGGCTTCACGACCATCGAGCTTAAGGCCAACTTCCTCGGCACCGCGCGCAGCGGGGCGGTGGAGTGCGAGGCGCGCATGGTCCACGGCGGACGCACCACTCAGGTTTGGGACGCTGAGGTGCGGGCCGAGGGTTCCCAGCGTCTGATCGCCCTGTTCCGCTGCACGCAGATGGTGCTTTACCCCACGAAGAGTTGAGACCTCCCTTGCTACGGGCGCCGGCCTGACATGGCGTCGAGAGGTGCGCACACCGGCGCTCTTGAGCGAATAACGTCGGCGGAGGGGGCTGATCCCGTCGCCGCCGCACCGAAGCCATGCTGGCCGGTGTCGACCTGCTGCGGCGCGAACGAGCCCGTGATGATCCGCCCTTAATGATCCGGTTGCGGAAGGGCGTTCGCGCCGCTATGGATCGCGCCCTCGCGCGCGGCCCCGCGAGCCCCTTTCTGGGGATGCACCGGAGAGGTGGCAGAGTGGTCGAATGCACCGCACTCGAAATGCGGAGTACTCGCAAGGGTACCGTGGGTTCGAATCCCACCCTCTCCGCCATCTCAGAACAGAAGTCCGAACTTGAGGCGTAGCCGGCCCTGCGCCGGAGGCGGCCGCGAGGGTTCTGAGGAGGTCGCTTTTCGACCCCATGATGCGAACCTCCCCATCGGCGACCTCGACCCGCTGGGCGAGTGCACGCAGGTGTTCGCGGCGGTAGCCGCCGCCATCGATCCGCATCCGCGAGCGGGCGGTCTTGGCGAACTTGCGGACCATGGCGGGCGTGACGGCCTGCTGGCTTGAGCTTTCCATCATAGCCTGCGCTCGCTCGGCGTCGGCCTGGGCCTGGTCGCGGGCGGCCTTCAGCCCGGCGATGCGCTCCTTCAGCGCCGGATCGTCCAGAGCGGCGACGCCTGATTCGATGGCGTCATAGAGCCGCTTGAGCCGCAGGTCCGTCTCCGCGGCGCGCTTGTTGAGTTCGGCGATGTGCTCGCGGCGCCGTTCGGAGCGCTCCTGCCGGCGGTCGAGGACCGTGGCCAGCACTTCCTCCAGCCGTTCGGGCTGAAGCAGCCGGTCCTCGATGTGGCTGGCGACGAGGTTATCCAGCTTGTCCATCGGGATCGAGCGGCCCTTGCAGCCGGCCTCGCCCTGCCGGGCCTTGATGGAACAGGTATAGTAGCGATAGCGACCCCCCTTGCCGGTGCGCAGGGTCATGGCCCCACCGCAGTCGGCGCAGAAGCAGATGCCCGTCAGCAGCGTCGGGCCGCTGACGACGCGGGGCGGCGTCACTTTCGGATTGCGCGAGCGCAGATGCGCCTGCACGGCGTCGAAGGTGGCCTGGTCGATGATCGGCGGCACATCGACCACCACCACTTCGGTTGCAGGCTTCAGCGCCTTGGTCTTGCCGCGCTTGTTGAACTCGTGGCGGCCGACATAGGTGGTCCGTGTCAGGATGCGATGAACCTGGCCGATGCCCCAGCGTCCCCCGTCGCGGGTGAAGATGCGATGGGCGTTGAGATAGGACACCACCTTCTTCACGCCCAGGGGACCGGATACGCCATCGCCCTCCAGGGTCAGGCGATAGATCAGCCGCACCGTATATCGGCGTGCAGCGGATCGATCTCCAGCTTCTTCTTGACCTTGGCCCCGCGCGGCTCGGCCGCGACGATGCGGTAGCCTATCGGCGGCAGCGAACCGTTCCAGAAGCCTTGGCGCCCGTTCTCCATCAAGGCGCGCAGGACGTGCTTGGCGTTCTCCTTGGACTGGTACTCGTCGAACAGCGCCACGATCTGGCGCATCATGACGTGCATCGGGTCGTCGCCCATCTCCTGGGTGATGGAGAGCAGCTTGACGCCGTTCTTGGCCAGCTTGCGGACGTAGAACTCCAGTTCGAAATGATCGCGGAAGAAGCGGCTGAACGAATGGACGATCACCACATCGAACGGCGCCGGCTTGGTGGTCCCCGCTTCGATCATCCGCTGGAACTCGGGCCGGCGATCGTTGGTCGCCGACGCCCCCGGTTCGACATAGGTCTCGACGAGCTGGTAGCCGCGCGAGGCCCAGTAGGCCTCGCCCTGGCGCTTCTGATCGGGGATGGAGACGTCATGCTCGGCCTGCCGCGCCGTCGAGACGCGCAGGTAGAGGGCGGCGCGCTGCGGCACGGTCATCGCCGGCTTCCCGCCGCGGCCAGGGGCTCGGCCCGCTCCGTCAGCGGCAGGTCCAGCGCCACTCGGTCATGCACGACCTTGGGGGCCAGCCGGCGGCCTGCGCCGGGCTCCATGCGGACAAGGCCGTAACCCACCATGGTCTTGAGGGTTCGCGACAGGTTGGACTTGGCTCGCCCGGTGATCTCGGACAATTCCTCAAGCGAACCCGGAGCCTTCTCGGCGATAACGCGCAGCAGGTCGCGATTGCCCGCCGACAGCACCTTGGCGAAGGACTCGGTCGAGGGGAACCACACCTTCGGCTCATCGGCGGCGGGATGCTGCTCGCCACGAGCGATCCGCATTGTGCGGGCCTTCATCTCCTCATAGTCGGCGATCCCGACCTTCAGCGTCGTCATGGGATGACTCCTCTTTCCCTAAGCACCGCGTCCACCGTCTCCCAGAAATCGGCCAGGAGGGCGCCGGCGTCCTGGTAGTCGTAAGGCTCACGGTTTTGAGCCTATGCCGATGGTCCTGCGGCTCTCCCCGTTTCTGGCGACCGACGGGATGGGCGTTGTCGAACCCGACCAATCGTTCACCCGATGGGCCGTGAAGCGTGAGCGAATAATCCAGCCCGTGCGGCTTTTCCGGCGAGGCCGCAACCGTGGTCACGACGAACTTCACCCAATGACCGCCGGCCGGATCGACGACGAGCACCTGACCGTCGAGATCCAGCAGAGTGTCCAGACTCGGGTCGCGACTCTTACCCACGGCATGTTGTTATCATATAGAGATAACTATGGCAAGCAGCGACAGGAGCCCCTCCCAATGGCGGCGTAGCAATTGAGAAAGGCCGCCACGCTGGGGGAGCGTGACGGCCTTTCTCGTTTACGGGCCGGCTATCGGGGGCACCGCCGGCCCTGGGGCTGAAGCCGGTCAGCGGCTGTGACGGTCGCGACCGATGACCCGCCGGTTGTTGGCCGGCCGACGGATGTTCAACGCCGTAGCGCGACCCCGCCCGGACCAGTTGCTCCCCCCTGCCGCCGCCCCGACCCCGGGCGGTGCGGGTATATCCCGCCTTGGCCGCGGCCCGGCGGATCTGGCCGCCAGCTTCTGGCTCTTGCGCCCCGCCGCCCGCCCTCCGTCCTTCACCCTTCTCGGCCGAACCTCGAATTCAAAGTCGTCCCCGCTTATCGCAGGTCTCGGTATGCTCCGGCGGACAAGCCGCCGCCGAACCCATTGAAAAGACAGCGGAAACTGCAAAAGCGGCTGGCAGGCCCCTGGGAAGAGCCAGCCGAAATTCCCCCATCTAACCAACCACATGAGGCAGGCGAGCCGCCGCCTCTTTTATCTCGCCCTCTTAATCGGGGTCTTCTTTCGCGTCCCAACCATCTTCGTGGCCGATCAGGCCGCGACTGACATACGTCGTCGCAGCCTTGATCTCAATTCGCCATGCAGACGATCGTCTCGCTCGTGATGGTCGAATTGGCCCTGTATTCCGCAACGTAGGCGTCCCACGCAGCGTCGTGCTTGTCCTTAGGGACGCTCCCAGCGTGGTTATGGAACGTCATGATTTGGTCGGGCGACTGTACCAGAGCATTCGTCGTCTTGTCGTAAACCAAGACGGGCGCCGAAATAATTTTGTCCTTATAGCCATGGCTCGCGTACCATTGTGCGTGATCGGCGACAGCCTTGCTGAAGCCTGCCAGGGTGCCGTTTGGCAAGAGCTTGCTGACGCGCACGATGCTTACATTTCCGCTGGAACAGACGTCAGCTGCAAAGGCGGGCGTCGTTGAAAGGTCCGCACACGCCATCAGCGCAGCGGCGAGAGCCGCAACTTTGAAACCCCGGTTCATCAAAACCCCCCATGGCCTATGACGATCTGTCATGATCACGACGCTATCTTGACTGTGTGACAACGGGACCACAAGCGAGGCTTTTCCTGCGAGGCGCGCAGCTTATGTCGAATTGAAGGACGCGTGCGCCCGCATGCAAACGCCGAGGCCGCCTTTCTACGGCGCGTTCGCGGCGCACCTTGCGTGTCCGGGGCTCCGGAACGCTTGTGCGATCCGTGGGTTAGCCCCGAAGATGAGCTTTGGAGCCCCACATGCATCGTTTAACCCTATCCGCCTTGACCGCCGTCGCCCTCTTGGGATCGGCCAGCTTCGCCGACGCTCAGGGTCGGGTCGCAGGAGCCGCCGTCGGCGGCGTTGTCGGCGCTAAATCTCACCATGCGGTCGCCGGCGCTGTGGTTGGAAGTATGGTCGGCCATCACATGGCGAAAAAGAAGGCCCAGAAGCAGGCGGCTAAGACTGCCCCGAAGTGATCGGGCGGCTTCGGCCGCGCGTCAACGTCGTGGGCTGATGACGGAGGTCTTGTCTTGGCCGTCGTCCCGCCGCGGCTTCCGAACGAATGGCGGCCTGACGTTGTGTCACGTTCCAACCGGGCTCGGCTTGCCGTATTCGGGCCAAGACATGGGGTGTCACGAAAGAGCCGCGCGGTCCTAAAGACTGCAGCGGCTCTTTTTGTGCGCGGAATAGGAACGAAGCCGCTTGCCCTGCGCTTGCATAACGAGCGGCAAGGACGCCCCCCCGACCAGCCGCTCATCGCCTCGAGAGAGGCGGCGCCCCTCGGCTAACGCCGAGGGGCTTGCCGCTCCAAAGGCGCGTCATGGGTCGTCGCTGACCGGCGAGCGCCTCGAGAAGACGAGCGCCGGCCGCGCCAGCAAGCCCTTTTCAGTCAAGCCGCAACGCGGGGCGCAAGGCAAATGGCGATATCAGGCCGCGCCGGTCGTCTTGGCCAACGCCGTCTCGCGCGTAAACCAGGGCTGCATCCTGCGGATCGCTTCCTCCACTTCTGGCGTCGAAACCGCAAAGCTCATGCGGATGAAACGCTGACCCTCGACCGGGTCGAAATCGACGCCGGGCGCGGTCGCCACGCCCGTGTCGCGCAAGAGCCGCTTACAGAAGCTGAGGCTGTCTGAGCTCAGGTGGCCGATATCGGCGTAAATGTAAAAGGCGCCGTCGGGCGGTGCGATGGCGCCGAGGCCGAGGCTCGGCAGGGCGGCGAGCAGGAGCGCCCGATTGCGGGCGTAGACCTTCACGTGACCATCCAGCTCCTCGCGGCTGTCGAGGGCGGCGAGCGCCGCATGCTGGCTTAGGGACGGCGCGGTAAGAAACAGATTGCCCACGTACGCCCTGGCCCGCTTCAGCCCCGCCTCGGGGGCCAGGAGCCAGCCGAGGCGCCAGCCCACCATGCTGAAGTATTTGGAGAAGCTATTGATCACCAGCGCATCCGGCGCGAACTCGAGCATGCACGGGGTCGATCCGACATAGCTCAGTCCGTGATAGATTTCGTCGGAGATGATGCGGATGCCCCGCTGACGGCAGACCTCAGCAATGGCGGTCAGTTCCTCCCGGCCAATGATGGAGCCCGTCGGATTGGCGGGACTTGCGATGATGACGCCCGCCGGCGCCGGTTCCAGGGCCGCCAGGCGTTCCGCGGTCAGCTGGTAGCGGACCTCTGGACCACAGGGGATCTCCAGGGGCGTAAGCTGTAGGACCTTCAGGGTATTTCGATAGGCCACATACCCCGGCCGGGCGAGGGCCACGCGATCGCCCGGCGAGAAGGTCGAACTCAGAGCCAGCACCAGGGCGGGCGAGGCGCCGCAGGTCAGGATGAACCGGTCCGGATCGACCAGAACGCCATAGGTCTCGTGATAATGGCGCGCCAGCCGCGCCTTCAGGGGCGTGCTCTCCCAATAGCCCATGCCGTCGGTGTCGAGCACCCGGTGGGCCGCGGCGATGGCCGCCTTCGGCGCACCGGTCGACGGCTGCCCGAACTCCATATGGATGATCGAACGCCCCTCGGCCTTGAGGTGATGAGCTAATCGGCTGATCGAGATGGCCTGGAAGGGTTCGATCTCGGCGGGTTCTGACATGGGGGCACGGGGGTGACGGGGCGTTCAGCCGATAGCGCGTTCGGCCAAGCGATCCAACAGCGCTCTGGCATGCCTTGAGGAGCGGCCGTGTGGGTCCCGAGCGATCCCGCGCCCTTCGGCGCGTAGCGAACCTGCTCGCCCCGGCGCGCAGACTGGGGCCTTAGCGCCGAGGTATTCCGCTCTCAGCCAGGCCTTGACCCAGGATCGGCGCCTTGGTTTCGAGCGGGCGGAGCCCGCGCCCTCTTAGCGCCCTGATACGGCCTCGACCTTGGAGGCGGCGCCGGCTTAGTGTTTGCCCGCAACCGGGGGATCGGCATGACGGACGCAGCGCCAGGCGGCGGACTGTTCGGGCTTAAGGCGCGGGGCACTAGCGTCGGGCGCGAGGCCCTTGCCGGAGCCACAACCTTCCTCACCATGGCCTATATAATCGCCGTCAACCCGGCGATCCTCGGCCAGGCGGGCCTGCCCGTGGCCGCCGTCGCGGCGGCGACCTGCCTCGCCGCCGGGCTCGCCAGCATCATGATGGGCCTGATCGCCAACGCCCCCTTGGCCCTGGCGCCGGGCATGGGGCTGAACGCCTACATGGCCTTTACCGTGGTGCTGGGGATGCACGTGCCCTGGCCCGTGGCGCTGGGCTGCGTGATGGTGTCGGGGGTCGCCTTCCTCCTGCTTACCCTGATCGGCGTGCGTCAGATGATCATCGAGGCGATCCCCCCGCACATCCTGGCTGCGGTAGCGGGCGGCATCGGCCTCTTCATCGCCTTCATCGGACTTCGGAATGCAGGCCTTGTGGTCGGCAGTCCGGCGACGGCGGTGACCCTCGGGGATCTGCGCTCGCCCAGCGCAATCTTGGCCCTGGTCGGCCTTGTGGTCGTGGCCGGGCTCAGCGTCTGGGGGGTGCAGGGCGCGGTTTTGATCGCCATCCTCGTGACCAGCGCCCTCGGCTGGGCCATGGGCGCAGTGACCTATAAGCCTCAGCCTTACGACCTTGGAGCTATCCGTCAGACCGCCTTCGCCCTCGACCTGAAGGGCGCCATCGGTTTTGGCGGCAAGGCTGGGCTTGGCGTCGTGGAGATTTTGTTTGTCTTCCTGTTCGTCGACCTGTTCGACAACATCGGCACTTTGGCCGCCGTGACCAAGCGGGCCGGTCTGGTCGACGGCGAAGGCCGGATTCCAGGTCTAAACCGGATGCTGATCGTCGATTCACTCTCGACCATGTTCGGAGCCCTGGTCGGCACCTCTACCGTCACCAGCTACATCGAAAGCGCGGCAGGGGTTGAGGCCGGCGGGCGGACCGGGCTCACCGCCGTCGTGACCGGCGTGCTGTTTTTGCTCGCGTTTTTCGTGGCGCCCTTCGCTCAGGCCATACCGCTGGCGGCGACGGCGCCGGCGTTGATTATTGTCGGAGCCCTAATGATGGCGCCCCTGCGCGAGATCGACTGGGCCGACCCTCTGATCGCCCTGCCTGCCTTTTTGACCCTTGCGATGATCCCGTTGACCTTCTCGATCGCCAACGGCCTGGCTTTCGGCATAACCGCCTTTGCGGTGTTGAAGCTGATCCGCGGGCAAGTCGACCTAAGGCGCGACTGGCTGCTTTATGTGCTCGCCCTGGTGCTTGGCGCCCGCTTCGCCTGGATCTCGGCCACCTAACGCAGACGGGCCGCTAAGGGTCCTTCGGCTCGAAAGCCGGGCCTTGGACTGGAGGATGATACCCTCGCCAGGCGGGTTCAACACGTCCTGGCTCGGCTTGCGGGTTGCGCCCTTCAGCCGGCTTCAGAATTCCTGACTGGCGAAGGCGCGGCCGAGGGCCGATGGTCCTTGGACGCGCACCCCTTGCGACCGAGAGATTTTCGATGACCCTCAAGCTCAATGACATCGCCCCAGACTTTGACGCCGAAACCACCGAAGGCCCGATCCGCTTTCACGATTGGGCCGGCGACAGCTGGGTGGTGTTCTTCTCCCATCCTAAGGATTTCACACCGGTCTGCACCACCGAGCTTGGCGCTGTGGCGCGCCTGAAGCCGGAGTTCGATCGCCGTCATGTCAAGGTGATCGGCTTGTCGGTTGATCCGGTGGAGAACCACGCGCGGTGGGCCAAGGACATTGAGGAGACGCAAGGCGCCGCGCCGAACTATCCTATGATCGGCGACACCGACCTCAGCATCTCCAAGCTCTACGGGATGCTCCCGGCCGAAGCCGGCGAGAGCTCAGAGGGCCGGACCGCGGCCGACAACGCCACGGTTCGCAACGTCTTTATCATCGGCCCGGACAAGAAGATTAAATTGATCCTGGTCTATCCTATGACCACCGGGCGGAATTTCGACGAGGTGCTGAGGGTGATCGATTCCATGCAGCTTACCGCAAAACACCGGGTGGCCACGCCGGTGAACTGGAAGCAGGGCGGGGATGTGATCATCGTGCCGGCCGTGTCCAATGAGGACGCCAAGGCCCTCTTTCCCGCCGGATTCACCGAACACAAGCCCTATCTCCGCACCACCAAACAGCCGTAAAAGCCCCCGGCGAGGGCCGGGAGCGGGCATATGCGAGGGGACAGGGAGGGTGATGCTGAGCCCTTGCGCACCGTGGCCGTCGTCGGCGGCGGCCTATCGGGAAGCCTGTTCGCCCTAAAACTCAGCCAGGCGCGGACGGACCTTCGGATCGTGATCATCGATGAGGCGCGGCGCGCCGGCCGCGGTCTCGCTTACGGCGCCTGTTCGCCCTTCCATCTCCTCAACGTGCCGGTCAGCCGGATGGAGACGGGCCTGGCGCCGCGCTTCATCGACTGGCTGGCGCAGCGCCCTGAAGCGATCGGAGACGCCCTGGTCGAGAGCGATGGCGACCTTGCGGCCGCCTTCGTGCCGCGGGCCGCGTTCGGGGGCTATCTTGAGGCGCGGCTTGATCAGGCCCGCGCCAAGGATCAGCCGACCGGCTTGCACGTGGTGCGCGGCCGCGCCGTCGCAACCCTGGGCGAGGGCCGCCGCGGGATCCGGCTTGAGGACGGCAGAGCCATCGAGGCCGGGGCCGTGGTGCTGGCGATCGGCAACCTTCCGCCCGGCCGCCTCGGGCGGACTGACGCCTGGTTTTACGATACGCCTCTGTTCACGCCAGATCCTTGGGCCCTCGACGCTTTCGACGACCTTGATCCCAACGCCCCGGTCCTTCTGGTGGGGACCGGCCTCACCATGGTGGATGTTGTCCTTAAGTTGGCCGACCGCGGCCATAAAGGGCCTATGCTCGCGGCGTCGCGCCGCGGTCTGGTTCCTCAGGCGCACCGTGCGGGAGGAGCCTGGCCGCCGTTCCTGAACCCGCACCTTGGGCAGGCGCCGCTTGCGCTGCTGCGGAGGGTCCGGGCGGAGGTCGCCGCCGCCGAAGCCGCCGGCGTGCCCTGGCAGCGGGTGTTCGACGCCGCCCGCCCCGCGGTCGCCGCAGTCTGGAGCCGCTGGTCCCTGGCTCAGCGCCGCCAGTTTCTGCGCCATCTGCGCGCCCGCTGGGATGTGCACCGACATCGGACCGCGCCGCGCATCGACGCGGCCCTGCAAGCGCTCCGCCTAGAGGGCCGATTGCAGATCAAGGCCGCGC
>Ga0116229_10000877_pt1 | contig 44363 bp, 33 predicted proteins | sample S1TSphgellanicum_3_FD_87313 | JGI IMG/M metagenome (GOLD analysis project Ga0116229, IMG submission 87313) | Host-associated microbial communities from peat moss isolated from Minnesota, USA - S1T2_Fc - Sphagnum magellanicum MG | ecosystem: Host-associated > Plants > Peat moss > Unclassified...
ATGAAAATTATAATAAACAATGAAGGGGCTAAAAGGTCTACCTTCTAGTCTTTGGATAAAACTTCAGTGAAATAAAATTTCATTTTGGAATTTTTGTTTTCAAATTTATAGGTGTTGCCTTATCGTTTGCAACCACTGCCTTCCATTAATTGCTTTCATACAATTATTATTGTCTTGTTGTAGCTACCTTCCTACTACAACTATTTTCCCGCTATAGCTACCTTCTTGCTACAACTATTTTCTTCCTGCAGCTACCTTCATTTTGTAATTATTTTTTTGTTGCAACTACTGTTTAGTCATTGATTTCTAGTAAGCATTTTAAAAAGTGAAATATGAAAAAAAAAATTAACTAAACTAAGAACTATCTTATTTTACATCAAACTAATACAAAATACTTTCTTTTGCATCTAAGAATTCAAGGCAAAAACACAAAGACAATGCCAAAATGTGTATTTCATGACTCCATTCGTGCCTAGGTTGTTAGTCATTTCAGGCATCCATAACTACATGACCATGTAGTCGAATAAGACACATCATATTTTTAAATGTCTCTTGTGACAACAATCATGAAGGACAATGTTTTTTATGACCATGATTTTTGCAACTATAATCTTGAAAGATAAAAAATAATTTAACCTATTAACTTAGGCTACATAAGCCTAAGGTCTACTAGGCTAAAAACGTAGGCCTTAACCTAGCTAGGAATGTAGGTTAACCTATTTAGCTAACAACCTAAGCTAGACTAGGTAACCTTATAAGACCAAGTTGCAATTATGAAGACTTAAACCCTTTACTTCCACATTGAGGGATGAAGTCCTTAATCATTGCACCACATTTTTTTACATGATAAAAATTGTCACCATATTATCATAAATAATTATTTTCTAACTTACTTCAGTAATTTAATTATCCTAGCTACTTAGCTAGGGTACCTATTTAATAACATATAACCTAATTAGTAATTTAATAGGTACCTTGGGTGGGTGCAAGAATGAACGGAACAATTTTTGGACTTCTTGAAATTTTTTGTAGAGTGCTTGTCATTTTAATGACCATATTTGATAGGTAAATTTAATTGTTTTCCCTATAAGGATTTAGTTTAAGGATACCAACTTGAATATGTATCTATCCATTTATTAGATTTTGACAATCAAGAAAAACACAAGAGATATGGACTTTCAAAGTTGAACATTTTGGAATGTAATCTTGACAACAATTTTTTATATGAAATGGCCCAATCTTTTATGATGTGTTGGTTAGGGACTTGATATTTAAAAAACTAAATTTGAATTTTTTTGCATGATGACATTTGTAAAGATTTTACTTATGGATTTTTAAACAAGTTTTTAAAATATGGTTTTTTCAAAAGTCCACAAAATATTAGGAAAAAAGGTTTTTGGATTATTCTTATACACACATTAGTAGAAAATTAGCCAAAATGTAACCACTTCGTTTGCAACAATTGAAAACTTCATCCTATCGATTGGATGGCTTTAGTGTTGAAAATTATATTTGAATCTAAAAATTTGATATTTCAATATTAAAAATGTTATGTGAATTTGAAATTTAATTAAAAGTCGTTATTTGAGACTAAAAATTGTTATTCCAATTGTGAAATATTTTATTTGAATCTAAAAATCAAAATTTGAATATCAAAATTGATATTTCAATTCTGAAAATCATATTTTGAATTTTTTTGTCAATTCCAAAAAAATTATTTGAATTTTAAATTTTAAATATGAATTATTTAAAATGATGGTTGTATTCAAAAATATATGTTTGAGTCTAAAATTATAATTCCAAGTATGAAAATCATTTTAAAACATTAAAATCAATGTTTCAATGCTGAAAATTGCTATTGGAATTCATTTTTCAATTATTAAATTAAAAAAAATTTGAATTTGAAATTTCATCTTTTATTCAAAAAAATATTATTGGAATTCTTTTTTTTAATTATTTCAATTTGAAAAAAACTATTTGAATCTAAAAATCAATACTTCAATTCTAATTTTTATTTTTATTTATAAAAAAAATTTGATCTGAAAAATTATATTTGACTTCAGAAAAATAGTATTTCAATTCTTTAAAAAATATTATTTGAATTTGAAACTTGATATTTGAATTTGAAAATTGCTATTTCAATTCCTTAAAACATTATTTGAATTTGAAGTTTTTTATTTAAATTCAAAAAGCTTATTTGATCTAAAAATTGATATTTGAATTGTAAATTATTATTTTAAATTCTAAAAATTAATATTTCAATTCTGAAAATTTTAATGTTAATTTTAAAAACTTATTTGATTTCAAAGTGCAATTCTGAATTATGTTTCTGTATTCTCAAAATTAATATTTGAATTCAGAAAGTTATTAATTGAGTCCAAAAATGGACATTTCAATTTTGAATCTCTTTATTTGAGTCTAAAAGTTGATATTTCAATTTTGAAATTTTTAATTTAAATTCAGAAGACTTATTTGATTTAAAAGTTGATATTTTAGTTTTAATTTTTTTTTGCAATCTAAATTAATATTTCAATTCAGAAATTTTTTGATTGATTTTTAAAGTTTTTTCCTATTATTGTTGTCCATAATAAAAGACTTTTATAAATGATTATAAGTTTTTAAATTTATTAACTATAAGGAACAGTAAATTATTATTATTACAACATATATTTTTATATTATATAATTTATATTCTTATAGTAAAAGAAATGAATTACTGTAATTATATTACATTACTTTAAAATCATTGTAATTACTTCAGATCAGAATTAATTATATTATATGCATAATCATTTTTTAATTGAACATAATTATTCACAATCTGTAACTTATAACTTGAAATCTGAATTAGAATTTTGGAAAAATTATAATGTAATTAAAATAACTATTTTAAGGATTTTAATTTCAGGAATTACTATAAAGTAATTTATTTATTTAAAAAAATTCTGTAATTACTTGTCTAGGATAAATATTTTTACAGTAATTTTATTTTAATTATAAAAATTGATGATATGTTTAACAAATTATTGTATTTATAGTTAGTAATTATGAATAAATTTTTTTTACTTGACCAATAATTTAAAAAAAGTAATAAACGTAATTTTATAGTAGTTAATGTAACTAGTTAAATATTACTTTTTCAAAAAAATCATGTATGAATTTTTTTTTTTAAATAACAATTGTTGGTTCATGATTTATACATTCAATTTTTAAAAATTGTAAGTTTTTAATTTACAGTAGTTTATAATGAATACTTAATATTTGAAGTGCATATTTTATATTTTAAATATATGTTAAATTAAATAATTATTAATTAAATGATTTTAATTATTTAATGAACCATGTACCTAAATTGTTTATAAATATAAAAACTAAGAACAAAAGGCATGACAAATGTTTTGGAGTTTTAACTTAATTTGTGAGGAAGTTGCAACTTCAAAATTTATCCCATATTGTTTGTTCTCCATTCCTATTTTGAACATTATATAAACAAGTGGTGTGGTCATCCAATTTCACATTCAAAAATTTGTGTGCATGGGATGAATCAATCAAAAGGTTTAATTCAAAACAAAAAAACAAATTATGTACAATTTTAAACAGGTAGGTACCTAGCTTAACTTACCCACCTAGGTCGACCTATGTACTTACATACCTAAGTACCTAATTATACGAGTAGGTATTTAACTTAAGAAGGTAAGACCTACTTACCTACCTTTTTACTTAAATAGGTAGGTAGGTATGTAGCCTAGGTTTGTAGGCACCTACTTATGTACCTACCTAAGTACCTACCAACTTAATATTAATATTTTGTATTAAATTCATTTTAAAAGTGCCACCTGGCATATTTACATTGGGCCATGTGCCATAATATAAGATCATTGAAGAATTTGACTTGAATGCTTTAGATTATTTCAAAATAATAATAATAATTACATTTTAAATAATTAAATATCAAGACACATTACTTCACATCATTTGCCTTCAATTATGACCAAAATAATTGCATTTTAATCACATGTGACAATGCCGTATACAATGGATGGACTTGTATTTTTTTATTTTTATTTTCATCCAATACCCCTTGTCGTTTGCGATTAATATCACATGTGACTTGTTTAAGGCGACTAATGAAATTTTAGTTGCAAATGTTGCTAACAACTAAAATTTAGTCGCAAAGATTAATCGAAAATACCTATTTTTCTTTTAATGACATGTGTTAAGAAAAGGGACCCCTAAATGGGCTTTATGGAAAAAAAAGGTTAAGGAACCAATAAAAAACCTTTGTAATTCACTCTAATCCACAAAAAATACCTTTGTTTTGGACTAAAAAAGTGGTAATTTCTTGTAGGCCATTGGTCCAATCATTCTTGCACCCACCCCCTTGGTATGTTTAACCACCTAATTAAAGTAGGTACTTATATAGTACTTAAGTAAGTATGTATTTTGGTACTATCTAAGGTAGGTATGTTATTTAATAAGTAACTACAAATAGATACCTATTACTTAGTTAATGGCTACTACTTAAGTACCTACTAGGTAGGTATATAAAGTAGGTACCTAGCTAGTACATATCTAAAATAGGTATTATTAAATTGGTAGTACCTAAGTTAAATAAATATTATTTAGGTATTTACCTCGTAATCATGTAGTCATAATGCAATCACAATGTAATTGTAGAGATGACTAAGGGTATATGATTAAGGACATATAATTACATGACTAAATTAGGACATAGTCATAAAATGTCATAGTCATGAAAAACACGTTTTGATGTTGTGAAAAGAAAGGATGTCCCTTGACCTTAAACCATAATTCATTATATTTCTCCTTCACACAAGTACAACTTTGTTTTCTCATTTCACACACACATTTTTTTATAATCACACACATAAAATGATAGAATGTGTCCAAAATTTTAATGTAGTTATAGATTTTTATCCTACTTACTGTAAGTAATTTGGGGTAAGTAAGTCTAGAACCAGTTCTAATGTGAATGAGATTTTAGCTTTTTGGTGTTTAGGATAAATGGGATGATGTTTGATCAAAATCCAATTTTCTAAACTTTGAAGCACATCGTAGTTCTATTGTATTCTGTTGTGTTTTTATGTTTTTGTTATGCAAGGAGTTTGTTGAGGTTTATGTTGGTACTTGGATTCCTATGTTTTGCAAGTGAATAGAACTTTGAAATCAAGAAAACTTGCAGTTCATTTAACTCAATAGTGCTAAAGCTAGATTTGTGGTTGATTACACTAAATTCATGGTTATTTTGTTTGTTGCTGCATAAGAATGTGGTGTTTATTCTTTTCAATTTTGCTCGGGCATTAGGTGATGTGACCTTTTGTGTTTTGTTTGTACCTGTTACAGCTTAGTGTGAGTGCATAGTGTTACTTTTCCTCTCCTGTTTTGTTCCATCGTTCATTTGCAAGAATAGCAACAACGACAACAACTTGAGCCACCACTACCATTGCAAAAAGCTACAATAAGAGGAGTTGAAATGTAGAAGGAGGAGTTGTAACAAATAGTTACATTCCAAGGAAGAAGAAGAAGGAAAAGAAGAGGAAAAAAAAGGGAGTGATGGAAACAAACTTGCTGTTGTAGTTTGCAAAGAAAAAAAGAAGAAGGAAAAACAAAAAAAAGGAAAAAAAAGGGAAGGGGGAGCTTGGTAGCATGTGTAGCTATAGCATGTAGCCAACGCACGATGTTATAGGATGGCAATGCTTTCATGTGTGCCACACTTGTGGGTGCACACGAGTTGTCGAGCTCTCGTGGCCATCACCACAAAACTTTAATTCGGTTGAGGCATAGGCTAGGCCTACCAACTTAACAAGGCATTGGTGGCCCACCAAGTTCGAGCAAGGCCCAAGCAAATAAGGCCAAGGTAGTCCAATCTAGACCCATCCTAGGTTACTTCTTCTTTTTATTTATTTATTAAATTTTTGAACCTGAGGTTCGAGGGCTACGTGGCGACTAAGGGTAGGTTCAAGTCCAATCCGAACCTAACACATGTCAAGAAATTATATATATATATTTTTTTTTCTATTTTTTTTTTTCATCCATCTGTGATTTTTAGTGGGCCATATTTTCCACTTATGGGCTTAGATTTTGACTATTTTAGTGTCATCGGATTTGTCTTGGCAAGCTTTACGCAACAATGGGCATGCAACCACTTTTGGAGATTGTGATTTTCGAAGTCCAAAGACTAATTTTCCTATTTTTGGGATTTATTTCACGTAAAATCTTGGAAATTGATATCTTTCGCATACGACACCTATTTTAGGTGCCATCTTCACCATTGGTCTTATGGTGAAGGAGGCTATCATTTAGGAAGCTTCCACTAAGTTGGCAGAGGGCCATTTCGAAGCCCTTTTTCTAGTGGTGTGGCACAAGGGGTGCACGAAGGTGTGAGGTGCATAGGAGGGCACAAAACACAAGAACAACACACAAGTGACTTACCTATAAGTATTCTTAATATCGACAAGTAATGGAGTGCCACGCCATCAAGCCATGTCATCAACTTTTTAATTTTTCCATAACTATTATTGTAAGTTTCCAAAAGGAGCTTATAGAGGTGGAGGTGTGTTTGTGTTAAAGAGTATGTCTCCCTTGTGTTGTGGGTTTTTGCACTTGTTTCTTGTGTCTATGTTTAGGATTATCAATTTTTTATCAAGGGGTAAAAAAATCTATCAAGTTGTGTGCTTTTGAACTACATCATAGGGCGAACACAAGTTCATGTGATGATCTCCTATAGATTTGTGCATATTGCTCAATAAGAAACTTTGGGTAAAAGGCTTCAAGCCGTCCCACGTGTGCTAGTTGTAGCACATAGTGAGCCTAGAAGTTGTAATTAGTGTGGTTAATGGTCAAGTATGTGACAAAGCTACCACCCAACTTTGATTACTAAATAGGTCTTATTTAACCCTTGATTTAACCTTTGATTTTCCCAAACATAGATATTAGAATTTAGTGGCGGGCATATTATAGCTAGTGCTTGTATTTGTTGTTGGGTGAGATCGGATTGATGACCAATAGACTTGTTTTGGTGATGAGACCGAGGTGATGACTAGTGAGATTGCATTTTTTATTTCTACGATTGTGAAGGCCTTAAGTGCGTGCTTGGCCTATAGAACATTTTTGTGGATGCAAGTGCCTTAGCCATACAAGTGCAACAACCCTAGTTACAATTTTGGTTTGGGTGATTTGAAGGTCAAGGAAAGTCACACTAGGTTAACATCCTTGTAGGATTAGTTGAACCAATACAGGTGCAACAATCCTAGTCACAATGGGCTTTTCAGGTTACAAGATTCCAAGGTTATAGGTTTAAGGTTTTTAGCAAGACTTGGATTAGGGTTAGGGTTTCATCACAGATAGGTGTTGGGATTTGGATTTTGGAGATAGGTTTGTTAGAAGGTTTACTAGGCAAACAATGTGGTTTCGACCACCTACCCCACCTACATTATCACTTGAGGGAGATTCTTGAAATTTTGAGGCATAATTACCATCGGTAGTGTCGGTATCACTTGTGTGGGACATGGAGGACATGTATGGCGCCTCCAAGGGGCCCCGTTGATTTTCAAGGGTGGTCGACACCATCGAACTAAATGATTTCATTTGGGAGTTTAATACCTTGTGTGATATGCGATAGCTATGGAATATGCTATAATTTACACCTTTCTTAACATGGAAAGGTTTATTCCAACATCTAAAAAGATTGCCCATGGATGACAATCACGAGTTTTGTGATGCCCATAAAGTTGACATGGAGGAATGACGTTGGTATTAGTTGCCAAATTACTTTTCCATCACCAAGGGTCAACTAGTTGCGTCAACACTTATTCCATTGACCATTATCATAGGGGTTGGTGCAGGTCCTTTTATGCCTAGGGGTGGTGGCAGTAGTACAATTACCAAGGCACAAGTTATTCTCACTTTTAACCTTGTCACCAAGTTTTTTGAAGAACTTCGCACCAATTACCAAGGTGTGAAGATGGACAGACTCCATACATTATAGGAGTTTTAGTGTTAACCCCATGAGAATTTGCCGGAGGTGTACATGTGGATGCCGTTGTTAATTAATGTGACCAAGTTATTTAATTTTGGTATGGGATCTTGGAAAAGGATTGAAGGTGATGGGTGCAAAACATAGTTCTTGACATGCTCCCAAGTTCCTTAATAGACTCAAATGTAAGTCTAAGGTGAAAATAATGGAAGAGTAAGGAGTCGAGGCACACTCCTTGATTCGCACCACTTTGGGGGTAGAGGGGCGTGCTTGAGCTTTGGGATGGGGACTAGGAAAATTGATAATCATTAATTATTCACACAAACCTGCACAAACTAAACAACAAGTTGGTTAGTGCGTAGTTTGAGCATTTCTGGTGCACAAACGAACCATGGGCAAACACAGACTCACAAAATTCACCATGACCTAGACTTGGGGGAAGCCAATGCCTTCCCCTTATATTATACTTTGTGCCTGGCCATGGGGCCAGCACCCGAATGGCATTTTGTCCTAGGACTCCCAAATGGGAGTCCCGAAATTCCTGAAATTAGGACTTCCAAAACTTTGAAGGCCCATAATTTTGTGTGAAGACCTTCGATTGAGGTGACGTCTAAACCAAAGTTGTAGCCCTTGTCAAGAGCTTTCCAACGGTATGTGGCACGCCACCTTCATGCAAGGAAATTAGGGCAATTTTTAACTTTTAGTGGTCGGGAGTCAAATTGGCAATTTGATTCCTAGCTTTGTTTTTGGCCATAATTTATGTTTTAAGTATCCAAATGGGTCATGCAAGCCCATTTTAGACATTTAAGTTCCAAGAGATTTTCATTGATATAAGAAACTTTTCAATCTAATGAGCTTTGACCCTTGCAATTGCTCTCTGAAGATTCGCGAGTCCATTAGGATTCGAACTCCCAAAGTGGAAGCTCACTTAGGAGTGTGGAAGTTCATTCCTTCACTTTTTTTACACTCCCAGGAGCATGAAATGTGACTCCTGAGCTCACTTTTGGCCCGCCCCTTTGTAAGCCCTTGCCTTAATTATGAGCCCAAACCTAGCATTGCAACAATTTTCAACTAACTTACTTAGCCCACGTTGGCATTGGTTTTCTAGGTATCTCAACGCACTGAGCTCAACATGGTGGAGGAAAAGGTTGTTACCTTAAGGTTTAATAGGGAAACCTTAAAACCTTTTCCTACTTCATCGATTTAGCTACCACGTGGTTAGGCATCGAAGACTGCACCACAAAAAGGCAAGGCACCCAAACATGAATCTAGTGGGGGTTTTTTGTCCTACTTGGTAGAACATGGTGGAAAGGACATGTGTGGTAGGCCACATCAAAAAAACGATTGCCCTAATCCTCCTCAAGTGACCACCTCCAACCCAAATCCCAACCAACCTTGTTCCCATTGTAAGGCATAAGGCCATGATGTAGACCATTACTTCACATTTCACCCAAGGTTTTAGCAAGGGCTAGAAAGCAAAAGGTGCAGCTAATAAAGGGTCGACCACCAAATCAATTCCAAACCAACCCAATGCCATGGAAACACGATTTGCACATTTGAAGGCACTAGTGATGAATATGGCATCCAGCATGGCATCACAAGTGAAACCCACAACACTTGCGCTAGGTGATTCTTCAACTCAAGGTTTCAACCTTAGATTTTTCTATGCGACTAAATTTTTGGGGCCATTAGGTCTAGATGAGATCGAGTCAGATATTCCCAATGATCATGTTTTAGAGGTAATCAATGACAAAACCCTAATTAGGGTTTTGACAGCTGCACCAATTACTAGGGCAAGTGCTCGAGTGCAAAAACCATAAGATGTTGACAAAAGATTAAATCCTCAACGTGGGGAGGCCCAACATCAAGTTCGTCTGCCATAGTCTTTTGTGTTGACTGACACAGTCTGGACCTTAATGATCGCACCTCAATGGACACATCCAACCCCAATAGGGGATTGGTTACAACCATTAGATTGTCTAGTTCTTCTTCGAGAACCTAGGCGCCTAGTAATGTGTTAGGGGCGGCCAAGTTGGTGTGTTAGACACCATTGTTTTCTGCTATGATTTTGGCGATGCTTGATTTTCGATCAACTACAATATTTCGAATGGTAGCCACATTATGTGATGGCATGGATACACTAAGGATGGTGGCTACATTTGTCAAGGATTCCCAGGAGGTATTATTCAACTAATCACTAATTGGTCAAATACTTGTTAGCAACACACATGTCGACCACTTACATGTTGACCTACCTATTGGTCCACCTATCAATGGATTACCTGTTAACCAACCACCTATTAACCAACCACTTGTTATGGTGGTACCACCTTGGCATGTTGCAAAAGCCAAACTCCAAAAGCTTCCAACATGCCCACCCATTGATCAAGAAAGGGTTCTACCTGGTGTAATGGTGGTGCGGAATCAAGAAGGTATTTTTTAGATGAAAAGGGCTTCAAGACAATATTATTGGATTCGGGAGCTCAACCTTTGATGTTGGGCAAAGTGGTAGTGGAGGGTCTAAAGTTGACTGATGCTGATTTGGAACCATGCTTGTATCAGATTTTGACATCAATGGGCGGGTCAAAGAGAGCTCAGGGGATAGCCAAATATGAGGTTGTTATTTAGGTTAATCCCATCAAACTTGTAGATTATACCATAGTCAATGTTAAGGTAGTGGTTATGTAGGCTACGTTGTATGATGTGCCAGTTGGGGGGGCAATTTTGTACCCCTTGGGAATCACCCTAGATTTTTGGGAGGAGACTGTTTATTAACTAGGATGGCAGACAGGAAATAGTCATAGGGCTTTTCTATCGATTACCTTCATTAGGGGGCATGTTAGAAAATCTAGCAATTCGATGATGTTAGCAAGATTTTCAAGGCTTCCCCATGGTTTTGATTTATTGGAGGGCAATGTCCATGTTATGGATAACCCCCCTATTCATGAGCTAGAAATGCTAGGTGCCTAGGTCGGGCCATTCATTCAAGGCTCACCATGTGATCCTCCACCATCGTGGGGAATGTTGTCGAAGCTTTAGGCATCAACCATACATTATATTCATCAGGCTTAGCACATTTTGCCATCACTAAGCCCACAAGTACTTGTAGATCCAGGCCATGTACCACTTGTTTATGACCTTTGGATTTTAGGGTTATCCGGTGGCATATTCCCAAGGATGGGATTTGCTTAGTAGAGTTTTTTGGAGACATTAGTTCCGACCTTGCATCGGTCCTTCAATTTGGCATCAAGGTTTGTCAATACTATTATGTGGAAAAGGATTTTCAAGCCTAGCAAGCCTCCATGGCCATATTATGATGTTGTGACAACATTTTGAGTTGTTGCATGCGTTGACAATCTAGGGTTACCAACACGCTTTACCAAACAACATCACATTGCTAGGGGTGCAAGATTTGAATAAGATTAAACCAATGGACCTGATCATATCAAGATGGCCATGTTAGGGTTTATCATAGGCTAACATAGGTCAAGGACTTTCAAACCTTAAACCAAGGTTATTCTGGGAGTTGATTCGGGTGTTGTAATATTTGTAGACCTTTCAGTTGCACTCATGTGCATATGTATTGGAGAATGTCCCACCTTTGGGGGAGTCTCGGCCAGTTGTATTGGTAGCATGGCAACAAATTAAGGCTTGGATCGGGGAGTTAGTGTAGGTGGATGTTATAGTAATCGGTTCTCTGCCCACTGCTTTTGGTGCCTATGGGTTAACCTAGCTCTGCCAAAGGTATTTCAAAACGCATATTAACTCATTTTGAGGTCACCCACATGCCTAGTGGATGACATTTTGGATCCAAGATGACATTCTTTTATCGTTTAGCATGATGATTAACCACCTTTGATTGTGATCAACAAGGTTGGCCTACCTCAAGCAACATTACCTATTTTTTTGAGTTTTTCGTGTTTTTAGACATTTCGGAATGGCAATTCAAGCATGATTCGAGACACCAATTCATCCAAAATGGAAGAGCCCAATGCTAATGAGCAAGAATGAGCTATGGGATTTCGCACAAACATTTCAACTGTGTGAGGGATTTCTGAAGTGCTCATAGATGAATATTGGAACAAGTTATGGATCTTACATGTCTCACATGGATCTTTAACCTATGTTGTGTTAAACATGTCTGATTTGCACAGTCTTTCCCGCCCACCCACCCGTCCTTTACTTTTGTTGCACCTACATTTGGGTTAGCTATGTTGGTGCAAGGGGAGGGACATCTTTGGCATTTATGGGACCATGGATTTATGGGTAATGGGAAGGAGGTTTTTGATGTGTGGGTGCTAGGGCATTTTGGTGTTATGCCATGTTCTCCATAACAATCATAGGTTTTGCCTTCAACTTCGGGTGTTGGGGAAGTTTCATCATCTCAGCCCAAGGTATAGGAGACTATAGAGTAATGGGAGCCAGATATTGGTCCTATGGTTACAAGAGATGAGATGCTAGAAATACAATGGCTATTACAAGATATTGTTGGTTGTTTTACCTTTAGTTTGAAGGAATTGGGACACTTGAGAGGACAAGAAGTTTGAATTGTATTGGAGGATGATAATCCTATTTTCAAACAACCTTATAGGTTGAGTGAGATGGAGAGGGCCTTGGTTCAAGCTCGGACAACAGAATTGCTAAATGCAAGCTTGGTGGAATTGTTAAAAGGTGATTATGCTTTAGCCATAGCGATGCAATTGGATTGAGCGACACATGTGTGGGGATTATCGCCCAATCAATAATCGCATGCATTTGGACAAGTATGCCATGCCCTTCCTAAAGGAGATATTTGATGCCCTTGGTCATGCCAAGGTTTTCAGTACCTTGAATTTGAAATATGGTTACCATTAGTTGTTATTGAGGGAGGGTGACAAGGTCAAGATGACATTTTGGGGAATTGATCTTCATGGGAAGGATTATTTGTACTAATGGTAATTTTTGCAGTTGGGTTTGAAAAATTCCCCTGCAAAATTTTAGAGGGTGATGGATCAAGTGTTGGCAAGACTTAGTTTTACCAAGTGCTACATTAATGACATTATTGTTTTCAACCCAACATTAAAGGATCATGGGCATCATCTACAAGAGGTATTCTGTCGCAACCCCACTTTGAGGGAAGTGTGAGGTCGCCACTCACACTCCCGAAAATGGGACTTGGGAGTCCTTCTGAGATTCCCAAAAATTTAGAACACGATTTCAGGGGTCAAAACACCTCGCATTGAGGTGTTTTTTATACCGTTGGAAAGGTCTTGAAGTGTAAATGTCCAAAATGGCCTCGCATGAGCCATTTGGACATCTGAAACACAAGTTATGGTCAAAAGAAGGGCCGGGAGTCAAACTGGCAATTTGACTCCCGACCACTAAAAGTCGAAAATCGACTCGATCCTGGTGTGTTTAGGTGAAGTGCGACACATCGTTGGAAAGCTCTCGAGGAGAGCTACAACTTTGCTTTAAACCTCGTCCCAATTCGAGGCCGGAACGAGAAGTTATGAACGCCCAAAGTCCCAAGAGTCTAAACCGGGACAGTTTCGGGATTCCACTTTGGGAGTCCCGGGAAAAAATGCCATTCGGATGCAAGTGCGGCGGTGAGACACAGAGAATACTATATGGGGGAAGGTGGTGGCTTCCCTTGAGTCTGGGCCGTGGTGAGTCAAGTGAGTCCGAGGTTGCCCGTGGCTTGTCCCAACACCAACAGTGTTCCGAATGAGTAGTAACCAACTTGTTGGTTGGTTTTGGATGCAGGACCGAATAACTAAGTAGCTTGTTCCTCTTCCTATTTTAATCCCGGAGCTTTCAGCACACCCCTCTTACCCCCCTTTAGTGCCGAAAGCTGGGAGCGTGCCCCAAGTCCCTTCCCAATTCCGCAACTTGAGCAAGTTAGTCCCAACTTGGGACTAACCAAAGACTTGGGAGTGCGTCATATTCGAAAGACTTAAGGTTCATAACCTTAAGCTTCATCTAAGCAAATGTTGGTTTTTCCAAACATAGGTGGAATACATGGGTCACATGATTTATCCAAATGGATTGGGGGTACATATGGCCAAGGTTGAGGCCATTTCATAAGTACCCCAAGCGACAAATGTCAATGGGTTATGAGCATTATTATCGGAGATTTGTTAAAATATTTAACAACATTGTTAAACCTTTAACTAAGTTGACACAACTCGATGAAAAATATGTTTGGGGTGAGGAGTAGGAGCAAACATTCAAGAGTTGAAGATTTGACTTTCCTTAACCCCCATCTTGAGGTGACCCATTCAAGGATGTCCTTTTCAATTACATACTGATTGAAATACCTTAGGGTTGGGAGCCATGCTTACCCAGCTGGATGATTATGGTCAGGAGTTTGTGGTGGTGTATGCTAGTTGGTCCAACAATAAGATAAAGGCAAAATACAACTCATATGAAAGGGGGGTCCCTTGTTGTTGTTTGGGCGATTTCTTCTTTCCAATGTTATTTGTATGATAGCCCATTTACTTTGGTTACCGATCATTAGCCTTTGAAGTTTTTGAAAATCAAATTGACTCACAAGCAAGTTGGCCAAATGGGTACTTATCCTATAGGAATACAATTTCGATATTGTTCATAAGGCTGGTAGGGTTAATTGGGATGCTGATGGGTTGAGTCAGAACCCAAGTTTTAGAGAAGAAAATACCATAGGTGCTAGGTGCCATGGAGAGGTGGATTTGGAGGCTATGCTAAGATGGCATGCTTTTACATACATGTGTATTTTGTTGGGGTGTTTTAGGATGTACCCCAAGGCAACGTGGGTGGTGGGAATTCCTAAAATGATGATGATGAGCCAAAAGGCAATAGATCCATCTACATTTACTTGTCATAACATATCTACAGGCTAGTGAAATTTTGGTGGGATTAACACCCAAGAAGTGGGATTGGGTTATCCACAAAGCAAAACAATTTTGATGGGGAGATAATTCCTTATTACAAGTGTGGAATAAATGGGCAAGTACGGGTAGTACCACACCCAAAGCAGCATGAAGGCCTCGTACGGCATGTTCATGAGGAGTTGGGCCATTTTGGGGTTCGATGGACCAATAATTTGCTCCAAGCATAATATTGGTTGCGTGGGATGCAACTACAAGTTTAGTAGTTTGTTTTTCGTTTAATAGTTTAGTAATGGTGTGTGATTGAATACGAGCATCATTCAACACACCAACACCCTAACTGTAGCCCTTATTAATTATGGGGTTGGGTTATTGATGGAGTTTGGATTTTGCTAGCCCATTGAATTTGACACCTTAACATAACCATTATGTTTTGGTTATGATTGAGCACTTTTCCAAGTGGTTGGAGTTGGTGCCCTTGCCAAATTGCAATAGTGAAGGAGCCGCATGTGCATTCCTAAACATAATGTTCAACAAGTTTCATGCTCCAACTAAGGTTTTGACTGACCAAAGTACAAAATTTTGAGGGGATTTCTAGGATTTGTGTGAAAAGGCATTAATAGATCATTAGACTACTTCATGAAATCATCCTAAGGTAGACGGGTTGGCCAAACAAATGGTGCAGATGGTGAAACGTGGATTATAAAAATATGGCCTTCAAAAAGACCACATTCGAGATTGGGACTTATAGTTACCATGGTTGGCCATGGGATATAGGTTTAGTTAATAGGCTTCATTAGCATCTTTTTCACCATATTTTCTGTTATTCGATCAGGATCTTGAACTACTAACCTCCACTCAACACGATGTTATGATTATAGTTAGTTTGATGATCCTATAGTGTGGGTTTACGCATGTGAAGAATGGGCTGATTTGTTCAGGTGGGTGATGCCTATGGCTATGGAAAATTTGACAATTGCTCAACACCGAGATATTCTTCAGTATGCCACAATTCAAGGAGGAAGTTATCGACTTCAAGTTCGTAAGTTTGAACTAGGGCATCATGTTTACTTGCAGCAAATATCACCCACCACATTGGATGTGATTGCAGGTCATGTGATTTTGCGTGTTTGGAAGGTCCTACTTTCTAGAATATTGTTGTTGGAAGGATGAGATGGTTAGACATGGAAGGGCCATGTGCATAATTGTGCGCCATATCATCTTCCCAATGTGGATGAACAAATTGACCCATCCTTGGCCGTTATACCTGTTGGTTTATGGTGTATGTTGTGTGGCCAATCCATAGGAATTGCCACTTATGTTGGTTTGTGACCGATGTTCAAGAGGATGGCACATGGCATTTTTGACATTGCCCTTGGATCACATACCGGTTGGCAAACGGTTTTGCCTTCAATGCACCCAGTAGATGTGGTTCCCATAGTTACATAGTAGGACTAATTTAAGATTTTTCCTTAGGTTGTTTCACCTTTGGCTAAAGATTTAAAGGATTCCATATAGGTAACTAACGATGGGGCTCACATTTGCACCCAACTTAATGATCCTTTTACCTTGGAATTAAGGGATTCACCTTGGTGGATTGCTAGCAATAGTTTTATAATATTATCTAGCTTTAGGGGACCTCATCCCCAAATAAGGGGGCGATTTGGATGTGGTGTATTAATTAATGTATCTTTATGTTATGTGTTGTGAATATGGTGATAGTGATAGTTGTAGGTGCTGAACTTGGTGTGCACGACAAATGAAAGGAATGAAAATATGAAGGAATGAGCTTGAAAAATAATAAAAAACCAAAATTGATTCCCCACCACACATGGGTGTTCTTTATTTTCTTAGATTTCTTTGCTTTATACTAATCTCTTTCATATATTTTAGTTAATGACAAACTACCTTATTTTCTAAAAACTAACTAATGTAAAAATTTCATCCCATAGTGAATAAGGCATGATAAAACATGAACCTACCACTAATAACTAATAATTATTAGGAGGCTTTTTAAGCTAGATAGATTATGAGATTTACCTACTAACATATTTTTTTGATTAAAATTCTATTCTAGAACTAACTTCTAATTATTCTACCTTGAAGACAATTCATTGATTGTATCATAATCTAGTAACATTTCCATTCCAAAATTATTTTTTGATTATTTTGCCATGTGACAATGATGATAACAAAGTCAATTAACAATGTTTGCATTTGGATCAAATCTTTAAAAATGTTCACATGATGATTTTTTTTTGGGGGGGAATATATAAAACATTATGTCACCTTTCTATCTATTCAAAACAATTTGCACTAATGCCCTATAAAGTTTTCAAGCGAAAACTTTAATGATCAAGTGACATAATGCTTAATTTCTTAGCTTATGTGTGATATTTGCCTTATCCCAAATAAATATTGTGGAATAGCCTATTAGAGAGTTAAGGTGCTATGTGTTTATGGTCTTGAATTGTGGTTGTAAGTCTCCCCCAATTGATAACTACATGAGATACAAGTTATGTAAACCTTGCTAAAATTACATCTTTCTTCCATTTTGCAACCAACCCATGAGTATTCTCAAAAAAGAAAAGAAAAAAAAGCATTGTAATAAATACCACTTTTGTTCCACCATAAAGAACCTATGCACACACACACACTCACATAATGTTTGTGGACAAAGTAAGTGACAACAGATAAAAAACTATAAAGTCTTGATCCCATAAATTTGTGAATTTAGGAGTTTACTTCTTTGACTTACCATTTTATTCAAGTTATAGCAAGTCCTTGGAAAGGATTTTAAGCGCAACTAATCTTTAAGATTGTTGTCACATTTTCTTGGTGAATTTCGGAGTGTCATGACTCATGAGAGTGCACTACCTAATCTTCTGACTGCATACATCATATCCTAGACGTGTTGATTGACAATGACATTTTAGGAGAGCCAACATGAAGACCTTTTCTTTTTTCAGCTAAGTTAATGCCTGAAAGGAAGTAGTCTCAATATTTGTTGAAACTTGAGACATGGTCCCAGGAAATTATTTCCTACTCTTTCTTCAATTGCTTTTGTTTTTCCTGAAATACTTAATGTTTAGTATGGGCCTCTCTGTCCCTATTCTTCTCCCCTCTTTTCAGATGTCAGTACAATATTGTGGATGGACACCAGCTGGGTATGCCCAACACTCTCCGGGCTTGACAGCATTTTGATTATTAGTTTTCACCCTTGAACAAAATCCATGTTAAATTCACTGGATGCCCATTCTGACTAAGTTGTGGATAAACTTCAACCGAGTTAATATCTGGTTTCATCTTAGTAACTCATTCTGTAAGAAGTAGGTTCAAATGTATAGGTAGACAGGTAGGAAAGTAGGTGACTGCACAGGTAAGTAGATGGTTATACATAGGTAATGGTTGGTTTTACTACCTATGTACCAGTGGCTTGGTAGTACAAAATGTGCCTGAGCTAACCACCATGGCTAGCTAGGGAAATGAAACCCAACAGAAAACTGTTTCTGACCACTTACCATCCATGCTCCATCCTGCATGGTGCGCTGCTTGGTGCTGGTTCACTCTGAGCCTAAATAAGTCCTATACATAGCTGGAAGACAGGTTGGAAAAGAGGTGACCACGAGGTAAGTAGATCGACTATAAATAGGTAAGGGCTGAGTTTACTACCTACCTACCAGTAGTAGGTAGGAAAAAATTGCAACTGAGCTAAACACAGTGGATTGCTACGGAAATGAAAACTGACAGAAAACTGTTTCCTTACCATCCATGATCCATCCTTCAGGGTGCTCAGGTGGAAGCTGGTTTAGCCCAGATAGGTCCTATACATAGGTAGGCAGGTAGGAAAATAGAGGACTACCAGGTAAGCAGATGGACTATAGACTAGACATATGTAAGGGATGGTTTACTACCGACCTAGTAGGTAGGTGAAAAACAGCAACTGAGCTAACCACCATGGTTAGCTAGGAAAAGGGGAGCCAAAAGAAAACTGTTTCTTGACACTTATCATCCATCCATCACGGTGCACTGGTTGGTGCTGCTGGTTCACAGCTCGACTGGCTTGAGCTGTGCTGAGCTGAGCCGAGATAGAAGCAGTGCGTTGTCCTTGTTGTTGATGAACTGCAAGCGCAGCGATCTGCGAGAAAACATGCTTTGCAGTGTTGGATTAATCGAGAACCAGCAGGCCTGCCAGGGGTCCCGTCACGCCCCCAACAGACGCACGCGCACACACACAAACACATATATATACACCAGCAGCTAGCTAGCTAGCGAGCTTGCTCGCTCTAGCCTACTCACCTGATCTCTACTTTATCTTAAAGTAAGTACGCGTTTGAAGCCAAAAAGCCACATGGCCATTGCATAGATAGTGACGAAGCTGCTGCTTCCCTGACTCCTGGTTTTTTTTTTTTCCTTGGAAAAGCAAGCACCGATTGTTGTAAGAGATAATGCTTAGCCAGACCATCCAAAAAGGTGACGGACTCATATGTGTATAATATTTACAGGAACTTGCAGAAGGGGGGAGGGGGGACTGACTGCAGTACAGCAGCAGCAGCAGCATGAGTAGGTATATTGGGTACACAGCTCCCAAAGAGATCCCCCAGTGCTGTTGTCGAATCCCGGGTTTCTTCTCCCTGTCAGTGTTTTTTTATAGGAATTTTTGTTTGTAGCCACAGTGGCGATCATCCGTTGGAAGATGTAAAAAAAGTGCGCGATCATCCCTAGGAAGATTTAGCCAAATCTGGCTATAAACCGAAAATAAAGTCGAAATCTTTAATCATCCTACTGGTTAAAAAATGAAAACCAAGTATATGAATCTGGCGATTTTTAGTTTTATTTATTTATCACTTTTGGCCAAAATGAAAACCTCCAAAACCACTTCTTTATGTTTTATTTCTGATTTTTTGATTTCGCCAGTAAGAAAAAAAAGCCGCTGTGAATCGTCCCTGTGGACCCGAGCTGTCTGACAGCAGTTTCCTCCGCCTGCCGCTTGCGTGATCAAACCGGATCTTAACCGATGGTTTTGCTCAAGGCGATCCTGCATTAACGGTAATGGACAAACTAGTACCCTGCCACAACTACAGTGTTGTAAGTAGATGAGTCCAAAGCTTGATCAAATCCAGTTCTGTCAATGGGTGATCAGATAAGATTCAATTCAACATCAACTGGTACGCGGCAACCTACTCAACTAGGCACATTAATGGTAGCTTCTCAGCATTGCAGTCGGTCTCCGTCTACGAGGGATTCTAGAAGTGAAATTAAATATAATTTAATAAAATGCATTCAAGCCAGAAGCAGAAAGAAATTCTCGACAGCCAGAATATATATCTATCTCATGGCTGCAGCAGGCTTGGCGATACTTGTGGGAATGTGCCCTCCATTCCTGGCATCTGCCTCTGGTTAACATCATGCTGTTTCAAACACTACTGATCACTCATCGCTGAAACTGACCCTCACTGATCCTCCGCATCATTGTAGCAGCCTGCCTTGACCACCACCTTAAGTACGTTCGCACCAGTGTTGGCCAGTTCTCGACTTTTAGGAGGAACCTCCGGTTCTGGTTCTTTAAGAAAAGTTAGAACACTTGCGGGTCCAGTTCTGGAAATCAGACCATGGTTCCGATCAGGTTTTGGGTAACCTGGTCCAAACCAACAGTTAACTTTTGGTTCACCTTCAGTTAGTGCATTGCTCCAGGCTCCCCTGCCCCCTGCCCCCCCCAGGTTAATTGTTCTCCACCAAAATCAGACCTGGTTTTGGTTTGGTTTCAACTAGTTGAAACTGGAATCAAGTGTTCTAACTTGCGCAACCGAATAATCGGCCAACACTAATTTTTCACCTAGGGTGGAATGAAGGTTTTGCTGGCCTACAACCTTCCCACTAATAGTTTCAGAATAGGGCCATCTTTTAGAATCAAGGGTTCTACACAGAGGGAAGGTTCCAGAGCCAGAACCTGCTGTGCAAATAGACATATGGAGTATAAGGTACTATGGATTGATCTAGCCTTTGCCCAATAGGGCAAGCTAGGTGATGCACCCAGCATAATGGGTATTGACAAGACCTACACCGACTGTTTAGGAATTAGGGACCTGACATTAGCCGTCTCAATTATGCTGGGTGCATTGCCTAGCTTGTTGTAACAAGCTATCTTGGAACCTTACCAACCTAATAAATATCAGTCTTAGAAAAGAGGAGACATTACACATACTATTTAGGAGCAGGAGAGACCTTACACTAATAGCCTTATCAATGTAAGGTCTCTTTTGCTCCTATATAGTAGGTGCAAGATCTTTCCTCTTTTCTAAGGCGGATATTCATTGGGTTGGGTAAGGCGCCAAATGAGATTTGTTAGGACGCCCTAGCTGATGCACCCAACATGATGGGCAAGGGTAAGACCTACACTGACTATTTAGCAGCAGTAGAGATTTTACACAAACTTATTGGTGTAAGGTTTCTTTGGCTCGGAAATAGTATGTGTAAGATCTCTTCTCCACTTAAGAGGGATATTTATTGATGTAAGGTGCCTTCCAAATACACTAAGAAATTTCTTAGATTGCTTTATGAAGGTTTGAAAACCTGCCTTTCTATCATAGTTGGTTCCATCTCAGCACCTTTGCACCCTGATTTCGTTCTCGTGCCTTGTTAAACACCTAAGTTACCTACACATGGCAAACCACACATCGGTGAGCCTCGACATTTAGACTTAGTCTCGTAATCTAGGGCTAACCTTGACCTCTAGATGGGTGGGACTTCCCAAGTGGTCCAAGGCCTTGTTGCTTGGCATTACCATTTTTTGTCTTCCAACATATATGGTAGACTTATCTACTTCAAGGACTTAACACGTCGAGGACATCTCCTTAGGCTCTTTTCCTCAAACCCTTACTTCGTTGGCATTTATGTGGTTCATGAATGTTGTCAAACTATGAGTTGAACCCAACCCAACATTTAGATTCACAACCCAAGCCACCGTAGGGGTCGCCCCATGGTGGTCCAAACTTGGGTCCTAACTAAACGAATCCTCTCACTTGAAGGTCCATCTAGAAAGGCATGTCACTTTCCCCCATTTTAGAGATGTTAACATCTTCATTAACGTTATTCCGAGGTAACCACCTTTGGCACTTTTGCCAACTCCTCTCCTTTGGACCTAATGGTGGGATTAACTATTTCCCAATCAAAGGAGCCCATTTGCATTGTGTCTTTGTGTTCTCAGCATAGGAGGTATTATGGAGTGTGTCTTCCATTTTCACCCAGTGCACTCATTTTTGACGTCTTCCACAAACCCCTCCTATTCGACTATCTGTTTTTTTCTTTCGAAGCCACTTTGAGTTTAACTCAGAAATTTTGATCACCACACCAAACAAGGGTTCCAAACACCAACAAATAGTCTTGAACTAGGTTCTTTAGTCCAAATCCCCATTACCTGAGTGAAATATGATTCACAAGTTCATGCACAAGAAGTTTTACTTTTCCACTTAAGGACGTGCCATTTTATTTGCATGCACCACCACCTTGTTCTCGTGTGATCAAACCTTGGAGTTTTTCAATCCAAGTTCAATTCCAAATCCATTTCCATTGGTTGTCCCTCCTTTGCCTTTCCTAGCTACGTCCTCCACAATAAACGTTAACCTTTCCATAGCTAACCATGTTCGTGAAAACCCTTTAACCTTCACTTAATGAAGATATTTAATTTGGTTTTTTGTGGGCTCTCTTTCCCACTTTAGAGGTTGATGTCCTCATCAACACTTAGGCCATTTGTAGGTGGGCCCTTTTTTTTCTTCCGAGTTCTTTTCATTCTAAGTTTGTGACCCCTTTCTTGTTTAAACTTATTCACCATATCCGGTAGATAGTCTAAATGAGTAGGTTTCATCCACATTGCTTCCTTATGATGACATCAAGTTATATTTCACCAAATATTCCTTGCCTCTAAGGCGTATTTGCCTTGCTCAGAGTATGTTTTCAATTTTGATTGCAAGCTTATGTTCAATGGCATCTACATTAGGTCACATTCTTTGCTTTTGATTTTATCTTTGTTCATCACGTAAAAACAATTTAAATTTCAAGTTGTGAAAGGTCATATATGCCACAAAATTAGTTAGCAATTTTAGGTGTACACATTGAAATGTGGCTTATGTAAAATTTCATGACACCTTGCATACTTGGCAATGAAAGATGGGGTTAATCCTTTGGGCATATTCAACCACATGTGTTGCCCAACTTTCAACTCCACATGCCTTCATATTTTAATGGCATGTTTTTCATAACATTTTTGAGCCTACTCCAAAAGCTTTTTGGCTCGAACATATTTCTCTTCACACCCTTTGACCATCTTCATAGCTTCTTAACTTTTTTTCCCAATGCTAATTCAAATGGGGACATCTTTGTTTAAAAATGTGCTATAAAGTTATAACAAAATTTCATTAAGCCTAGATGTTTGAACCAATCTTTTTGATTGGCATTCACACAATTTCTAAGGTATTGATTTAACACCCCATTGAGCCTTTATATTTGGCCATTAATTTGTGGGTGGAATGTCGTGCTAAATGATAGTTTCATCCCCACCTTTCGAAACAAATGTTTTTAAAAGCTTGTTGTAAACATGGCATCTCTATTGCTTATGATAAATTGTGGCATCCCATGATGTTTGACCCACATGTGAAAAAACAATTTTGTTGAATAAAAAACCATCACAATTGTTTTAGTTGGGGCCATTTTCGCCAACTTGGAGAATCAATCAACTACCATGAGAATGGTGTCCATTCCTTTCCATTCAAGTAGTTGGGTCATGAAGTCCATGGAAACATTTTCCCATGGCAGGTGAAAGCACACTAAGGTGGAGTACATAATCCTATCACAACTTGTTGGATTATCAATCATGGGCCATGGAACAAAATATAAATGAATAATATGTGAAAATAACTCAAAAAAATATTATTACATATGATATGATCACATTATATGAATTTCATGATAGATTTTTAATTAGCATAACATATTGGAATTTTGAAGTGCCAAAAACCAAACATCATAGTCCATATCATAAAATTATGGACTGATTATATTTACTAAAATGTTTAGTTAAATGAATTTTTATTATATAGAAAGTAATGTGATGCCATTGATACAAAGGAAGACAATTGTGAAAGATTTTGAAAATCATAAATTGAGATATACAATGAAATATGGATTGTTTTATAAATTCCTTTATTCATTTGAATTAATAATTAAAATTCTCATTTTTTTAATGTAAATTTTTGAAATAATTATCTACAATTGATCAAATTTAGAAGTTTAAAAAAAATTGCTTATTTTTGCCATATGACTTGTGCAATATAATTTATTATGCTACAATGTAAAATGGACTTTTATTTTAACACTAATATGGACTCCACATATGTCGAAAAGTATTCCACCTTAGTGTGTTTTAACCCTAGTTCATACGAGATTGATAGAGGTTTATATAATCCATATTTCTTTTTGCACATGGATTTCGTGTTTTGGCACTTTACATAGGTGTGCACAAAATGCTTTACGTTTTTTTTCATTTTGGGCCAATAAAACTTCTTCCCTACGGCCATTTTCGTGGTTTGTCCGCCATGGTGCCCCGCCATGGGCACATCATGCTCGTTTTGCATGATTTTTGTACACAACTTCCTTACTAGCACATAAATTTGAAATTGCTTCCATTTGAACAACCTTTCTTTCAAGGTGATGTCTTTCACCTTTTTCCACTCTTGCAGTTCTTTGAAATAGTGTTGAATGAATGGGTTTGTGGATTAATTCCCTACTAGCACATCAACCTCCCTTATCTTTTGTTTAAAACTTCCTTCACCTTGGAAGATGGCCCTTAATACTTGAGTTTTGGTTAAAAGATTTTCCATTTGGAATTCTTCCTTTTTGCTTAGTGCATTAGGGATAATGTTGTCTCGTCCTGGTTTGTGGATTAATTCCACATGCAGTAATGCTAAGGTATCATGCCATCTCAATTGCTTCGTTGAGGTCCTTGGTTGGGTTTCAAAATATTTCAAGGTTACGTTGTTTGTAAAAACCTTGGTCTTATGCATCTCTAAATAATGTTGCCATGTTTTTAGGCAACACACGACGACATAAAATTCCTCGTGAGTTGGCCATTATAGTTGTGTTCTATATAATTTTTGCTTTCAAAAATAATTTGGTGCCCATCTTGCATGAGGACCCCATTGATAGTGAAATCATTTACATCAATTTGGATTTTGAATGATTGGGTGAAATTTAAGAATTTCCATACAAGGGTAGATGAAAGTTTCTTTTCAAGTCCTTAAATGCCATCTGTTGCTCTTCTTTCCATTTAAAAGGAAACTCCTTCTTTAGGAGATTTGAAAGCAACTTTTCTATCTATGAAAATCCTTTTATGAACTTCTGATAAAAGTTGGCTAGGTCTAGGAAGGATCATATTCCTTTGATTGTGATTGGTATTTTCCAGTATTTTATGGCTTGCAACTTCTTAAGGTTGGGTTTCACCCCTTCCTTTGACAGAATGTGCTTTAAAAAGTCCATCTCTTCTTGGGCAAACTCATTTTTCGCCTTATTGACAAAAAGTTTGTCATGAAGCTTATTAAAAACATATTGTAAATGTTCCACATGTTCCTTTATTATTTTGGAATAGACCAAGATATCATCAATGTAAATGATCACAAATTCATCCAACTTTTCATGGAAGATAGAGTTCATGAAGGTGGTGAACATCAATGGAATATTAAATAGCCCAAATGGCATCACTAAAAACTCATATGAACCATACCTAGTCCTCATTACCATCTTTTCCACATCCTCATTCACAATGTGAATTTGATAGTACCCCGATTTGAAATCAATTTAGTTAAAGTACTTTGCCCCATTGAATCAATCCAATAGATCATTAATGTGGGGCAGAAGATAGTTATTTTTTATGGTTATTTTATTCAAAGCATGGTAGTTAATATACATCCTCAACTTACCGTCTTTTTTATTAGCAAACAAGACTAGTGCCCCATAAGGCAACTTGCTTTGCAAAATATACCCCCAATTGATGAGGTCGTTTAATTGTCTTTTAAGCTTTTCCAATTCCCTCTGGGTAGATGCAAGTTATGGTATCTCACTTTTGCATCCTTATGGACTTTTTGCAAAGTGTACTTTATTCAAATGCCACAAACGCATTGTAAAATCATCAATTTGACAAAAAAATTTATGGATTAAGATTTCCAACTTGAATAAAAATATTTATTGAAGGGTGAAATTCAATAAACATACACCAATCATATAGTAATGAACTTTTAAAGTGGATATATGTACTGCAATTTGGGTTCTGCATTAATATTCAAATGCATTTTTTGTTTTATTTCATCTCAATATTTTTTATAAGGATTTAATATATGATACATGATGGGGAAAAAAAATGGATTGAAAAAAATTACAACAAAAACTTTAACCAACAAATAACTATGGACTTTTGATTGATTAAATTTGGGCCTTATTTTCAAAAGTCCCAATATTGGTCATTTTTTGTTGGATTGATATTTTTTTCCACCTAACATGTATTAATAAAGAGTTTTCTAAATGGGGGTACATTCATAATTATAGGAGCCATAGGTACTATAACCAGTGCTTTGTTTTTCATGTTTTTATGTCAAAAAAATATTAATATTACACTTTTCTTTTATATATTTGGATGATAATGTTCTTAATATATTGTGGAAACATGTGTAATAATTTGAATGAATATAATGAAATTTGAATTATCAAAAACATTGATTAATAATTATAACCAATGTTTTATAATGTTTTTATTCCTTGACAAAACTCATAAATGACTCTTAAAGGACTTGAAAATGACATAATTTTGAAAAGACTTTTAAAAATATATTCACATGAAAATATAATGTAACATATTTTTTGAGTCAAAAGGACTTTCTTATGATTTTTTGCAACTTACAAACAAAATATTCCTAATATGTACCCATAATCTTTTAGAATAAATAGTCATCAAAGTCCTTATTAAAGGTGCACCCCTGACTCCTTATTTTGTGAATGTACCCATGGGCAACCTTTCATATGGACTTTATTAATTGATTAGTCACCACATAAGGCCCCACTCAACATTGGTTTTTAACCTTTTTTTTCCATTCTAGTGTTAATTTTTCCATTTATATGGACTTTTGGGACAAGGACTCTTGTTGCTTTTGAGCCATCATTGTTTGCATCTACCCCTTTAGTTTAACCTATAAGGTGCTTTAGATAATGGAGCCATTCCAAACACCACTTCTATTTTATGGTCAACCTCTTTATAGGGTGGAAGGGCATCAAGGAATTCATCTTTTAAAACTTCCAAAATTTTATTAAATGAATCCAAAATTCAAGTAAGAAGTTGCCTTGCCCCTTGTGGCTTAAATTCCCTTTGGGAAACTTTCAAAAACATCAAAACCAGAAAATTAAACAATTTTAACTCATTAGCCAAAGCAACCAAGTTAACTTTAATTTTTGCCAACACAGAATTATAATATGCATTTAAGTTCATTAATTTAAAACCAACTTTGGCATGAACTTTCAACTTGCCTTTGATGTAGAAGATGTCTATTTTGTAAGCATCCCAAAAGGTGTTTCTTATAATTACATCAAAATTATTTAAGTCACATAAAATGAAGTTTTAAAAACATTGAATTCATCTTCAAAACAACCTAATTCTTAATGTCACATTAAGCGGGGATTTAGTTATGCCTTGTGCTAATTGCACTGTGATGGGGTCTACCATTAATTCAATCTTGATTCTAATCTTCCATTGCTTCAGAATCATGGATGAATTAGTTGATATTAAATCCAAGAAACAACTCACAATTTTGTTATTTACCTTATAGTTTAATTTTAACAAAGTGGAGGCTTTGCTTTCATGAGCCCCCATTTTGGCCACGAAGCCCCTTTAGATAATCAACTTACCTTGGGAAATGTAATCACTTATACCCAAGGTGGCTTAAGGCAATCTTTCGCTAGATGTCCATTGTTGTCACGATTAAAACATTTCATGTTAGGTAGGTCTTCTTTCACCTTTTTTATTGCTGGCTCCTTGCCCACTAACTTTTCCTTGTCACCTTGAAGCCCTAACTTCCCTTGCCCCCACTTCATTTGTTGCGGCCTCTGCTTCCATTGTTGAAGTTAGTTTGATTCTTATGGGTGACCCCATTTTTGGTTTCACCCTTGGGGCACATGAGGGCCTTCGTCCTCCATGCATTCCACCATTTTCATCAAACCTTGGCAAATGTCCAAAATATTTGTCCTTTAATAGATGATCTTTCGCACCCAAGGTTTTAGACCATGCAAGAAGATCAATTTCTTCACATATTCCTCCTTTAGGGGGACCACAATCAACCTCCGATTGAAGTTTTGCATGTAGGTGGCCAAAGAGCCTCCTCCGTACCCTTGGGCAAACCTTAGAAGCTCCATCCTATCCTTGAGCACTAAGTGGTGCGATGTGAACTTTTCGTTCAACCCTAGGTGAGGGTTTTAAGGAAGTCGGGTTTTTTTTTGTGTATAAGACATTCATTAATCCCAAACATGTTTTGTGAGGAGAGTCTGTGCGAAATGAATCTATTCCTTGTTTGATTCGAGGCACTAAATTTCCATGTACACCTCCATTTAGTGTACAGTTGCACCTTTTTTTTGTCTTAGTCTCCTTCCAAGCAAAGGAATTTGGCAATCTTGCCTTGATGGCAACTTTGGTAAAGCCCCCACTTGGAGCACCACCAATGATTCCCCATCCTTCCATAATTTGGCCCGTGAGCTTTGAAATCTTATTATTCCATGATGTAGTTTCTTTGTGTTGCACCACAAGGGTTTAGAAGGTGTTGAGGAATGCCAAAAGTGTTTTGGACATCTTGTTCATAGCCATTTGGTTCACCTCCCCCTCTTGTGTTTAAAGAGCTTTGTCTTTTTTTGGATGTTCCAAGATTTACTTGCCCCTTATTCCCCTTCCTTGGTTGTTTAAGGACTTACAAGGAATCACCATTGCCCAATTCGGATGATGAGTAGAAATCCACATGTTCCAACAACTCATCCTTAGGTTCAAAAACTTTTTCCTTCCCATTGCTCTTCTTTGGAATCATTGGAGTTTTTAATGGCGAGCCCACATGTGCTTCAATTTTTCCCTTGTTGCATGCGATAAGGGAAGGAGTCCTTTCTTGGGCCATAACTTTGCTTAGCCCAACCTCGTCTTTCCTTTTTGTATTTTTTTCCTTACTTTTGTGGGGAGGCAATTTGGTGGCCTCCTTCGCCATTTCCTTGAGTCTTTGAACCTTTTCCTCACACAACTCCTTTCCAATCGTGGTTTGCCCTATGGCAATCAACCCTTTGGATGGCTACCTTTTTCTCTTTCTCCTTTTTGGTCTTGTATTTCTTTTTGGTTTTGGGCTCCACCACAACCATTGTGTTGGGTATTGATTTGTTTGAGACCATTTGCTATAGAAGCATTTGCCTTCCCCCAAAATGACTCGGAGGCTTTTCCAAACTGACTTTAAGAGCTTGCTCTAATACCACCTATCGCATTCGGTTTCACCTCGATGCCTTTGCACCCTGATTCCATTCTATTCTTGCACCTTGTTAAACATGTATGCTACTTGCACATGGCAAACCACACATTGATGAGCTTCGGCATTTAGACTTAATTTCATAACCTAGGGCTAACCCTAACCTTTAGGTGGGTGGGACTAAAACCTGTAATGGATTTCCCAAATGGTCCAAGGCCTTGTCATTTGAAATTACCATCTCCTATCTTCCGGCCTAACCGCAAATTTGTCTAGTTCAAGAACTTAATGCGTTGAAGACATCTCTTCAAGCCCCCTTTTTAAAACCTTCACTTCGCTAGTACGTATGCAGCTCGTGAGTGTTGTCAAAATGGGAGTTGAGCCCAGCCGAACATTTAGACATGCAACCCAAGTTGCCGCAAAGGCCACCCCATGGTGGTCTGGACTTGGGCCCTGACTAGGTGAAGCCTCTTGTTTGAGGGTCCGCCTAGAAGGGCATATCACTCTCATTGTCACTGATTTGTTTTCAATTTTCTAATGTTGTGTCATGGGTTCGCATCCCAAGAGGGGTTTATCATTAAATGGTGACAGGTTTTGAGTACCTCTCTACACAAGAAAAAAAACTAGTTAAAAAAAAATGCTACCAAACTAAAATAAGAGTCCAAATGTGGTGAAAAAAATTCAACTTTTTAATTTCGAAATTTGGCCTTTTTCTCAGAAAAATGGGAATATTTTAAAAGGATATTCCTTTTAAATTTTTACTTTTCACATTTTGGTCGAAATTTCGCAAAAAAATCGCTGCTCCTCGTGTAAATATATTATTTGGGACATTTGGCCTTCAACTTTTTAACAAAATCACGCCACAAGTGTGTGTAGAAACAGACTCTAACCAAGCAAAAAGACCAATGGCTGCTAAGTGGAGACTGGTGTAGTTCGATGGCCAACAGGATAACAACAGGAACCCTTCTGATGTTTAGATTTGATTTTTGCATAGAGTTATGTTGACCATAAGATGGGGTTTCAATTCTAATGGTTAGAGCAGGTCCACAGGCAGCAGTAAAATGACCTATATACTACATTTTTCATGAAGTACAACCTTCTAATCCAGTCAAAATGAGTTTGGGTTTTGGACCTGTAACTGTCCACAAGGCCCAGTGAAAGAAAAAACCTGCTTCTGATTGTCCAAGGCATTGGCATTTAAATAGTCTCTTACCTTATACTGTCCAAATTTGCATGTTTATTAATGGGGCTGGGGAAACAGTTAACAATCTGCGTTGCATGTGATAAACACAGGAAGGGATCCAAATAGAGGGTGTGGTAGGTGGATCTGCTCTGAGAAACCAAACCCGATTCATGCAGAAGATGCACCGTCTCTAGTGTTAGATCTCTCTGTCTATGACAAAGTAGGCCTTGAGCCAGCACCTTGGCACCATGGTAAAGACCAAAAACTTCCAAAAAAGAATATGGTTTGTAAGAGCACTTCCTCCAGTGCTCAGTGTGTGACCCTGCAAATTAAAAATTGATGAAGAAAAGTCAAAACAGCAAAATGTTTTTGGTACAGCATTTTTGTACACTTTCCGGAGGCTGGTAAAAGACACTGCAAAATCTCACACCTGCCATAGAAGAGTGCAACAAATATGATCTTACTGCTGCTCCCAGTTTCTGATTGGCGAATCATGATGATTGGTCCAGGTGGTTTGCCATTAGTAGTCTCCTACCTCTATTTGCAGTCCCAGTTTTACTTTTATGGGTGGGGTTGGAAAAAAAAACACTAAACTTCGATGTGAGAAATATTTTTGCAGGGTCACACAATGAGCACCACTGGAGACTGCATCATTGTCTCTGAGGACAGATTTAACATTTACCAGGATAAAATATTGGTACAGAGAAGCCTCACTCAGAAAGGCAAGTCTACCAGGGTAGGTGCTGGTTCACCCTGGCTGCCACGTAGCTCTCATATCTCTACATTGTGATGGATTTATCAGATGTGGCTGCCTCTGTATAAGCCCACGATTGTGAATCCTACAAGATGTGTATGGTATTTGCCAGAAAGATTGAAAATCAGATGAGCTAGTACTGCTTGTAGTGATTTGCCAAAAACTTTGAAAGAAATATTCAAATCAACTAGACAGACCAATCTGGAATACCTGCAAAAGTTGGGTCTAATTATGATTCTCATTATCAAAAGTGAATGGCTTGAGAGAGACATATGCATAACTTACACAAAACAAGGTGAAAAAATCAAGAGAAATTTTAAAAGAACCAAGAAAATATCCTCTCAGATTTGGCTGTGCACAATCTTTGTGAAATCTTTGAATTGCAAGGCTAACTACATAACTTGGAGGTAGATCACAATGACGTCAGAAACCTTATTCGCCAAGCTGTAGGTATAGGACTTCAGATGAGGTAGAATACAAACTAGAGATGAGGTATTGAGGGAGGGTCCAAAGCTTGAACTTTGCAAAGTGACATGTGACAACAATAGGGTTCCAGGCCATTATATGAGTGGGAAAAAAAAACACCTTTGAAAATAATTACGGAAGTGTACATAACATATAGGAAAACATTTGGAGCAACATGCAGATTGACAAGTTCTCCAGAAAATCCAGACTAAATAATGTACTAGGTAATGGCTATTGGGTGGATCCAGCTGAGTGGTGGGTGGCTGTAAGCCAGGTCTCACCAATGGCCATTGTTTGACCTAATTGTCACTTGGGTGGGATTCAGCCCCATCAGTAAGAACTTTGTAGACAGTTTTGTAGACCCACAAAAATATATGGAGCTAACCATGTCTTCTCTCCATGTTCTATATGTCAGTTATATGCATTTGAAAGAGCAGCCAACCCCAAGAACCTCAGGGTGAAGGGCAGAATCTCACCCCATTGACAACTACGTCTCTACAGTCTATTAAGCCCTTGTTACTAGCCTATTGAAGACCTTGGTACCGTCAGAATAGGGCTTTAGAGTAATACAGCCGGAATGTCCACACCCCATCCATCCTTCATGGTGCATTGGGAGGTGCTGGTGTACTCTGGCCATAAACTAGGTAGTAGTATATTTGGCAACCATGGTTGATATGGATGGTGCCCATTGTAGCCTTTTATAGGCGGCTCTTACCAGTGTTTTTTTTTCATTTGCTCGAGGTCTCAAAGTTGGTTATACATATAGCCTCTTGGAGGCAGTGTTGGCACCTATTTTACACTTTTGAGAAGCGCAGTTGGCAATCTACAAATAGATGTAAGGAAAAATATTGTATCCAATAAATTTTTTAAGTAGCATATAGTTGTGACAAAGATAATTGTCAAGTGTGGCAAATTGGCACATGGTTCATTCACGAGTACAAAGTTTGGCAACCTTTCCAACAAACATGTATGTGATTTGGCAAGCATTTCAAACATTACATACAAAATGTGATAATTATAATTTTTTCCAATGCAAAAATTGAAGGCATGCAAAGGGATCAAACCCCGATCCTCTCAAATCTTGCCCATTGTAACCCAAGTTAGATTTGCACAAGTAACACCCATTAAAACTTTCCCTACATTTTGATGTTAGTTCAAGCAAACAATCAAAAGGGTTTTTGACATAGAAATGACAACAAGGTGCATATTAATTTGGAATAGAAATTAGAAAACATACAATAAAAAAACCAATCAAATTGAAATAAAAAAACAACAAGGCTAACGACACATACATAAGGACTTACATAACTTAAGTCTTGTAGGGTTTTGTATAGATCCAAATCACACAAAAAATAGAAAAAAGGAGCTAGGAAAAAATGTAGCTACAAAGTTTGCAAATCAAAACTTGCCATCATTACTTCCTATTTACTTGCATACAAGCTACAAATTAAGCTCAAATAACTATGCAAACCAAAAGCAACTTGCAACATTAAAACTATAAAAAATATTAAATACCAACTACATACCTTTACTTCCTATCTTGTCAAGCCTTAATTGCATCTCCAAATGGAAAATTATCAATAGAATATTGATCCTAAGTAGACATCTTGATAATCAAATCAACATGATTTCTTAATTTGCTTTTCAATTTAGATTTCATGAAAGATACAATGGAAAAACATTGTTCATCCTTCACACTACCTAAAACCATGACAACAAAAATCTCCACCAATTGGACATATTCAAATAATCAATGTTTTAAGACAACATTGGAAAACAATTGGACCATAACTTAACGATAGGATTGTAGGTCAAAAACGGCTCCAAAACCTATTTATTGTTTGCCTACATATTCAATTTGAAAAGGGAAGCTCCCATGTCCACCTTTTATTCATTCAATAGGTAGTTACCTTCAAGCCTTCATCATTAAATTCTTTTTCAAAACAATATTGTGCATGTTTAACAAGGCTAGTTGGGCAAAAATGTAGTCTTTGCAATAGAGTTCAATTAGTATTGGGGATAAATAATCCTAGTACCATTCATGAGTTCATAGTTGAGAAACCTTCATGCAAATTCAATGAGGCCATAGCTACAACTGAAAATTGCACTTTCACTACTATAACAACAACATATCATTGATTATAGATGCACATGGAAAAGACCTTTTGTTGAGAGGCATTTACAATATTGGACCTAATATTGGTGACCTTGAAAATAGAAAATAACATATCAAGTATATTGGTGGATGGTCAATCCACCAAGTTGTTAACAACCCATTATTTATGCAATCCACTAGATCCATAAATTTTATGAATTGTAAACCAATGTACCTTTTCTCTTGATCATAGTACAATGTGTACAAATTTGCACAACACATATTCAAAACCCCAACAAAGTCACAAATAAAACTAACCTAGCTTTAAGCAAACTTGATAAGTTCATGGATTGTTTCCAACATGGGCATGATGCAATTAAAGCCCATGACAACCTCAACATCACACAAGAACTTTAAAATTGTTTTTACAGCTAGTCTGGCATGGAGATCATTGTTCATTTTCATACCAATGGCTTATACTCTTCAAGATCCTTCTTGATAGGAAACAACATATAAATCCACCTAGTTTTTATGTTGTGTAACAACTTGTTCCCTTTTATCTTCAATGACTCAACAAGTTTGCATTACTCGAGGTACCTTTTGGGTGAAGAAGAAAAATAAGTGTATGTGGAGATGTAGTAGCCTTTCAAGTTTTTGCACTAAAGGGTGAAGAAGAAAAATAAGTGTATGTGGAGATGTGGTAGCCTTTCAAGTTTTTGCACTAAAGGGTGAAGAAGAAAAATAAGTGTATGTGGAGATGTAGTAGCCTTTCAAGTTTTTGCACTAAAGGTTGTTTCAAAAATGCTTGCATAGGTAGGTTAGTCTCATGTGTAACACAATGGACAACTAGCATGAAAGTAGTTGTTTTCTTGTGAATTTATGTGATTAATATAATGGACACGAATGAAGATAACAACACCATTTAACCCAAAAATATCAACTTGTTGATTTTTTTCATAGTTAAGCCACCATAAACCAATGAGGAATTGAGGATCACATGGTTACTTGTTCATAACTGTGCCACCGCCCATCAACCTTTCCAATTCAACAAAATAAAGATGCACTTAAATTCATCCGCAAGGTAAGCATGAACATTTACCCAAGATTGATTGTCAATCCTCGTCACTTCATCACAATTAATAACAATGTACCTTGTTGCATATATAATTTCTTTTGTTGCATTAATGATAATTTAATGTGTACTATCTACAATTTCCCCTCCAACACTATCACTCTGATGCTTTTGGGAGTGTGTTTAACCTTTAGGGATTGAAACAAAACCTTATGGTTTCAAAGTCGATGAGAGGCCGACCTTGTCGCAGAAGCTAAAAAAATAATAATAGATTGTAATTTTATTTTTTTCCTTTGTCCAACCAAATCCTTTATAACCACCATATATGCCATTGTGTCTTTTTCTTAACTAAAGAAAAGACATTCATTCTTATCATGTTGCAACTATGTAAAAAAAAAAATTACCCCACAACATAATTTGACCTTTTTTTTTGGCATTTTCACCTCCCAACATGTTTTTGGGGGCTATGGGATAACGAAATTTTCTTTCCTTTCAATTTGTATGCACACCTAACACCTAACCATATGCATTTTCCCATAAAAACCAATCATAACTTCTAGCCATGGAAGTTTTGTTGCCCAATTGTTTTAAAAAATCCGATTAACTTCCCATTCCCTTGGCATTCTCTTCTTCTTTTCCTATTCTGCTAGATTTACTTCAAGACTTATTATAGGTGATAAGTCTAAAATCAACAACACAATTAAAACACAATGTTCGCAAATAATAATTTCAACAACATTGCCTTTAACATTGCCATGGAGTATAATGCAACAATATGCACTATAAAGAATAGTAAGACCAACCTAACTTGATGAAACACCAATGACATAAGCACTTGATTGCAATGACATTTGTGGTGATAGAAACACCTACAATGATAAAAGAACTAGTGATTGCAATAAGGACCCCAATAGAAAAAAATAAAATCAACCCATTTAGAACTTGCAAAGGTGCCATTGTGTCGACTTGACACAAACATTCATAAACCTAAAGCAAAAACCTAAAAATGCTCAACACTGAACAAAGAATACAACAAATTTACATGTATGAAATGTAAAGAATAGTAAGATATTTATGAAAACTCCATGCACATCTCAATAAGTACTTATATTGAAGCTCCACAAATGTAGACACATTTCATTTCCATTGCAACATACCTCACCAAACTTGCCCAAAAACAATGATCTTCAACAAAAAACTAGTTCTAATTGCTAACAATTTGTAGTTCCAACATAATTTTGTAACAATGTAATGACATATTTAAGATGGGTGGTTGTCATTGGAATTTTTCAAGGGATTCAATTTGAAGTTAATTTGGACAAAGTGTATTTTTGGTTTTTGAAATACCCTTCATGTTGATGAAAAATTGATTATACTTTCTTTTTAATCTTGACCATTGATTCCTTCACATCTTGACCATCAATCTTTACTAAATATAATGCCCAAGGAATTGGGCATCTCTAAAATTTGGGCCCACCCTTGACTCCCACTTTGGGTAGGGATCCTTAATATTTTGGGAATGCCATGTTCTTTGAACACTACCTTGTGAGCGAAGCACTTTAAAAAAGTTCTTTGCATATTTGGAAGGCACCTTATATGCATGAATATCCCACCTAACATAGAAGAGGGTTCTTATGCCTATTCCTATTCCTATGCCTAGAGTGAGAGGGATCTTTTGCTTATAAAGATCTTATGCCTATTTATGGGCATAAGATCCCTCCGAGTCTTATGCCTTGTAATCTTCACATGTGTAATATTCATCTCTTGCTTGATGATGGTTAAAGACCATTGATGGAGAACATTCCCAAAATGTATGTCTAGACTCAACTACCCTACACATAATAGGTTTCAATGGATGCCTAGGTGGGTGCCAAATGATGCAAAGCACATCAAGAAATTTTTTGGTGTATTTCCAAAGGGCACCTTGTATACATGAATATCACTTGTTGAAAATATGAGGCATCTTATGCCTATGCCTAGGTACCTATAAGTGTAAGATCTCTCCCACAATTAAGGACTAGCTGTAAAAAAACCTCTTCCTCTTAAACCTTGCAACCTACTAATGTTTAGGTTCATGATAGAGTTTGTCACATGGTTTACAATGGGTACAGCCCACAGGTGGGGCACATTCCTAAACTATGGGGCAAAACTCTATTGCCTCATCCCAGGCCACTTATTTTGTGAACGCTCCCACCCTGGGAATTTATTGTACACATTAATGTTTGAGGTGACAGATTATGTCATTTTCTTGATCATATTATATGACATAATCTTCTAGTGATGATCTTACACTTGACGTATGAAGGACCAGAATGTTTGTTGAAAATGATTGTTTATTTCAAATCTTTGGCCTTGCCACCCCAGACCTTAATATAATGCCTCACTCTTGCCCATTATGTTGGGTGCATTGTGTAACTTGCCCTAATGGGCTTGCTTGGCACCTTACCCAACACAATGGGAAGGCACTTGACCATTCCATAGGTCATAATCCTTGTATGCAACATCCACATCACAAAACTGAATCTCTCCGTCGGTACGCATAGCCAACTAACTGACCCATTGTCACATTATGCGGCAGATGTACACGTCCGGTCATTTGACATCACCGGGTCCAAGCATCACCGGGTTACTAAATGTGAAAGGTGAATACTGGTGGACCAGGGTGAACCAGCATCAGTGTGATTTTTGAGAATTTTTTAGAAATGTAGCTTGTTGGCAAATTTTGATTTTGATTTGTTCTCACTAGTCTGGCGATTAAAGCCCTCCAAACTCATTTCATTTTCGAAATTATTATGTTTATTTCGCCAGGAAAAGAAATGCTAAAGTGTGGTACCTTCACATTCTTGAGTGAGGCCTCTTAGTGACTATAGTTAGCCTGGGAAACATTAAATTTGCACTGACAGACACCCTGATTTGGACTCAGGATGTGATATCCATAGTGTTTAAAAGCAGCACAAAAATTGTGGGATGTACAATTGTAGGTACTAGTTCTCCCAAGGCGGCACACACTGGTGGGGGTGGGGGCCGCGGTGGAGCGGTAATGACTGCAGTGAATCGTTGGCACGCGGCGACTAGATCTGACGGCGCTATTAATCAAGCTTGTTCTCAGGTAGCGGGTACTTTCCGGATGGCAATCCCATGCGTTAGCACATCTGTCCCTTTGCACACTGAAATGCATTAGACATTAGAATAAACAAAAGCCCTCCAAATGTAGCTATAAAATCCAAATCATGGGTCAACCCCCAAGTTTGGGTTACCTCAGCACCATCGCCATCTTTTTCTAGCTAGATGATACACAAGTTCCTTGGACTCAAATCAACCGTGTAAGTTAAATTTGTTGTTGTGAATAGTGGGTGTCAAGCCTTTGCTTATGTCTTTGAAATCATTGATTACTATGAGAACATTAATTTGAAAGGGACCAATGTGAGGAGATCATCTTTCATCTAACTTTGATTGACCCCCCTCTACACATCAATTATTTATTTTATTACTTATCTTATTGATAATTTCAAAAGTTGGGAAAAGTCATGTGAAAATTTAGAAACTAAGCAAAATGTGAAATAAGTGCTAGGAGACATTTCAAGAAATCAGTATTGATAGATAAAAAACCTTGATTTTTTAGATTAGCACTAATTTCATCAACAAACATTCCAAGTCAACCAAGTGTACACTTATAATAAAGTGTTGGTTTTCACTTTTCTTATTAGTTATAATCTATGCTTAGATAAGCATAAGTTTGACACCCACAATGTATGAAGAAATAGGTGCTCACAATGCAATATCTAGCTTGTAAAATTGGGTAGCGATGTATGTAGTAGGTGGGTTGTTGCAATTTAGAACATCTTCATTGCACAATATTTTAATGCACACTAATTTTTGAATGAAGTTAACAATCAAATAGTTTAAAATTCCTTTCCATTAGCAAATTTTTATAATATATTGTGATCACCCAAGAGTTCAAAAGGAATGGATTGTTTTTGATTGACCAAAGTGGTGACATTTAAACAATCTTTCATTTCATATACCTAGTCCACTTTTTCATGTGTGTGGGTTGAGAAGCAAGACTCTAAACTGCTCCCTCCCCTTCCCCCCTTAAACTTTTTGTGTGTCAATGTTACAATTTGAGCAACATTTGTAGGGTTTGACTAATGTCAATGCAAAGTTTAGGTCATATAAATTTGGACATTATTGCAATGAAACTTTCATTATTAATAGTAATGTGACCCTTGTTAAAAATTCAAGCTCAATTAGTTAAGTTTCATTAGTTATTAGAATAGGAAAGTAACTAGGTTACTTTCACAAGGTTGAGTTACTTTTTTTACTTATATTAGTTTGGTTATTTGTGGTTTGGTCTTTTAGTTAAATACCTTGGTGTTAATGGTTTGGTTCTCTTTTCTTCATTGCACAAGTTTGTGTATTTCATGTGACAAGAATTTTGAAGAGTTTTTGATGTTATGTTCCATGTTATGAACATCATGTTTTAGTTTCCTTTCAATAAAAATTTATGTTTTCACTTGAATAGATCTCATATTCTTTTAACATGGTATCACAACTTAGGTTGTTTGATGAGAAAATTGAAAAAGATCTAAAACTAGAAAGTTTCTAAAACTAGAGCTTGAGAATCTTTAATAATATCATAAGAGTTTGTCAAGTGCAAAAGAGAAACAAAGAAAGGAAAGAATATGAAGAGAAAAAAAAGAAAAGAAAAAATGTGAGAGGAAATCAACATATCAAGGGTCGTGGAAGTCAAATATTTAAATCTAGATCTAGATCTATTGTGAAAAGATCTTGAAGTGAAACTTGGAGAGATTATAGAAGCTATAAAACGCTTCAATTCTCAAATTTTCAAAAGAAAAGGATATGTTTTGTGAGAGTTATAAACTTTTGAAGACTTTGTGCTAGATCTGATTTTTTGGTCATATCTCTTTTTTTTATAGCATTTTTTGATCTACAGCTTTGGGATCTTATAGATCATAAAATAATATATATGTGACAAAAATTTCATGTCATTTGGATCTGTATTGAGAAAGATCCAAACATCTAAAGTTTCAGTCTCAGTTTCGAAGTCAGTTTCTTTTGAAAATGATAACCTTTTGTGGTCATCATCAATAGAATTGAAATTGTGAGCATATATAGAAAAAATATATCTAATGTGTTTCCCAAAATCTCAAGGAGTTTGGAGTTGCTGAGAGTGAGTTGTAAGTCATTTTGTGTTCAGGTCCTAGTTTGAGGTGATTTCAAGGAAGTAATAAGATCTTTCATTTTATGAAGTTAAATGAGCTAAAATTTTGAGAGATGGTAATAGACATAGTTGTTCATGTTTCACCAAAATTTTAAATCAATCCAAGGGCATATGTGAATGGTGTAACTTTGCAAAATTGTTGTGACAAAAGTTTACATTGAAAAGACATCAAAACAAATTTTTGAAGTGGAGCAAATACAACTTGGGAGAATTTGAAAGGAGTTTGAAGATTGGGAAGTGCAAATACATTATCATGACCTTCATATAAAAGTTTAGTATGTAATCATGTACTTAATACCATACAAAATCATTATACGAGATACGTAGATATACGTAAAACCTATGTATAATATAAAATTTTGTATAATACTCAAGACATACATACATTTACAAGGTCCATCTTGTTCAACCTTAACCCTAACCCTAATCTTAGAAACCTAAGGAAGGAAAACCTTAATCCTAATCCTAGAAACCCAAGGAAGGAATTAAAATCATTTGTGAAACCCTAAGAATACATTGAGTGTTGCCTTGAGAGATGGCAGATGGTCTTTTTCAAATTACAATTGAAAAATTAGACAACAACAATTTCCAAGTGTGGAAATTTAAGATTATGAATTTTTTGATGGGGAAAGGTTATTGGGAATTCATAATTGGTGATGAGAAAGAACCTCCTTTCTAAGAAAACCCCACACAACAACAAATTCAAGCAAATAAAACTTGACATGAAAAAACAAGGAAAATCTTGGCTTTCTATGAGTGTGTTTGATTCCATGATTATGCATATTCAAAATGCAAAATCACCCAAGCAATCTTGGGATACATTGATGAAGATGTATAACACCAATACATAAGCCCGCAAAATGTAGCTCATGCAAGAGTTACATAATTTATAGAAAAACAAGATGAACATCAATGACTATTTTACAAAGGTCAAAAACCTTGCAGATGCTTTTGCATCTATAGGAACCCCTATAGATGATGAAGATCTAGTGGCCGTCACTTTGAATGAACTTGGAAAAGACTATAGTTAGTTTCGTATTTCAATTGCAGTTCAAAAAATGTTTCTCAATTTGCAAGACTTAATAACACTACTTATAAGTGAAGAGATGAAAATTGTTGGTATTTCATTTAATGGAGGATCACAAGAAAATGTTTTTTATTCAAATATTAATAGAGGTAGAAGTAAAGGTGGTAAATTTTCATTTCAAGGTTGACCTTGAAGTTCGCATAGTGGACATCATCAACATGAAAGTTAATTTCATGGAGGTGGACGAGGAAACTTTAGAGGAAGAGGAAGTCATGGAGGTTATGGTGGAAATCATCGAGGCCAACAAGTAAATAACGACTCAAATTGCTATTACCACGGGAAACTTGGGCACATGGAAAATAACTATTGTCAAAAGGAACATGATGCATGAAATGAAAAGCTACAATAAGGGAATTATGCATTAACTAACAATCAAGGTGATGAACAATTGTTTGTGATGCAGAACATGGCAAATTCAATGATAGGAGGTGTATCAGATAACAATGTCTGGTATGTGGATTTTGGAGCTTCAAACCACATGATTAGTCATGGAGAATGGTTTAGAGACACAAAGGATTTGAAAACACCAGGGTTTGTGGAAACTAGTGATGACACTACACATCCCACCACACAAATTGGTAAGGTGCCATTGTCCATGCAAGATGGGTAAATAAAGTACTTGAAAAATGTACTTCATATTCCAACCATAACAAAAAAATCGGTCTCTGTAGGCCAAATGGTGGAACAAGGTTTACAGGTGACATTCAACCCAAATAGATGTTTTGTGGAAGACATGAAGAACCAAGGCAAATTGATTGCAAAAGGGGAAAGGAATGGACAAATGTTCACCTTGGATGTGAACATGCCGAAGGTGGATTCCATGTTATTCACACATGGAAAAGGAGTTGGAGACATTGGAATTTGGCACAAGCGAGTTGGCCATGTTAATCTCCAACGTCTTAAACTGATGGAAAAACAAAGTCTTGTTGGAGGTTTTCCCAAATTTGGCACAGAAAAGGTGATGTTAGAAGTTTGTGAAACATACCAATTAGGGAAGCAAGCTAGGCATCCATTCCCAGTTCAAACAACTCATGTAAGTTCCAAACCTTTCAAAATGATCCATTCAGATGTGTGGACCATGAAGACAAAATCCATTAGAAGATGCAAGTATTACGTGAGTTCATTGATGACCACAAAAGGAAGGTGTGGGTCTACTTCATGAAACACAAAGGTGAAGTGTTTCAACTTTTTTTAAATTTCAAAGCAATGGTGGAGCAGGAAAAGGGTGTGAACATCAAGTGTTTAAGGTCCGATGGAGGGGGAGAATATTTTTCAAATGAATTCAATGAGTATTTGAAGGAGCATGGAATTCAAAGGAAGTATTCATGTAGTTATTCCCCACAACAGAATGGAGTTGTTGAAAGGAAAAATAAGCACATTGTAGAAATAACACATGCCATGTTGAATGAGAAGAATTCGCCAAATTACTTTTGGGTTGAAGCAGTAGCAATTGTAATCTACATCATGAATAGAACACCCACAGCGATAGTTCATGGCATGACACTTGAAGAAAAGTTCAGGCAAGAAACCCGATGTTTCACATCTCAGAGTGTTTGGTTGCATTGCATACGTGCATGTTCTCAATGAGAAAAGATCAAAACTAGACCCAAAAGCTAAGAAGTGTATCTTCATTGGATATTTCTCAAAATAAAAAGGATATAGATGATTTAATCTTCCATTCAAAAGTTACAAGTAAGTAGAGATGTTGTGTTTGATGAGATGGTTAGTTGGTATTCACCACTGAAAATAGCAGAAGATGGAGAGGCTAGAAATGGTGATGTTTCATCAAATGTGGAATAAGAATCACAATTAATTAGTGAACCGCAAAAGTTTTCAATTAGTGGGTCCAATAGCATTCCATGGAAAAGAAGATTAAGATCTTCAAACATTGTACATGGTAGTTTTCAAACATCATCTAGAAATCTTCATGTAGATGGTGAGTCAAGTGATTTAGAGAAGAATGTGGGTGAAGAATCAATAATCACTTCAGTTACTACTCTCAGAGCTTGGATGGCCGAAAAAACTTTGAAAACACATAACAACAATGGAATACATAGATCCACACAAATCAAATACCCTGTATAAAGATTCACATATGATGGCTTTGTAGTTCATCATTATGCATATATGGTGAAAGTTATACATGAGGTTGAACCCACTTGTTTTGAACATGTGGTTGGAAACCCTAAATGGGATAATGCCATGGATGAAGAAATGGTGGCGTTGGATGTTAATGCTACTTAAGAATTGGTAGTTTTACCAAAGGATAAGAAAGTAATTGGGTGCAAATGAGTGTACAAAGTCAAGGACAATGTAGATGGATCTGTGAGCAGATACAAAGCAAGATTGGTTGCCAAAGGTTATGCTTAAACTTATGGCATAGATTATGAGGAGACCTATAATTCAATTGCTAAAATGATAATTGTAAGAGCAATCATTGTTATTGTAGCAACAAAAGGATGGTTTTTACATCAAATGGATGTAAAGAATGTTTTTTTTATGGAGAGTTACAAAAAGAAGTGTACATGGAACAACCACCAGGTTATGTGGACCAAACACATCCTAATTTGGTTTGTAGGTTGAAGAAAGCTTTGTACGGCTTGAAGCAAGCACCTAGAGTTTGGTTAGACAAGATAGGTTAGTATTTTATCACAAGTGGATTTCAAACATCTAATGTAGATTTTTCATTATATGTGAAAAAGACAGATCATGGGATTGTAGTCATAATCATTTATGTTGATGACTTGATTATCACAGGAGATAGTGATGTACACGTCTTTGATTTGAAGAAGCTTTTGAAGCAAAACTTTGAGATGAAAGATTTGGGAGAGTTACGTTACTTTTTTGGCATTGAAGTAATCCAATCCCCTAAAGGGATATGGTTACTACAAAGGCAATATGCCTTGAACAAATTGTCCGAATATGAGATGATGGGTTGCAAACCCATTTCAATTTCATTGGAGCAAAATGTGAAATTAAGTGTAGATGAAGGACACCTTGTGGAGGATACCACTATGTACAGATGCATAGTGGGGAGTTTGATTTACATGACCATCACAAGGCCAGATTTGAGTTATGCAGTTGGAGTGGTGAATCAATTCA